>Ga0172376_10002759_pt1 | contig 21254 bp, 14 predicted proteins | sample Lak35m_FD_121114 | JGI IMG/M metagenome (GOLD analysis project Ga0172376, IMG submission 121114) | Freshwater microbial communities from Kabuno Bay, South-Kivu, Congo - kab_092012_35m | ecosystem: Environmental > Aquatic > Freshwater > Lake | place: Democratic Republic of the Congo: South-Kivu... | reverse complement strand
TGCGTTGCACACGTCCGGAAGTCGAGGCCGTCTGCAGACGTCAATCTTGCGTGCATCCGAAAATTTGCAAGCTGCTAGGAGTAGACCACCAACCGGTCATCGAACTGATGCGTCAAGCCCGCCAGATCCCCGGGATTAAAAAAGTACTGGTCGCAAGTGGCATTCGGATGGATCTGGCTCGTCAGTCCCCAGAGTACATCCGTGAACTGACAGAGCACCACGTCGGTGGACATCTAAAAGTGGCTCCCGAACACGTGGACCCCGATGTCCTTTACAAGATGCGAAAGCCTGCCAACGACGACTTTGAATTCTTCACCGAGCAGTTCCAAGAAGCCACCGCGCAAGCGGGTAAAAAACAGTTCATCATCCCTTACTTTATCGCATCCCATCCGGGTAGCTCGATCGAATCGATGATCGAACTGGCTGTCTTCCTCAAACGCAACGGTTACAAGCCCGATCAAGTACAAGACTTCATCCCCGCACCCTTGGATGTCGCAACGAGCATGTACTACACCGGTTTGGACCCATTCACACTCAAAGAAGTCTACATCGCCAAGGCCTTGAAGGATCGCAAATCTCAAAGAGCCCTGATGCAGTTCTTCAAACCCGAAAACTATTTCGAAGTTCGCGATGCACTCCGACAAGTTGGTCGAAACGATTTGATCGGCGAAGGATGCGATTGTCTGATTCCATCAAAACCGCCCAAGGAAGCGATCGACAAGCGGCGTACCGATGCCAACGCCCGCTTCCGAGGCGAGTACGTACACACCATCCCAAACCCAACGACCAAATCCTCCTCCAATCCCCCCAACGACGCAGCCAAATCGAAACGCCGTAAAGGCTCGAAAAAGCAGCAAAGGTCCGTTGGCAGCCCTAGCGACCAACAGAACAAGAACCCGGGAGTCGGTTATCGACCCTCTCGCCGGGTCCCTTAAGGCTCCTATTTCCCGAAAAATGCCTCCTGCGCGGACGCCTTGGGCATGCATTTGGTGCCAGAAAGTCCCAAGTTTTGCTTTCGTGCGTGCTATTTTGGGTACAATACAAGTGCAGGGGTATGGATCGATTTCGGCTTCGAACTCCATCGGATTCAAGCCCTGCGTGCTCTTCGTTTAGCTGCCTAGTAAGACAAGGCCATCGTCATGCGAAAACTTCCAATGCCAACTCGATCCTCAACTCATTCACCTCTTGCACCTCTTGGTCATTCTCGGTCGGATAAAGCCCGACGCAGAAGCGTATGGGCTCAGACCCTAGCTCTGAGCTGCCTGGCAGCATCCACTTGGGCATTCGAGCCACTGGCACATAATGCCTTCGCCCAAGAGGCCGCACCCGCATACCGCACCAAAAATGTGGATGCGTCCTTATGCAACAATGCGAAATTTAAAGAAAAGACCGATAAGCTCAAGCCCGAGTCGTTTGATATCGCAGGGATCGAAGCTTACTACCAAAACTGCATCTTCGCTCGATTGGCGCAGCCCAATCCCGAACTGATGAACCGAGCAAGGACCGAGATCCTTGATGACATCGACGTGATGGAGCGAAGGGTCAAGCAGAACCCTGAGATGCTTAACGAATACAACAGGATGCTCTTGCGGCAGATCAAGGAACTATTGTCCAAAGACAACGAAGGCAAGACCTACCATCCCTCGGCGCGCGTTGTCGCTGCTGTGATCGCCGGTCGCATCAATCGCACCCCTGGGGGTACCAACGCTGGTGGTCAAGGCGATCCGGTTGCAACCAAACTGTTGCTGGATCTGTTAGACCCCAAAGAAGCCGAGAACGATGGGATGATCGCAACAGCCCTGTCTTATCTTCCTAGGCATTGGATCTATCCGGGCCTGGATGCAGCCGGACTCGAAAAGGCTCAAAGCCAGTTCTTGACCAACCTACAAGCCTTCCTGGTCAGCCAAAAACCAGCCGCAAGAGGCAAGAAGGAAGACGAGTATCTGAAAGAACTCATGATCGAGAACCTTACCCTCATCGGCCTTGGTAAAGGAGAAGCTGCCAAGCAGGCCAATTCCATGCTCGCGGGTATCATCGTCCCTGTTCTAAAAGAACCAAAGAAACATTCCGAATGGCTTGCTGAGAAGTCCATGTGGAGTTTCGGACAATTGAAACTCGCTGACCTTAAACCAGAGGATATTGTCGCGATTCAAAAGGGCTCCCTGGAATTCGTCAAAGAAAGCTTGGACGCGTGGACCAAACGCTGCGACCAAACCCAAGCCGCTTCTCCTGGTGGATTTGGAGGCATGGCAGGCGGTGGTGGACCTCCCGGCCTGAGCGGTGGCGGTGGACCTCCAGGACTCAGCGGTGGCGGTGCGGCAGGCCCAGGTAGCGAAGGTGAAAGCGGTCCAGGTGGAGGCGGTCCCTTCGGGCCCCCAGGGTTCGGCGGCGGCAACCAAAAGCCAAAGAATGCCTTTGATGATCAACCCGAAGAAGTAAAAAACGCCCGAAGGTACTTGCACCAACGCCTTGAACGCATCCACTACGGCTTGACCGGAACTGGTCGCAAGTCCTCGACGGCGGTCCCGCCAACCGAAGCCAAAGGCCTCATGGCGATGTTAGACGATGCCGGTAAATCCAAACTTACCGATGTCATCAAGAAAGTCGAATCTCTCCAAGACGAACTCAACAAGGAAACCCTAACAAGTATCGATGGCGTGCGAGTCGCAACCCGCCGACCCGTTTTCGATATCAAACAAGCCATCACCGCAATCATTGGGGACGACGGATCCAAAAAGGATGCACCCCCGGATTCAGGAAAGGATCCTCTGGATGACGGATTCGGCGGAGCCGGCGGAAATGAATAACCGCCATGGTCCCTGCCATGGAAAATCCAAATCAGCCAGATCCGAACGTTCAAGTACCAATCGTTGACGATCCCGACAGAACTCAAATCCGCCAGCGTGAGATAACCAATCTCAACCCGGGGTCCGATATCCAATCTCTTGTCGGGTCCCTGCTGGATCACTACAAAATCGAATCGCTGGTCGGCCAAGGTGGTATGGGGGCCGTGTTTCGTGCGATCGATCAACGATTGGATCGTGTGGTAGCGATCAAAGTCGTGCCGATTTTGCATCGCAAAAACGACGCTCTTCGCCGATTTAGAATCGAAGCCCAAAGCGCTGCGAAACTCGACCATCCCAATATCGCACGAGTCTACAATGTCGGTGAAACCAACCAATGGAATTACATCGTCTTCGAATTCATCGAAGGCATCAACCTCCGGCAATTGGTACTCGACCGCGGTCCTCTAAGCGTCGATGATGCCACTTATTTCACTTGCCAAGTTGCCGAGGCGCTTCAGCATGCGAGCGATCGAGGAGTCGTTCACCGCGACATCAAACCATCGAACATCCTCCTAGCTAGCGACGGCAAAGCCAAAATCGTCGATATGGGACTGGCCAGAACCACCGCATTGGATCGCTCGCAAGGCGACCAGACCGCTAGCGGAACCACCCTGGGAACCTTCGATTACATCTCTCCCGAACAAGCACACGACCCGCGCGAGGCCGATGTGCGAAGCGATATCTATTCGCTCGGATGCACCCTGTATTATTTGCTGACCGGTCAACCTCCATTTCCAGAAGGAACCGCGCTGCAAAAACTCTTGATGCATGGATCCAGAATGCCAGAAGACCCTCGATTGTTTCGAGATGACCTAAGCGATCCATTGATCGAGATCCTCAAAAAAATGATGGCCAAAAAGCCACGTGATCGCTATCAGACCCCCGAAGATCTTGCCAGCGACCTGCGCATGCTCGCCAAAATCGATAACCTAGCTTGGAGTTCCAACCTAGCTGAATTCGCTCTGGCAACAGCTCAATCAAAAAGAACTTGGCTCGAAATCACCCTGCCGATGGCTCTGTGCTCGACCGTGATCGGTGCCACAACTTTATGGCTTGTCAGCGCCAACCAAGTCGATGCTGTCTTTCCCATCCCGAAAGTAGAAATTGCCAGCGTTTCAAACGAGCAAACCCCTGAAACCCCAACCAAAAAAGAGATCCAACAAGGTGAGCTTACTCCCTCCTCTCTCTCACAGACAATCACAACCAAGGACGAATTGAATTCAGACTCCAACGAACCCTCAGAACCTAATCCGGATCAACCTCTAGAATCACGAACAAGGATCCACCAACTCGTTGTCATAGACAACGCAAATACAGCGATCGATCTACCACTGGCTCCAGATGAGTTGAAAATCAATAGCTTTAAAACTCTGGATGAAGCACTGATCGAAGCGGCATCGCTCAACACGGCATGCAAAATATGGGTTGCACAGAATTGCACTCTACAGAAACGCTGGAGATCGATGAGCACCCAGCGACCTCAGTCGCTTCAAATCCAGTCGATCCCAGGGAAAAGATTCTCCATTCGCATCGATGAGCCATCTATCTCTGGAAACTCCGGAGAGTATCTCGGTTGCTTTGAACTCGATGGTAACCAACTGCACTTGGCGGATTTGGACATTCTATGGAACAGCCCTCTTAATAACTCATCGTCCAAGTCGTTCGTTCTTGCTAAGCCAGGAAGTCGGTTGCTGATAGAAAATTCAACCGTCACCATCAACGGACCTATCTCCGCCGGAACTCCAGCTCTCATGGCGATCGATCCTCTGAGCAGAGATCTGCCTAACGGAACAACCTCGATCAACAACCCGCGATTTTCCGACGTTCGAATAGAACGATCGTGCATTCGCGGCCAGTGCGACTTGATCCAAACCAACCCCACAGATCGAATGGAACTCAAAGTCCGGGATTCTTGGTTTGCTCTTGCTGGCTCGATGCTGGTAAGCCAAGGCAATAAGACCATGAATCGCTCGCCTCGAATTCGTGTCGAGATCGCCGATTCAACTTGCATCAGCCTCAAGCCTTGGCTACGAATTGATCTTTCCAATGCAACGCCCTATCCGATCGCCGTGGTCAGGATTTCTAACCAATCAATCTTTGCCGGAGCTAAGTCTTTGGTCCAATGGGATGCGACCGATTGCACCGATTGGGTTTTCTCAAACCAAGTCAAGAAACTCGAAGACCTCGGTCGATGGATTGATTTCCGTGGGCTCGATAACGCTTACGATTCCGAATCGATCGATGAACTCGTTCGCGTTCAAATGTCGATGTCCAGCCAAGAACTACAAATCGATGCGGATTCAAATCTGCTTAGAAATGAACTGGGTATGGAAGTCATCAGCTTGTGGCAACAGCGTTCCTCTTGGGAGCCCGCCTCGATGCATCTAGCAATCCCATTGACCATCCCGCCGGGAACTCTGGGCTTCCAAATCGGTGCCCCCATAGAAAAACTCCCAATTCTGGCGTCGTTTTGATTGCTAGATGCAGACCGCTGATGGTCACAAAAGAACCGCTAATGGACGCTTATGAACGCTAATGGGAACAAAAGGACCGCTAATGGACACTCATGAACGCTAATGGGAACAGCCTTATACAATACCGGTCCCTGTTCGATGGCTGTTCTCATCAGCGTCGATCAGCGACTATCAGCGGTCCCTGTTCGATTCCTGTTCTCATCAGCGTCGATCAGCGACTATTAGCGGTCCCTGTTCGATTCCTGTTCTCATCAGCGTCGATCAGCGACTATGAGCGGTCCCTGTTCGATTCCTGTTCTCATCAGCGTCGATCAGCGACTATCAGCGGTCCTTGTTCGATTCCTGTTCTCATCAGCGTCGATCAGCGACTATGAGCGGTCCCTGTTCGATTCCTGTTCTCATCAGCGTCGATCAGCGACTATCAGCGGTTAGGAAACAACCAACTGCTCGCTTGGCAACACCGTTGTTGGTTGGACCAAATCAGCGGTCGAATTTTTGGTGCTAGGATCAAACCCCAGCATCTGCTCATCGGTAAACGTCAATGCAACATAAAGACGATACAACAGAGGAACCATCAAGAGCACCAGTAGTGTCGCACCGATAAGTCCGAAGGCCAAACTTGTCGCCATGGGGATGAGCGCTTGCGCCTGAAAGGATTTCTCCAAGAGCATAGGCAAAAGTCCTGCGACCGTCGTTACGCTCGTGAGAAACACCGCTCGCAAACGCCTCGATCCGGCCTTGAGGATCGCTTCGACCGGCGGCATACCTTTCTCAACACATTGATTGATGAAATCAACCAATACGATCGAGTCGTTAACTACGACCCCCGCCAAGGTAACCATCCCGAACATGCTAAAGAGCGTCAGCGGCAATCCCATCAAGGCATGGCCAAAAATCGCCCCGACCATTCCAAAGGGAACAATCGCCAAAACGATCAAAGGTTGGAGGTAGGAACGGAACTCGAAAACCAGCAACAAGTACATCGCTGCCATCGCGACGACAAATCCGATGGCAAGTGAATTGAAGGATTCACGGGTCTCTTCTTGCTGCCCTTCCCATCGGAATCGCAGCTGCGGATACTTGTTCCTGAACTCCTCTTCAAGTGTCTTTCTTAAATCTGCTGCGATCGTCGAAGCGTTGGCTTTCGAAGTATCTAACTCGGAGGAAATCGTGATCGATCGCATTTGATCCAGTCGGTTGATCTCGGAATATCCTTGCGTGACCTTGATTTCCGCAAGCTCTGCGATCGGACGCTCGATCCCATCTGGACCTCGAACTCTCAAGTCTTGGAAATCCGCAAGGGATCTTCGCTCTTGGATCGGATGTCGGACCATCAATTTGACTTCATGGCGATCACGTTGAAGTCGCATCACTTCGGCACCATAATAGGCACTTCGTATCGCCTCGCTCAAATCATCCTGGCGAATGCCGATGGCTTTTGCCCGATCCTTGATCGTAAACTGAAACTCTGTCTTTCCTGGGTTCGAGTCATCGCGGATATCGTACACTCCCTCGTAAGTGGCCAACTTGGCTTTGGCCTCTTCGACGGCAGCTTCGAGTTGCTGGAGTCCTTCACGAGGAGCAAGGATTTTGAATTCGAGCGGTTTTCCACCCGGACCAATATTGGCCGCTTGGAAATTGACTCGCTCGGCACCGGGAAATTGCCCTGCCTTTTCTCGCCACCATTTGATGATCTGATCGCTGGTCACGTTCCTGACCGTGGCGTCATGAATCTCTGCAGTGACTTGGGCAACGTGAGATCCAGATTGCCGGTCTCCTGCTCCCTGATTCCCCTGTTCGGCAGAACCAACTCGCAAGAAAGTTAGCTTCACAGGCCCGCGAGGTGAACTCAAATCGGCAGGAGGTGGCGTCTTGCTGGTTCCCTCTTTTTCTTCCTTGTCAGCAACCTGCTGGCTTAGTTCCCTCAGGGCAGACTCCATCCGCCTTGCTGCTGCGGTCGTGATATCCGCAGGTGTTCCATCCGGATATATGACTTGACCAATAATGGTCTTGCCATCCAAATCCGGGAAGAACTCAAAGGGGACTTTCCCAGACCTGACCATACCTACGGCCAACGCTACGACAGAAAACCCCAAAGCCATCGGCAAGAGTGGATTATCAAGAAAGGTCTTCAAAACGCGCCCATAGAAATGTTCGCCAAACCAATCCAAAACGGAATTGTTGAATTTGGAAATCCGATCGAAAAACCTTTCGATAGGTAAAATCGGTAGCATCAAGTAATAACGCAATTTCTCCAAAATCGACTTGGGCGCGTGGCTTTCGTGGGACAAGTGACCTGGCAAGGCAACCGACGCTTCCACTAGCGAGATCGTCAGCATCAGCACAATCGCTACGGGCATCACAGCGATGAACTTACCCATCACTCCAGAAACATAAAACAGGGGAACAAATGCGATAATCGTTGTAGCCACACTGGAAAAGACGCTCGGCAAAACTTCGGCGGCACCATCAATGGCCGCTTGGATATTCGATTTGCCCATATCCCGGTGAGCAAAAATATTTTCGCCAATCACAATACCATCGTCGACCACGATCCCGACTGCCATCAAAAACGCGAACATGGTGAGCATGTTGAGCGTCTCGCCAAAAGCATATAAGCCGATAGCGGCGCCAAAGACGCTGATGGGGATCCCCATCGCGACCCAAAACGCCAACCTGAAATTTAGAAACATCGCCAACAAAAGGAATACAATCAATCCTCCCTGGATCCCATTCTCTCTGAGCATGCGTATCCGATCCCGTACGTCAATACTCTCGTCCCCCCAAGCGATCAAGGAATACCCTTCAGGTACCGGATACTCAGCGACCGCTTTTTGAACCTCATCGGAAATACTAAGCAAATCCTCAGTACTGGTCCTCTCGATGACGATGGTCATCGCTGGTCGACCATTGATCTCATTGAGCGCAGCAATATCATCGAACTCATCTTTGACAGTAGCGATATCTCCAACGGTCAGGATCACACCATTGGGTTGGGTCACCAAAGGCAATTTGGCAATATCTTCCCCAATCTCTCGCTTGTTCTTGCCTCGAAGCAAGATCTCTTGCCCCTCGGTTCGGATTTGACCGCTGGGGAGTTCCATGTTCTCTTTGCGAATGATATTGGCAACTTGGCCGAGCGTCATTCCATACTTACGAAGCGTATCTTCGCTGATCTCAACATCGATCTGATAAGGTTTGACGTTGACCACTTGGGCTTGCGAAACATTCGGAAGTTCGATCAATCGATCGCGGACATCCTCTGCGAAATTCCTGAGTTTCAGTTCGCTCTGCTCGTCTCGGTGCGCAGGTCCAAGCACCGCTACTCGGATCGCTGGAGTTCTAAAAGTGATTTGCTCGACCGTTGGCTTCTCGCTGCGTTCCGGGAAAAATACCGAAATGCGATCCACCGCAGAACGGACCTCGGATAGCACTCGGGGCACGTCTTTGACGCTAGGCTCAAGCTGTATCAGTGTGAATCCGCTACCTTCGCGACATATACTCGTGAGCTTCTTGATACCAGCCAACGCCTGAACCGACTCTTCGATCTTCTGACAAATCCCGGCCTCTACTTCGTCCGGGGTCGCGCCCGGATAAGGCACCGTGACCAAAATGACTTCGAGTTGGAACTCGGGAAACGTCTCTCTTCGCATTCCAAAGAAACTCGCAAGTCCACCGAGCATCAATGCAACGATCAAAAAGTTGATCCCGGCCATGTGTTTGACCGCCCACCGTACCACTGAGTTCATGGATGATTCCTTTAGTTTCCCATGTTCGATTTGGCTGTCCTAACCTTGTCGGTCCCGTCCCCGATGAGGTTTGCCAACGGCGATGTCACAAGTTTCACGCCTGGCGAAACCCTCTGGTCGGCTTCGGCAACCCAATATTCGCGATCCCCAAGATGCGGAACCTTGGACATCCTGATCGTCTTGATTCCACCGATGACCTCAATGCGTCCAACTTGCCAATCCTCAGGATTGGACATATTCAAATCTGGGCCCACGTTACTGGATTGGATTTGACCGCTGCCTTGAGAAACTTCAGGCTTAAACGTCCAAAGCTGACCACCGGGCTTAAGCCCTAACTTGGGAATCAATACCAAGGGCCGTCTAGGCTTGGTCATAATCTTCACATCGACGAACATTCCTCGAACCAACGCGGGCAGGCCTCCGTTTCCTTCCTCTGTGATCGCGATACCATTTCGGCGCACATCTCTGGGATTCTCAACCGTGATGCGAACAGGAACCGTTCGACTCTGTGTATCAAGCCCTATTCCCTCATATCGACTCAGCTTGCCATGCCACTGATACACCGTATCGCTGCGTCCGGCGACTTGATAAGAAATCTCGACGGGCGTCGGAGGCAACTCATAACTCGAGGCTCGCAAAACCTGAGACGACGAATCCTTGTTGGTTCCATCGGATATCTGATCGAGGATCAGCAATAATTGATCGGTCCTGAGATTGCAGCTGACTTCGACCCTCTCGGTATCCTCGATAATACAAAGCTTGTCGGCGCGCTGAACATAAGAGTCCTCTTGAACGGTTTCGTTGATGATGACTCCAGATATCGGAGACCGGATTTCCGATCTTTCCAGATTGACTTGCGCTTGGGCCAACTGAGTCTCTGCCAATCGCTCAGCTAACTCGATCCTGGTCCTTCGAGTTTGAAGCAATTGAAGTTGGTTTTGGAAGGTCACTACTTGATTGGCACTTGCAATCCTCTGACGCCTTGCTTGATCTTGCTCAGTATCGCTTGCGAATCCCTCGGGCAAGGATGCTAACCTAGCAAGCTCCTTCTCTTGCAGTTGCAACTCCTCTTCGGCAAGTGCCAACGAGCGTTTGATGTTGGAGATTTCTTGCTCCAATTCACGTTGCTGGGCATACTCAGATTCTTTGAGCGAAGAGATCCGCTCGATCTCAAGTTCATAGTCTTTCGGGTTGAGCTTCAAGAGCAAATCACCACGATGGACATAACGGCCAATGCGGCACTGGTCGGTCTTCAATACCACCCGACCAGCGACCTCTGCGCCGATGGTCACCTGACGGAATGGAACCACGGTCCCGGACAAATCGATGTCAAGCGTCTCGATACCCCGATACTCCTGCATGCTATCGATGCTGACCATCGGCATCTTTGTCAAAATGACCCGGGGGTCTGACAGGTCGCTAACGACTTGCTTGGGAGCTTGCTGACCAAGCCCCATAAACACTAGAACTCCCGCACCGGCAATCGCCAGGGGTATCAGCCAACCTACGAGTAGTTTGGAAAAAAGAGAAGGTTTCAAAGCGGTCATAGATAAGTGGGTCTTGTTGAATCATCTTTCCTGCGTCCCACCATAGTAGTAAGCAACGAAGTTTTTTACAGGTCCTAAATGCCAGACGCACGGGAGTAGACCCCGTGCGTCTTGAAAACGTGCGTCTTTTGGTCTCAGGGCCCGAAGTCAACTGCTCCGGAAGAATCGTCACAATCCGAACTGCAACGAGGCCAAACCACTGAGTTTTCTGATGAAGATTTACAGTTCGTAACCTGCTCGGTAAGCGGGTTTAATCATCGAGTCAAACTCGCTGGTCCCCTTGACCTTGAGGTTCTCTGCATCCCACTCAAGCTTGGCACTGCTGACTTGCTGACCCTCTTGCTTGGTCTTTCCAGCAGCCCATACTGCAAGGTTTCCAAGCAGGATGACTTCGGTCATCTTGCCAGCATAGTTCGCAAAGTTCGACCAAGTCGGCTTGCCGGTCTTGATCGCGATGGCGAACTCTTTGAAGTGGCCTGGGCTTCTTTCGAAATCGACTTCTTTGTCTTCGACTCCCGTAAAGAAGCACTCGGCACCGTAATCGTTCGGTGAGTACATCTTGCCCTTGTCGCCGATGATGAGCAAACCGCTGTCGCTGCGTTTGCGACCTTCGAGCATCTCGGGATCAACCTTGTTTCCACCGTCGTACCAAATCATGTTGATCGCAGGACGATTCTTCGTCGGTGCGAACTCAAAGTTGATCTTCGAAGAGGCTGGGAACGTTTCACCGTTGTGGCCGGTAGTGGTGGCTTGTACGCTCACAGGATTGACCAAATCGCAACCAGCGAAAGCGACATTGAGGGTATGGCAAGCCATATCGCCAAGAGCACCGGTGCCGAATGCCCAGAAGCCTCGCCACTTGAAAGGATGGTAAGCCGCGTTGTAGGGGCGCATCTCGACTGGGCCGATGAATTCATCCCAGTGAAGCTCCTTGGGAATCGGTTGCTCGGCTGGACGTGGGATCCCTTGGGGCCACACTGGACGGTTGGTCCAAATGTGAATCTCTTTCACGTTTCCGATAATTCCCGACTTGAGTTTGGCAGCGGCACTACGAAGCCCCGGGCTCTCGGAACCTTGATTACCCATCTGAGTTGCAACCTTGGCATTGGCAGCCAATTCTGCCAATCGGCGAGCTTCCCAAATCGTGCGTGTGAGCGGCTTTTGCGTATAGCATGCCTTGCCCATCTTTAGCGCCATGCCAGTAGCCACCGCGTGCGTGTGGTCCGGTGTACTGACCGTCACTGCATCGATGTCCTTACCGACCTTGTCAAACATTTTGCGAAAGTCATTGAAGACCTGTGCATCTTCAAAGTCTTCGTCTTTCTTGCGCCCGCTGATGGTGTTGTCGTCCACATCGCATATCGCGACGATCTTTCCGTTGTTGGCCGCATCTTTGGAGTCGCTGGAGCCTTTGCCCCCGACACCAATGCATCCAAACCGAATCTCTTCAATAGCCGAACGACTTTCTTTAGGGGCAACTCCTCCTGCCACCCAGTATCCAGCCGACACGGCCGATGTGGTTTGGAGGAAGCGACGACGATTGTTATGGCTCATAGCAACTCTACAAATACGAAAAAGAGAGAGGTGGGAAATGGGTCGGAACGTGATATCACCGACCCAACTGGTCCCTAAGGGTACCCGATGCTACCAGAGATTTCAAACCGATTGAAACAGTTCTGACGCTTGCGTGGATTGTTTGCAGACTGTGGATTTTGGGCTTTGGCCCACCTTTCTTCGGGTTTTTCGAATCAAACCGGTTCAAAGTTCCAAATTCTTAGCGACCGCAAGGCCGATGAGCCCAAAAAGATGACGGCAAAAACCCTGCGGTTTTTCAGTCCCGGCACGGAATCCAAACGATCCAAATACCCCCCCCCGCTTACCGCTTCGCATCCACTATGTTCCTAAGACCATCGAGTCTCTATCGAGCTTTCTTTTGCGCCGTGGGCCTGGTGATGATCATCGTCGGCCTGGAATGCCTTGCTATCGAAAGCGCACTGTTTGCACCAGGGGTCTTTGAAGACACCAACGTTGCGGCTCCCCAAAACCCATGGCTCAATTCCCAGCCAGCAATCCCCCAAGGGAAAATCTTCCGGCCCAAAGACTGGTTCCCATGGTCGCTCTTGGCCGTCGGAAGCATCGTGGCGATCTACTCCCAAGCCGTCCGCAACGCCAGCCCGATCCTACTGGATAGACGCTGAATCCACACTGGCTGAGATCGACTTGCTGCCAACGATCATCAGGATCTCAGCGGCAATCGATGTCAATCGAACAATGACCGTCGCGATCAGGGCAATCGGTTCTGGGACTATCGACAATAGCACACCGATCGAAGCCAACTCTCTGGCAAACGCTCCCCCAGGTAGCATCGAAAGAAATCCCGCCAGGCCACCTAGGCTCATGCTCGCAGTGCACACAAGCCAAATAAACCCGCCGCTGTATCCCGATAGCAGATCCGATTGTATCGGCCTAAGCGAACCGAGCACAAACCAAAGCGCTAGCCCTTGAAGGCACCAGCCCAGCAGCGCGCAGGCAATCGTTCTGATCATCAGCCTACCATCGATGACCCCGAGCAACTTTTCCAAACCTTTGCCGATTCGCATCCTTGAAACCAAACGCAAGATCCCGCGAAACGGGTGAGGAATCAGCGGCAATGCAGCCAACGGGATCGCTGCTAAGGCAGACCATCGCAACCAACCGGGCACTTCAACCCACTGCAGCATGACAGCACCCAAAATCCCGCCGCTTGCAAATCCGGTCAATGTCTCAATGAAGACACTCAAAATGGCAGGTCCTAGAGGTACCTTGTGACGATGCAATTGACCGACTCTGAGCATCACCGCCATCGCTTTGCCCGGAACATACTTACCCAAATGCCCCAAAAAATAAGCATACAAACTGGCGGACCAATGGACTCTGTGTCCAAAGTCTCTCAAGATCGCATGCCAACCTATCCATGCTGGTACCATCGCCAACATCCCGGCAATCACGCTCAGTCCAATTTGGCTCCAGAGTATCGAGTTCCAATCTAGCGGAACTTCACTCTTGCCCAACTCAAGTGCAGCCCTTCGGATCGCAAACGCAAAGAAAATGATTGCGCAAGTCAAGATTGCAATCCGCACAACGAAACGGATCTTAAGGCGTCGACGACCAATTCCTTTAGACGCGTGAGTCTCCGAAGGCTCTGGTGGTGGATGCAAGATAGCAAGGCCTATGATAGACTGCAGATTCCATAACTAATCACTCTCGGTATCTTAAACACGGTTCTCATGGCTCGCTACATCTCTTTTGCCGTCCTGCTGGCCATCCTTGCGCTGATCGGTATCCTTTTTTACAAAGTGATGATCGGCTTTTTTGTCCCTGTCTTTATCGCAGTCGTACTGGTCGTGGTTTTCCAACCACTGCACCGTTGGGTCCTGAAGAAAACCAAAAACCGAACCCACCTGGCCGCTTCCCTTACCACCCTTTTGATCGTATCGAGCGTCCTGGTTCCCGCAGGTGTTATCATCAGCCTTGCTGGAGTCCAAGGCATCAAGCTACTGGATGAATTCAACGAATCCAACATCCGACTTGGACTCTCGCGACTGCGGTCCAACAACTTCATCAATCTGGAATCACCCGCCGCAGTCCAGTTTCGCTCCATCGATGACAAACTAGCCGAAATCAAAAAGGTCGTCTCTGAATCGACCAGTTATGCCGAAGTCACCGACCCCCAAGGACGCATGGCCGGGGATATCGCCGACGTTCGAATTCGCTTGCAGGAGATCCCCCAAGCAATCCTCTCCCACGCCAAAGACAAAAGCCTCAACCACTCCAAGGCCAACGGAAAAATCAATGGGAAGAAAGCAGCCAAGCCTCCGGTCGATCCAAATGTTAAACAAAAAGTCGACGCCTACCTGTCTTCGACGTTTCAACAAATAGAAAAACTAACCGCCGACTTGCCTGGGTTCATGAGCCAAGACCCATCGCCCGAATCGCTCTCTGCACAACTGGATCTGCTCCGAGAGCAAGCCGGCACGATCAAGTCCCAGATCATCGCCATCGACGGCCTCGATCCATCAACCCTCGATCATGTCTCCCATGCACGAACCCAACTGATCGACCAATCTCTCGAAGCGGCCATCGCTGCGGCTGGTCTGAATACCTCGCTAGATAAACTCGCACCCTCGGATCTGGGAAATCTGACCAGCCTTCAAGAATCGGTCTGGAGCGTCAACTCTACCTGGAAATCTTCCCGCGAAGCACTCTTAGGTGGAAGAATGATCGGAGTCCTGAAAGAAATCGCCAATCCATCTCCAGAACAAGTCAAACAAACGCTCGATAACGCATTTGCCTACCTACAACCCAAACTCATCAGCTTCGGAGGCGGATCGGTCGCCTTCGTCATCAAACTCTTGGTCGGTCTGACCATCCTTCTGGTGTCCCTCTATTTCTTCCTATGCGATGGACCCAGCATGGTCCACACCCTGATGGAACTCAGTCCACTGGACAATCGTTACGAAGAAGAACTCCTACAGGAATTCGATCGAACCTCGCGCGCTATCGTGCTTGCGACAATCCTGTCGGCCGTTGCCCAAGGCCTAACTGCAGGAATCGCCTACTATTTCCTCGGCGCTCCCTCAGCCTTCCTCCTAACGGCACTGACCATCGTGTGCGCATTGATCCCCTTTGTCGGTACTGCCATCGTTTGGGTGCCAGTAGCCCTGTTCATGGCTTTCTACCAAGACAAAGTCCCAAACGCATTAGGACTTACTTTGTACGCACTCTTGATCGTCGGCACAATCGACAACCTGATCAAGATGCTCATCCTGCACGGTCAAAGCCAACTCCACCCACTCTTGGCATTGCTCAGTGTGCTCGGCGGTATGCAAGCCCTAGGCCCGATCGGGATCCTCATCGGCCCCTTGGCCGTTACCCTTCTTCAAACCACGCTGAGCATCCTGCGTCGGGAACTCTCGGAATTCAACGCTGCTCCGAATCCATCTGCGAGTTAACTACACCCATTTGCGATCGACTAGTTGCCAGTGCTGTTTACTGGTGCCATTGGAATCTGATAACGAGTCCGAATTCCAAACGGTCCCGACGAAACATCCCTGATTAGATTGAATTTCAGCTCACCTACACCCGTGGCTTGTTGCGTGTAAGTAAAGAGCGAAGAGGCCGAGTAGTTCCCATTCATGGCCGACGAAAGGATCGTCTGGATTTCAGCCGGGATCTCCAGACGTGCAAGCACATCGGTGGGCGATTGGATCTGACCCTGCTTGTCCTGAATCGCTTGCATCAATGCCACTCGCACCGCAAAAGCAAAGTACTTCAGCGCGCTTACATAGTGAAGATCACCTACCATTTCCGGGTGAGTGTTCAAGTTATTCCTGTATCGCCACTCTTCAAACATCGCCTGTTTGATGCTAGGCAATATCCAAAGACCATCAAATCTTTGACCGAACGCGTAAAAATTCTGATCGCTCAAAAAACCGACGTCGTACCGAGGATTCTCGGCTTGCATTTCGGCTTGCATTGAGGCGATCCGATCTAAGCTCGTCGTCGCTGTCTTTGTATCGATCATTTTCTCATCCAAGGCTCGATGCAATAAACACAGCAAAGCCGTGTGATGAACAACACCTTGGTATCCGGTGGATTCGCTTATGCGAAAATACGCTCTTAGACCTTTTTCGAACCGTTCTTTGTCTTGCGCAACGATGCAATCGGCCATGTCCCAAAAGACCAAATCCCTAACTTTCCTCATTCGATAATCATTGAGATAGCCATTGTTAGGCTCGGATTCCAAGACGTCATAGACCGAATCGATTTGATTGCGATTGTGCCGGACGAATTTGGACAACACCTCGGGCTTCCTTGCCCAAGCGACGTTCGGAACCAGCGTTTCATCGATAGGATCAAAGGTCGATCCAATCTGCGGTTCGGCTTCCAACAAACTACTTTGCGAAGCGATGTAGGGATCTTGGGCTTGAGCCAAAACACCCTCCACACGCCGGATACCGTCTGGATCCTGACTTGCCGCAGAGACGTCCGATGCACTGGTATCGCTTGACTGTTGTTTGGCCTGGATTGCCGTTAGGTACTCTTTGGAGCTTTGCTCCAATCGACGAATTCGCAGCAATTGGTCTCGTCGGATCGCTGTTTCTCCTGAGATCATTTGCATCGCCAGAAATCCCACGGCGAGCACTGCGATGAGACTGGCCATAGTTGCTGCAAGCATCCAACTTGGAAATGCAATTTTCATGGTTCTACTCATGGCTAGCCCCTTCCATCGCTAATTCCTTGGCTTCGGCTTCCCATTGGCCTCGCCATAATTCCGCCGGAGTGTGGATGCCGTGTTCATTGACGGTAATGAAATAACCATCTGCTCGCACACCCATTGCGTACGCATTTCTCGATGCAATCGCCTCACGCTGGTCCTGGGCTTGATGGCTCCCCAAAGACGTCTCTAAGAGTTTCCATAGATCGCTTACGAGAAGGTCTCGGCCTCTGAGCATTCCTAGACTCGATGGGATCGAGCCCTCGTTGGCTCCGACTGAACCTCTCTGGGCATTACGCATGTACGAGTACTGGATATAGTAGCCATCCAAACCGCTAACGGCATTGTTTTTCCCTTGTCCCTCCGCCTGCTTGGATTCCCACCAAGCACTCGCGAGAGCTTCCCGTCGAGCTTGGTCGCGAGCTTGATCATCCCCGAGCAGTTTGACAAGACGTTGATAAACTTCCAAACCCATCCAATCCTTTGCCTTGGTGTGCTTGCAATGTCCCAGTGCTATCAACTCGATCCATTCGGCAAGATCGCATTTCGTAAGTCGCCTACTCGCTCTCAAACCCGTAACCAAATTGGGGATGCCTGCCAGCGCAGTGCGGTACTTTTCGAGCGACTCGGTGCTCTGAAGGGTGGGATCCTTTTGAGCGAGGATCAAATCGTTCTGAAGACGTGCAAGCTCTGCCCAAAATTTCTTTAGAGTGTCATCTGTTCCTTGAAGAGATTGTAGAGCGAGCCGGAACTCAGGGCTTGCGGCTTGCCTTAGAAAGCTAAGGGCTTGCTGCTCTTCGATTTGCTCGTTTCGATCCAATGCTTCTGCTATGGTCTGCAAATCGCTGTTTCCAGTGGGTGTTTCATAAGAAGGCATTGCAAATCCAAACTTGAGGTTTTGCGATCGGTTTGGAGCTGGGCTTTTTATCGCAAGTTCTTTTAGGGTGGAGCGAACTTCCGAATGCATACTGGGCAAGTTCCAAATCTTCCATAGTCCAGGTACCAGCGGAATGATCAGCGCAGCGAGTGAAAAACATCCATGCTGCAGGAAATACTTCCAATCGATCCGGCGCTCCATCCACGGTCGCATCATCCACCAGGTCGCTATCGCTGGAATCGCAAACGACACGATCAAAAGCCACCAAGGTGCCTCCATCGCCGCGACCGCAAAGATACAATACGCTAAGTTGGTCAATAAAACTGCTGGCAGCACGATCGCCGAAAGGATCGGACTCTTGATGAACTGAGAGACCCACTGGCCGATGATGTAAGCCGCCAGGCAAACACCTAACACAGCGGCCGTATCGACCAAAATCAACGACGCGTTCATCGCCCCTTGAGACCGAAGCGTCAAGTATCTGAGGATGGCCCACAACAAAAGGATCGTGACTGGGATCCAATGCCGCGTCAGCCAGAGAATCGTCGGCGATACGCCTCGGTCTGCATAGAAGCGAACTCGCTGATGCATTCCATCGGATTGAAAGGCCAATACACCCAAGAGTCCAGCCAAAGCACCCATCGGAAAAAGGACACAAAAGACCCAATCGCCATCAACTGGTCCGGAGTGTCCTGAAAGAACGCATGTTCCCATCGGTACCAGCACTAACAAAGCCAAGATCCCAATGAGCGACCACCACAACCCATTCTGACGAATCATTTGCCAGAGCATGGCGCTAAGTGGTGTGACGCTTGGCCAAAGCGACCAAGCCTCTGCGGACCTGGTTTCCGATTGCGATCTGGTGGCCGACGCGGCACCGAATATCGCAGGCTTCCACATCGTAGATGCGGACTCTTGCATCGGAGGTGCCAGCGCCGAAAGCTCACGCTGACTGACATACCAACCGTAGAAGATCGCAATCAAACTACCGATCGTCAAGCATCCCAGGTACATACCCGAGTCGATCACAGTGCGTGCCTCAAAACTCGATTTGCCCACCGTGGTGTACTCGGCAAGTCCATAAGCAGTGCACCAAACAGCAAGAGCCGCTGGGATGAGCATCACCAGGGATAAAACCTGCGATTCAAACTTCCACGCAAATGCCAACCCCGACACGCATAAGAACAAAGACACCATCACGTAGGTTGGCAACATCCATTGCCCTGCATTCATGCGATAGATGTCCATCGCTTGGGCTTGGAATGGATTGACTCCAAGCAATCCTGCAAAGACAGCCCAGGACGACCAAGCGATCACCCAGACCAGTGCAAGCGATACCAAGGCAACCAGAAGTTTATTCCAAGCGATATGCTTAGCGCTGACCGGTAGAGATCGCATCCATTGCATCGAGCGAGACTCTTTTTCAGTCCCTACCAGCAATATCCCAACGCCGGTGGCATACATCAAAGGCATCGCAAGAAACAGAAACCAAAAACCGTTGTCGTAGCTGAATCCCTTGCGCGAAGCAAACACGGAACTTAGGACAATCAGCAACAGGATTCCAAACCCAAGCCCCAGAACGGTCAAAAGCAACGGGATAACTTGCCTGATTTCTTTCCACAGCAAGGCCTTGGTCCACGAGGCGGGATTCGGGCCTGTTAACATGGATTGTCCGCTCATGATTTCCCAGCCTCCAGGGTTGATGGATTGCTTGGCTCTGTGACCCGTTTGTAAATACTGTCACCGCGCGTGCATGCGACGAATAACTCTTCAAGACTTGCGCTTCGCGACTGAGCACCTAAAACACCTGTCGCCTCGCGCCAGTAAGCGGCTGCCTCATCGCCGTCGCCTTGGACAATCAATTGCTTTTGCCTTCCCTCGGTGATTTCGGCAAGAATGCGACTCGGCTCGGGCAAATCCGCAAGTGCAATCAGAGGGTCACTCAGCGACACAGTCACCAAAGCGATCGACTCTTTCAGGTCTGCAAGCGGACCGACCAACTGAACTTTTCCTTTGTGCAGAATCGCGATCGTGTCGGCAACCCGTTCGATCTCGGAAATCTGGTGACTCGATAAAAATACGGTGCGACCAGTCGCTGCCACACTGATCATGCTCTCGAGAAACTCCCGACGCACGATCGGATCTAACCCCGAAGTCGGCTCGTCGAGGATCAACAACTCGGGATCATGAGCCAAAGCCAAAGACAATGCCACCTTGGATCGCTGCCCCTTGCTCAGTTGCTTGATCTTACGACCCGCAGGCAGATCGTACCGAGCGATGAATTCCTGATAGCGATCCTTGAAGCCCTCGGGGTAGAACGACGAAGCGAACCAGCCAATCTCTCCAATCGTCATCCAATCATAGAGGGCAGGCGAATCCGACACATACCCGATCCGCTTACGCAATTCCAATACTTGGTCTGCTACAGTAGGATCCAAACCCAGGATCGAGCAAGTCCCTTTGGAAGGCTTTTGAAAGCCGGTCATGATTCGAATCAGCGTTGTTTTTCCAGCACCGTTTTCACCAAGGATTGCCATGACCGTCCCGGGTGCGACCGACAAGTCGATCCCTCGCAAGGCATCGCAACCCCGGTAGTGCATTTCGATCCCGTGGATCTTGATCGCATCGTTCATAAGAGAAACCTCCGATGGACTGTTGTCCTGATTGATTGTTTCGATGAAAAGACGATTAAGCAGGTTCTGATTCGTCAGCAACAGAACCAACAGGAGAAGCGACCGTCGCGACGTTGCCATCGAGCAGGCCAAGTTGATCGAGCATCAGGCGACGGACTTCCTTGGTCGAAAGCCCACCGTGCAAGGCTTCGCTGATCGCCGACCGCAACCGCTCCACAAGCAACGTTCTCCGCGCCTGATTGCACTGAACGACTGCATCGGACCGAATGGCAAGACCTCGGCCACGCAACGATTCGCAGACACCTTCGGTCTGAAGTATTTGAAAGGCCTTGGCGACCGTGTTGGGGTTGATCGCCAGTTGCACGCTCAGCGTCCTGACGCTGGGTAAAAGCTGGCCAGGGATCAGCACACCGTCGGCCACAGCAAACTTAACTTGCCGCACGATCTGTTCGTAGATCGCGATGCCATTGTTGGGATCGATCGAGAAAAACATGAATAAACACCCGTTGCTAGAGTACGCGACTAGTGCACTAGTCAAGTATTACACTAGATCGGGCGCAAAACAAGAGTCAAACGGGCGTTTTTTGTTTTTTTTCGATGACGGGTTCTACTTCGTTAGCTCAAAGGTGACTTTCTCGATCCGACCAGGAAACAGAAATGAACCTTTGTCTTTGTACGCCAGAGAAATCGGTGTGATCGAATCCGGTTTATTCCGTAGGTCTATTTGGTGTGTAGAAAAAAATCTCCCCTAAGCGACTCCCAAGTCGGATTCCAAGGCTCGAGTCGCTTCAAAAAACACAATCCAACCCCCCACCTTCTACCCTCCCATCTTTTTGCCCTCCCATCTTTTTGCCCTCCCATCTTTTTGCCCT
>Ga0172376_10002756_pt1 | contig 21261 bp, 19 predicted proteins | sample Lak35m_FD_121114 | JGI IMG/M metagenome (GOLD analysis project Ga0172376, IMG submission 121114) | Freshwater microbial communities from Kabuno Bay, South-Kivu, Congo - kab_092012_35m | ecosystem: Environmental > Aquatic > Freshwater > Lake | place: Democratic Republic of the Congo: South-Kivu... | reverse complement strand
CGAGCCGAGCCGAGCCGAGCCGAGCCGAGCCGAGCCGCCGCGGGCGGGCGGGCGGGCTTGGGCGCGGCGCGGCGCTGGCAACGTTGGCGTTGCTTCAGCGCTGCAGCGTCAGCGTCGCATCGCAGCGCGCGGCCAGGCCCGGGTCGTGGGTGACCAGGACAAAGGCGGTGGCGTGCTCGCGCGCCAGGTCCAGCATCAGGTCGAAGACGCGGTCGGCGGTGCCGCGGTCCAGGTTGCCGGTGGGCTCGTCGGCCAGCACGCAGGCCGGCCGGGTGACGAGGGCGCGTGCCAGGGCCACGCGCTGGCGCTCGCCGCCGGAGAGCTCGCCCGGGTGGTGGCGCTCGCGCCCGGTCAGGCCCACGCGGGCCAGCATCGCCTGCGCTGCTGCCCGCGCGGCGGCCGGCGCCTCGCGGCGGATGCGCAGCGGCATCGCCACGTTGTCCAGCGCGCTGAACTCGGGCAGCAGGTGGTGGAACTGGTAGACGAAGCCCAGGTGCGCGTTGCGCCAGCGGCCCTGCTCGGCCGCGCCCATGGTGGCGAAGTCCCGCCCCATCAGTGTCACGCGCCCCGAGGTGGGGGCGTCCAGCCCGCCCAGCAGGTGCAGCAGCGTGCTCTTGCCCGAGCCCGAGGCGCCGACCACCGCCAGGGTCTGGCCGGCGTGGACGGCCAGGTGCACGCCACGCAGCACCGTCACGTCCAGTGCCGATGCGCCGCGTCCCTCCCGGTAACGTTTGTGCAGGTCGGTGGCCTGCAGGACCATCGGCCCGGCCGGCGGCTGGCCGGGCCGCGGCGCAGCGGATCGGTCCGAGGGCGCACCGTCGCCCATGCCTGGCCCGTCCTCGCCCAACGATGCCTGGCGAGCCATGGTGCCTTTGCGCAGCGGGTGCTCACTCATGGCGCAGGGCCTCGGCGGGCTTGACGCGGCTGGCGCGCCAGCTCGGGTAGAGCGTGGCGGCGAAGGCCAGCGCCAGCGAGGTCAGCGCGATCGGCACGATGTCGGCCGCCAGCGGCTCGCTGGGCATGCGGCTGATCAGGTAGATGTTGCCCGGCAGGAAGGCCACGCCGAGCGCGCGCTCGATGGCCGGCACGATGACGTCGATCTGCAGCGCCACCGTCAGCCCCAGGCCGACACCCGCGACGGTGCCGATCACCCCTGACAGCGCCCCCTGCACGACGAAGATCGCCATCACCGAGCCCGGGCTCGCGCCCAGGGTGCGCAGGATGGCGATGTCGGCGCGCTTGTCGGTGACCGTCATCACCAGCGTGCTGACCAGGTTGAAGGCCGCCACCGCCACGATCAGCGTCAGGATGATGGCCATCATGCGCTTTTCGATCTGCACCGCATCGAACCAGTTGCGGTTGGTGCGCGTCCAGTCGCGCAGCACCAGCCCGGCCGGCAGCAGGCTGTAGAGCTCGCCGGCCACAGCGCGTGCCTGCTGCGGGTCGGCCACGCGCAACTGCACGCCCAGCGGGCCCTCCACGCGCAGCAGCCGCGCCAGGTCGTCGATGTGCATCATCACCAGACCGCTGTCGTACTCGAAGTGGCCGGCATCGAAGATGCCACTGACGGTGACCTGCTTGAGCCGGGGCACCACACCCGCCGGGGTGACCTGTCCGCCCGGGGCCACCAGCGTCAGCAGGTCGCCGCGCTGCACCCCGAGCGAGCGCGCCATCTCGGCGCCGATGACGATGTGCCACTGCCCGGGCTGCAGCGTGGCAAAGGTGCTGTCGCGCAGTCGCGCGCCCAGCGGTGTCACGCCGGCCTCCTCGGCCGGAGAGATGCCGCGCACCACGGCCCCGCGCATGGTCTGCCCACGCGTGACAAGGAGCTGTGTGGCGATGAAGGGCGCCGCGCCCAGCACCTCGGGCTGGCGGCGCGCGGCCTGTGCGACGCCAGCCCAGTCCGGCAGCGCCGCGCCGTCGGCGGTGTAGACCTCCAGGTGCGGGATCACCGACAACATGCGGTCGCGCACCTCCTTCTGAAAGCCGTTCATCACCGACAGCACGATGATCAGCGCGGCCACGCCGAGCGCGATGCCCACCATCGACACCGCGGAGATGAAGGAGATGAAGCCATTGCGGCGTCCGCCGCGACCGGCGCGGGTGTAACGCCAGCCGATCTGCCATTCGAAGGGGGGCCACAGGCGGCGGCCGGCGGGGACGGACATGTCTGGGGGCGGGAAAGAGGGGCGGACGATCCAGGCCACGCTGCCGCCCCGGTGGACGCCGTCGCGCGGGTCGAACGCTGCACTCTACCCGAGGCCCGTCACCCGGACACAGCGCGGGCCCTCGTCGCGCGGGCTGCGGGTCGTCACGATCGTCGCATCGGGCGGCAGCCCCTGCCAGGAAGGCCGAGGCTCCAGCCGAGGAACCCATCGTGGCTTGGTCGCTGCCTTGTCCGCCGGGTATGCGTGCTTCCCGCCCGCCGGTCCGCTGAGCTGCCGAGCCGTCGAGCCGTCGAGCCGTCGAGCCGTCGAGCCCCCCGGATAATCCGCGACGATGTCCTCCCCGCCGCCCGAGCCCTCGCCGCTCATCGTGCCCTTCGCGTCGACGCTGTCGCCGGCCCTGCGTCAGGCGCTGGCCGGGCTGGACCTGCCGAACCTGGCCGCGCTGGCCGCGCGCGCCGAGGTGCGCCTCCTGCCGGACGACGGGGTGGACCCGCAGGCGCCCGAGCTCAGCCTGAGCCCGCCGCACGAGCGCGCCTTCGCGCGGGCCATGGGCTGGCAGGCCGACGACGGGCGCGTGCCGCTGGCGGCCTGGTGGGCGGCGCGCGCCGGCCTGCCGGGGGCTGGCGATCCGGAGCTGGGCTGGGCGCGGCTGACGCCGGCGCACTGGCAGCTTGGCACCGAGCAGGTCAGCATGCTGGACCCGGCGCTGCTGCACCTGGACGAGGCCGCGTCGCGCGCGCTGTGGCAGACGGTGCGCGAACTCTTCGAATCCGAGGGCTTCGCGCTGCACTGGCACACGCCGCAGGCCTGGCTGCTGTCGCACCCGGTGCTGGCCGACCTGGCCTGTGCCTCGCTGGACCGTGTGGTGGGGCGCAATGTCGACCTGTGGCTGCCGGCCGACCCGCGCGCCCGCCTGGTGCGGCGGCTGCAGAACGAGGTGCAGATGCTGCTGTACACGCACCCGCTGAACGCGGCGCGCGAGGCCCGGGGCGATCTGCCGGTCAACTCCTTCTGGCTCGACGCCTGTGGTGGGCTGCCGCCGGCCGGCGCGGCGGCGGTCTTCGCCCCACGCACCCCACCCGGCGGCAGCGGCGATGCCCCGGCAGCAGGCCCGCGCGTCGACGACCGCCTGCGCGCGGCTGCGCTGGCCGACGACGGCCCGGCCTGGGCGCAGGCCTGGCAGGCCCTGGACGCCCAGGCGCTGGGGCCCGTGCGGCAGCGGCTGCGGCAGGGGCAGGCCGAGCAGGTCGTCCTGTGCGGCGAGCGCCACGCCCTGGCACTGCAACTGCGGCCCGCCGGCTGGTGGCGTGAGCTGCGCGCACGCTGGCGTCCGGCCGACGCACGCGCACTGCTCGACCGCCTGTGACCGACGCATCGGCCTGCCCACCCACTCTTGTCAAGCCATCGTGACAGCGTTTGCCTTCCCCTCGATGCAGGCTGAGCCGCAGGACCCGCTCGCGTCGGCCGCAGCCCCGCCGAGCGGTCGAGGCGCTGCCCTCGGCGGCGTCGCTCGTGTCATGTCGGGCACCGGCTCTGGCTCTGGCTCTGGCTCTGGCTCTGGCGCCGGTGCCGGTGCCGGTGCCGGTGCCGGTGCCGGTGCCGGCGCGGTCCCGGGCGCAGTCGCCACGCCCTCGCGCGAGCCCCGGCTGGAGGCCCGCGACGCACCGCCCCGGGTGTGTCACGCGCTGGAGCAGTCGGGCATGCATCCGCTGCTGGCGCGCTTGCTGGCCGGCCGCGGCGTACGCTCGGCCGAAGAGGTCGACGACGGCCTGGCGCGGCTGCTGCCGCCAGCCACGATGCACCAGACCGAGGCTGCGGCGCGGCTGCTGGCCGACGCCATCGGGCAGCGCCGGCGCATCGTCGTCGTCGCCGACTACGACTGCGATGGCGCCACCGCCTGCGCCGTGGCGTTGCGCGGCTTGCGCCTGCTGGGCGCCGCGCCCGAGCGCACCGGCTACGTCGTCCCTGACCGGGCCGTGCACGGCTACGGCCTGACGCCCCCCATCGTCGACCTGGCGCTGGCGCAGGGCGCGCAGGTGCTGGTCACCGTCGACAACGGCATCGCCAGCCTGGACGGCGTGGCCCATGCACGCGCGCGCGGGCTGGACGTGCTCATCACCGACCACCACCTGCCGGCCCTGCAGGGCGGGGCGGTGGTGCTGCCGCCGGCCCAGGTGATCGTCAACCCGAATCAGCCCGGCTGCGGCTTCGCCAGCAAGTCCATCGCCGGGGTCGGGGTGATGTTCTACGTGCTGCTGGCGCTGCGCGCCGAACTGCGCGCGCGTGGCGCCTTCGGTCAGGCCGATCAGCCGCGCATCGACGCGCTGCTGGACCTGGTGGCGCTGGGCACGGTGGCCGATGTCGTGAAGCTGGACGCCAACAACCGCCGCCTCGTGGCCCAGGGCCTGCGCCGCATCCGCCAGGGCCGCATGCAGCCCGGCCTGCGCGCCTTGTTCGCCGTGGCGGGGGCCGACGCCGGGCGCGCCACGGCGCTGGACTTCGGGTTCCGGCTGGGGCCGCGGCTGAACGCGGCCGGGCGTCTGGCCGACATGACGCTGGGCATCGAGTGCCTGCTGACCGACGACGCCGCACGCGCCGCGGCGCTGGCCGCACAGCTCGACGCCATCAACCGCGAGCGCCGCGAGGTCGAGGCCGGTATGCGCGAGCAGGCCGAGCGCCTGGTGCAGCGCGCGCTGGCCGCGGCGGCCGGCGGTGGCGACGCGGGCCCGACCGCCGACGGTGGCGTGGAGGGCTCGGCGCGCGAGCCCGCGGCGGCCATCAGTCTGTACGACCCGTCCTTCCACGAGGGGGTGGTGGGCATCGTGGCCGGCCGCATCAAGGAGCGGCTGCACCGGCCGACCTTCGTCTTTGCGCGGGCGCAGGACGGCAGCCTCAAGGGCAGCGGTCGTTCGATCCCGGGCTTCCACCTGCGTGACGCACTCGACCTGGTGAGCAAGCGCGCGCCGGGGGTGCTGCGGCGCTTCGGCGGCCACGCGATGGCCGCGGGCGCGACGATCGAGCCCGACGCCTTCGAGGCCTTCGAGCGCACGATGCGCGACGTCGCGGCGCAGATGCTGGACGCGACCCTGCTGCAGCGCACGCTGCGCACCGACGGCCCGCTGGAGCCGCAGTGGTTCACGCCCGAGACGGCGGCGCTGCTGGAATCGCAGGTCTGGGGCTCGGGCTTCGAGGCGCCCTTGTTCTGCGACCGTGTGGAGGTGCTGCAACAGACCTTGCTGAAGGAGCGGCACCTGAAGCTGCGCGTGCGCCACGCCGGGCAGGTGCGCGAGGCGATCTGGTTCCAACGCACCGAGCCGCTGCCGGCGACGGCACAACTGGCCTACCGGCTGCAGCTCGACGAGTTCAGCGGCCGCAGCCGCGTGCAGATGGTGGTGGAGGCGGGGCGCTGACGGGCCTCAGGCGCTGGCGTGCGGCAGCGTGTACTCGCAAAGACTTGCGAGTGGCTGCAGATGCCTGCAGATGCCTGCAGAAACCTGCAGGCATCTGAAGAAAACTGCAGATACCCGCAGATACCTGCAAATGCCTGCAAATGCCTGCAGATACCCGTGGATGCCTGCAGACACCCGCAAAAACCAAAGGCAACTGGCTTCGGCGTCCCTGGCCTGGGTGTCGTGCCAAACGCTGCCTAAAAGGCCAGAACGCTCAACCCCGTGTAAACGGCCGGGACGCTCAACCCCTTGCCGCCTCGCGGTGCGCCAGGTACCAGGCGTAGGTCTCGCGCAGGCCGTCTTCCAGACCGATCGAGGCGCGCCAGCCCAGGGCGGCCAGGCGCGAGACGTCCAGCAGCTTGCGCGGCGTGCCGTCGGGCTTGCTCGCATCCCACACCAGCCGGCCGCGGAAGCCGGTCACGCGCGCGATGGTCTCGCCCAGCTCGCGGATCGTGCAGTCCACCCCTGTGCCCACGTTGACGTGACTGAGCATGGGCTGGGTGTGCGCGCGGTAGACCTCGGCCGGCAGCTCCAGCACGTGCACGCACGCCGCGGCCATGTCGTCGACGTGCAGGAACTCGCGCATCGGACGGCCGCTGCCCCACAGCACGACCTCGGGCGCGCCCGAGCGCACGGCCGCGTCGAAGCGCCGCAGCAGCGCCGGGATCACGTGGCTGTTGTCGGGGTGGAAGTTGTCGCCCGGGCCGTACAGGTTGGTGGGCATGACGCTGCGGTAGTCGCGCCCGTGCTGGCGGTTGACGCTCTCGCACAACTTGATGCCGGCGATCTTGGCGATCGCGTAGGGCTCGTTGGTCGGCTCCAGCAGGCCGGTCAGCAGCGCGTCCTCGCGCATCGGCTGCGGCGCCAGGCGCGGGTAGATGCAGCTCGAGCCCAGGAACAGCAGCCGCTGCACCCCCGCCGCGTGCGCGGCCTGCACCACGTTGCACTGGATCGCCAGGTTGTCGGCGATGAAGTCGGCGGGGTAGGTGTCGTTGGCGTGGATGCCGCCCACGCGGGCGGCGGCCAGCACCACGGCGTCGATCGGGTACGAGGCGAAGAAGGCCCGCACCGCGGCCTGATCGGTCAGGTCGAGTTCGGCATGCGGGGCCGTGAGGATGTTGTCGTAGCCCAGCGCACGCAGGCGCCGCACGATGGCGCTGCCCACCATGCCACTGTGGCCGGCGAGGTACAGGCGGGACGCGTGTGTCAGCGTCATGCGTGTTCCACAGCGGTGATCTGTTCGCGCAGCCGCTCGGGCGACAGCTCCAGCCCGTTGGGCCAGCACAGGGCCCCGGCGTCGATGAAGAACCGGTTGAAGAAGACCGGGTCGTGCAGGGGGATGATCAGGCTGCCGCTCTTCTCGAGCAGCGCGGATCCGTCCCAGACCCCGGTGGCGCCGTCGGAGAACGACAATTCGATGCGCCGGCCTCCTGCATGCACGGCACGGACGATCTTAGTCATCATGGTCAGCTCCCTGGATGCGCTCGAGGGGCTCGAACCGCTGGGCCCGAGACCAGTTCTCGAACAACTCCGCGCGATGTCGGACACACCACGCCTTGACGATCGACGCCGCCGTCTTCGGCAATCGACCTCTGGTCACCTCGCCGGTGTCGATGTCGACCAAGGCTTCGAAGCCCTGGTACTCGACATGCAAGTGAGGCGGCGGGTGGTCATCGTGCCACATCCGCACCACGATGCCGAAGAAGATGGACAGCACCGGCAAGGGCCTCACTCCCTCGTCACCGGCGAGTGGAACCCGTGTCGGCGCAGCAGCGCCGATTGCTTCGCCGCCGACAGATCCTGCGCCACCATCTCGGCACACATCTGCTGCGCGGTGATCTCGGGCTCCCAGCCGAGTTCGGCCTTGGCCAGGGACGGGTCGCCCAGCAGGGTCTCGACCTCGGTGGGGCGGAAGTAGCGCGGGTCCACCGCCACCACGCAATCGCCGGGCTTCACGCCCGGCGCCTTGTCGCCGGTGACCTCGGCCACCAGGCCGCGTTCCTCCACGCCCTGACCCTCGAAGCGCAGCGTGATGCCGAGCTCGGCCGCGGTCCAGGTGATGAACTCGCGCACCGAATACTGCCGGCCGGTGGCGATCACGTAGTCGCGCGGCTGCGCTTGCTGCAGCATCATCCACTGCATGCGCACGTAGTCCTTGGCGTGGCCCCAGTCGCGCAGCGCGTCCAGGTTGCCCATGTACAGGCGCTGCTCCAGGCCCTGGGCGATGTGGCACAGGCCGCGCGTGATCTTGCGCGTGACGAAGGTCTCGCCGCGGCGCGGGCTCTCGTGGTTGAACAGGATGCCGTTGCAGGCGTACAGCCCGTAGGCCTCGCGGTAGTTCACCGTGATCCAGTAGGCGTACAGCTTCGCCACGGCGTAGGGGCTGCGCGGGTAGAAGGGCGTGGTCTCGCGCTGCGGGATCTCCTGCACCTGGCCGTAGAGCTCGGAGGTGCTGGCCTGGTAGAAGCGCGTGGTCTTCTCCAGGCCGAGGAAGCGGATCGCCTCCAGCAGGCGCAGCGTGCCCAGCGCGTCGACGTTGGCGGTGTACTCAGGCGACTCGAAGCTCACCGCCACATGGCTCTGCGCCCCGAGGTTGTAGACCTCGTCGGGCTGCACCTCCTGCACGATGCGCGTGAGGTTGCCCGCGTCGGTCAGGTCGCCGTAGTGCAGCACGAAGCGCTGGTGCTGCACGTGCGGATCCTCGTAGATGTGGTCCACGCGCTGCGTGTTGAACAGCGACGCCCGCCGCTTGATGCCGTGGACCTCGTAGCCCTTGTCGAGGAGGAACTCGGCCAGGTAGCTGCCGTCCTGGCCTGTGATGCCGGTGATGAGGGCTTTCTTCTGTGAGGTCACGCAGGGGCTCCGGCAAACCTTGGAAAGACTCGGATTGTCGAGCACTTCCGCGCGATGACTGCGGGCACGAAGACGTCGGCCGAGGACGTGTGGGCCCAATGCCGGGCCAGGTGCGCGCGCCCGGTCCGGGCAGGCCGCTCACTTGCGCTTTTCGCTGATCCAGTCGGCCAGGGCGAAGAGCAGGCCCGAGACCACGAAGGTCAGGTGGATGGCGATCTTCCAGCCCAGTTGCTCGCCGGTGAGCGAGGTGCTGACGAGGAAGGCCTTGAGCAACTCCACCGCCGAGATGGCGACGATGGCCCCGATCAGCTTCATCTTCAGGTCGGAGAAACCGACCTTGCCCATCCAGGCGGGACGGTCCTCGTGCTCGCCGATGCTGAGCTTGGAGACGAAGTTCTCGTAGGCGCTGAAGACGATGATCAGCAGCAGCACCGCGATCAGCGCGGTGTCGACGAGCGTGAGGATGGAGATGACGGTGTCGTGCTGGATCAGCCCCAGCACCCCCTGGACCAGCAGCCCTATCTCCTTGAAGAACTTCAGCAGCAGCACCCCGATGCTGGCGATCAGGCCCAGGAAGAAGGGCACCAGCAGCCAGCGGCTGGCGAAGATGAACTTCTCCAGCGCGACTTCAAGTTTGTGGGGCTTGGGTGACATGAGGGGCGCGACGGCACTGGGGGCCGCGGAAGGCAGGAGCGCCGGAGCATAGCGGAACTCCGGCCGCGGACGGCCCCGCGCAGGTGCTGCGCAGATGCCGCGCAGATGCCGCGCAGGTGCCGCGCAGGTGCCGACAGTGGCGGTCTCAGGCGCTCAGCCTTTCAGCCGGGCGTGCGGGCCGTGCCGACGGCCGAAGGTGTGGCCTCGGCCGCCTGCGTCATCACCTCCGCCGGGACGGCGGGCCCGTGCGGCGGTCGCAGTTCCTCGATCCGCGCCTCGAGTTCCCGGCCGTCCAGGCGCGTCAGGTCCACCGGGGCCGACCACAGCACGCGCTTGGCGGCCTGGGTCGGCAGGTCCTGCCGGATCAGCCCCAGCATCGAGTTCGAGGCGATCAGCACCAGCGCGCCGCAGCGACCGCCGCGCACGCCCTCGTCCAGGGCCTGCGCCAGCGCGTGCGCGAAGCGTTGGTGCTCCCGGTCCTTCAACGAGGTGCGCGGCGAAAAGCTGACGGTGCCGGTGTGGCCCTTGCTCGCGCGTCCGAGGTCGCCGTAGGCCAGCGACTCGGCGCGCAGCCGCGTCTGCGGGTGCACCCAGGCCTGCACCTGCGTCAGGTGGCCGTCGGGCCGCTCCTGCTCGAACAGCCGGGCGCGTGAGCCGTCGGCCACCAGGATCCATGTCGGTTTCATCGTTCGGGACTCCCTTGCCACCCTCCACGGCGGCGTACTGCGGTCGACTGTGGCGGCGCCGCGCGCACGGCGCTTGCGGGCCCTCAAGCCGACGGCGCGCCGCGCCGCGAAGATCGACACGCAGCCCCGCACCACGCAGCGCACCGAAGTGCCTGTGGGTGCGGGACTCAGCAGGTGCGCAGGTGCCGCGCCGTCAGCCCACGGGCGTGCCGGCGTCGCCCGCCCCATCGTGACCGATCGGATCAGGAAGAGGAAGGAACGTGATGAAGACCGACAGCGAACTGAAGAAGGACGTGCTGGCCGAACTCGAGTGGGACCCGGAGATCAACGCCGCCTCGATCGGCGTGGGTGTCAAGGATGGGGTGGTCACGGTCAGCGGACACCTCGACACCTATGCCGAGAAGTTCGCGATCGAGCGCGCGCTGCGCCGCATCGTCGGCGTCAAGGCCATTGCGATGGAGGTGGACGTGACGCTGGCGCCGCAGCACCGGCGCAGCGACAGCGAGATCGCCGCGGCGGCGGCCGACGCGCTGAAGTGGCAGGCCCGACTGCCGTCGGAGCGCCTGCGCGTGACCGTCGAGCACGGCTGGGTGCACCTGTCGGGCGAAGTCGACTGGGAGTTCCAGCGCCGATCGGCCGAGAAGGCGCTGCGCCCGCTGACCGGCGTGGTCGGCGTCAGCAACGAGATCACGCTCGCCGCCAAGGCAGCCCCTGGGGATCTTTCGTCGCGCATCGAGCAGGCCCTGCAGCGTCAGGCGCTGCGCGAGGCGCGGCGCATCGAGGTCGCGGTCGACGGGCCGAAGGTCACGCTGCGCGGCCAGGTCCACTCCTGGCAGGAGCGCGACGCCGCCCAGGGTGCGGTCTGGGCGGCGCCCGGCGTGCGGACGGTGGTCAACGAGTTGAACGTGTCGGGCTGAGTCGCTCGACGAAGTCCAAGCGCGCTTTCGGGGCAGGCTTCGGGGTGAGCTTCGGGGCGGCCGCCTCGCGGCCCGCACCGAGGCCCGCGCTTCACTGCCGCATGGCGCGCGACAGCAGCACCACCGGCAGCAGGCCGACGGCGACGATGGCCAGCGAGGGCAGGGCGGCTTCGGCCAGGCGCTCGTCGCGGGCCAGGTTGTAGGCCACCACGGCCAGCGTGTCGCTGCCGAAGGGGCGCAGCACCAGCGTGGCGGGCAGTTCCTTCATCACGTCGACGAAGACCAGCAGCAGCGCCGCCAGCACTGGGCGGCGCAGCAGCGGCAGGTGCAGGCGCAGGAAGATGCGCATGCGGCCGGCGCCGAGCATGCGGGCGGTTTCGTCGACCGAGCCGGGCACGCGTGCATAGCCGGCCTCCACCGACTGCATCGCCACCGCGGTGAAGCGCACCAGGTAGGCGTACATCACGCCCAGCAGCGTGCCGGTGAAGACCGGCGCCAGGCCGAGGTCGGGCCAGCGCTGCTGCGCCCAGCCCAGCGGCGTCAGGATGCCGATGGCTACCACCGCGCCCGGCACGGCATAGCCCAGTGACAGCAGGCGCGCGCCGGCGGCCAGCGCCGCGTCGCCTCGACCGGCGCGCTGGCGCAGCGCGAAGGCCAGCACCACTGCCGTGATCGTGGCCACCAGCGCCGCACTGCCGGCCAGCCGGAAGGTGGCCCAGGCCCACTGCCCGAAGCGCGCCAGCGGCAGGTCGACCTCGCCGTACACCGTCTCACGCCACAGCATGGCCCCAAGCCAGCCCACCGGCAGCACGAAGCCCAGCAGCACCGGCGCTGCGCACAGCGTCACCGCCAGCGCCGCGCGCCGTCCGCGCAGCACCACGGGCCGCGCCTCGCCCGACTGTGCCGAGCCCGAGCGGCTGGCCGCGAAGCGCATGCGCGACTGCGCGCGGCGCTCCAGCGCGAGCAGCAGCGCCACCAGCGCCAGCAGCACCGACGCCAGTTGCGATGCCGCCACCGGGTCGTTCATCGACAGCCAGGCGCGGTAGATGCCGGTGGTGAAGGTGGTCAGACCGAAGTAGGCGCCCACGCCGTAGTCGGCCAGCGTCTCCATCAGCGCCAGCGCGACGCCCGCGACGACCGCCGGCCGCGCCAGCGGAAGCGCCACCGTCAGCAGACGCCGGCGCAAGCCAGCGCCCAGCAGGCGCGCGGCCTCCATCATCTGCACGGCGCGCTCGGTCAGCGCGGCCCGTGTCAGCAGGTAGACGTAGGGGTACAGGCACAGCACGAACAGCAGCACCGCGCCGCCGAGGCTGCGCACGTCGGGCCACAGCGCGCCGCGCCAGCCGAACTGCTCGCGCAGGGCCACCTGCAGCAGCCCCGCGGGCTGCAGCGCGTCCGTGGCGGCATAGGCCAGCACGTAGGCCGGCATGGCCATCGGCAGCAGCAGTGCCCACTCGAACACGCCCCGGCCGGGGAAGCGGAACAGCGCCACGGCCACCGCCGTGGCCACCCCCAGCACCGCGGTGCCGGCGGCCACGCCCAGGGCCAGCGCCAGCGACTGCCAGGCGTAGCCGCCGAGCACGGTGTCCCACTGGTGGCGCAGCACGGCCAGGGCCTGCGCGTCGAAGGCCAGCCAGGCGCCGAGCACGGCGGCCACGGGCAGCGCCAGCAACAGCGCGTACAGGCTCAGCAGCGCGCGCATCGATGTCTCTGTCGGGGCCGGCCCGATGCGGCCACGGCGACCCGGAAAAGAATGAGAACAATCCTCATTTGGCTATCATAGGGGGATGTTCCTCACCCTCGACGCCGCCAGTGTCCGTTATGCGCGCGGTGCGGCCGACCGTCCGGCGGTCGACAGCGTGTCGCTGGCCTTGTCCGACGGACAGATCGGCGTGCTGATCGGGCCGTCGGGTTGCGGCAAGACCTCGCTGCTGCGTGCGGTGGCCGGGCTCGAGCCGCTGGCCGGGGGCGTGCTGACGATGGCCGGCCGGGTGCTGTCCGACCCGGGCGCCGGGGTGCACGTGCCGGCGGAGGACCGGCGCATCGGCATGGTCTTCCAGGACTACGCGCTGTTCCCGCACCTGAGCATCGCCGACAACATCGCCTTCGGCATTCACCACCTGCCGCGCGCGCAGCGTCAGGCGCAGGTGCAGCGCATGCTGGACCTGGTCGGGCTGTCGCACACGGCGCGTCGGCTGCCGCACCAGTTGTCGGGCGGCCAGCAGCAGCGCATCGCGCTGGCCCGCGCGCTGGCACCGCAGCCGCAACTGTTGCTGCTGGACGAGCCCTTCTCCAGCCTGGATGTCGACCTGCGCGAACGCCTGGCGCAGGATGTGCGCCAGATCCTGAAGGACCACGGCACGACGGCGCTGGTGGTCACGCACGACCAGTATGAGGCCTTTGCCCTGGGCGACGTGATCGGGGTGATGAACCGCGGCCGACTCGAACAGTGGGACGAGGCCTATGCGCTGTACCACCGGCCGGCCACGCGCTTCGTCGCGCAGTTCATCGGCCACGGCGTGTTCGCGCCGGCGCAGATCGTCGCCTGCGCGCACGGCCCGTGTGTGCACACGCCGGTGGGTGAGCTCGACGACCCCGAAGGCTGCCCGGAGCCCGCGGTCTACCCCGGCGGGCATTGCGACGTGCTGCTGCGGGCCGACGACATCGTGCACGACGATGCCTCGCCGGTGAAGGCGCGCATCGAGCGCAAGGCCTTCCGCGGCTCGGAGTTCCTCTATACGCTGCGCCTGGACAGCGGCGAGCAGGTGATGGCCCACGTGCCTTCGCATCACGACCACCACGTCGGCGAGTGGATCGGCATCCGGGCCCTCGTCGACCATGTCGTGACCTTCGACCGCGCGGCGGTTTGAAGTCGGGTCGGGCCCGCCCCCGAGCGGCCCCCGAGCGGCTCGCAGGCGACCGGCAGGTGCCGCAGCATGGCGCCCGCTCAGGGAAACTTTCCGGGTCGGCGCGCCTCAAAAGGTGCCAGTCTTATACTGGACCGAAGGACTTTCCCGACGCTCGGACGCGATGTCCGGGCGCATCGGTCGGCTCGCAAGCCGGGGTCTGTCAACACACAGGATGACCATGGGTTCCAAACTGAAGGTCGCCGGTTTCATCGCCATCGGCGCGATGGTCGGCGCGCTCGCCACGATGCAGGTGCAGGCCGTCGCTCAGCGCGCGATGGCGCCGCTGCCGCTGGAAGAGCTGCAGCAGCTCGCGGCGGTCTTCGGCATCGTCAAGAGCGACTACGTCGAGCCGGTCGACGAGAAGAAGCTGATCTCCGACGCCATCGCCGGCATGGTCTCCGGTCTGGATCCGCACTCGCAGTATTTCGACAAGAAGGCCTTCAAGGAATTCCGCGAGGGCACCAGCGGCAAGTTCGTCGGCGTGGGCATCGAGATCGGCATGGAGGAGGGCCTGGTCAAGGTCGTCTCGCCGATCGAGGGCTCCCCCGCCTTCCGCGCCGGCATCAAGTCGGGCGACCTGATCACCCGCATCGACGAGACCGCCGTCAAGGGCCTGTCGATGAACGATGCGGTCAAGCGCATGCGCGGCGAGCCCAACACCCGCGTGGTGCTGACCATCTTCCGCCGCGCCGAGAACCGCAGCTTCCCGGTGACCATCGTGCGCGAGGAGATCCGCGTGCAGAGCGTGCGCGCCAAGATGGTCGAGCCCGGCTACGGCTGGGTGCGCGTCAGCCAGTTCCAGGACCGCACCGTCGACGATTTCGTGCGCAAGGTCGAGGAGCTGTACAAGACGCAGCCCGACATGAAGGGTCTGGTGCTCGATCTTCGCAACGACCCGGGCGGCCTGCTCGACGGCGCCGTGGCCATCAGCGCGGCCTTCCTGCCGCCGGACGTGCCGGTGGTGTCGACCAACGGCCAGCTGCCCGACTCGCGCGCCGTCTTCAAGGCCGCGCCTGAATACTACGTGCGGCGCGGCGGTGCCGACCCGCTCAAGCGGCTGCCGGCCGGCCTCAGGGACGTGCCGCTGGTGGTGCTGGTCAACGAGGGCTCGGCGTCTGCCAGCGAGATCGTCGCCGGCGCGCTGCAGGACTACAAGCGCGCCACCATCATGGGTGCCCAGACCTTTGGCAAGGGCTCGGTGCAGACGGTGCGTCAGCTCGGCCCCGACACCGCGCTGAAGATCACTACGGCGCGCTACTACACCCCCAGCGGCCGCTCGATCCAGGCCAAGGGCATCGTGCCCGACGTCTGGCTCGACGAGACCGCCGAGGGCAATGTCTTCGCGGCGCTGCGCACGCGTGAGGCCGACCTCGAGAAGCACCTGGCCGACGGTGCCGGCGACAAGCGCGACGCCGGGCGCGACAAGGCCCGCGCCGAGGAGCGCAAGCGCCTGGAAGAGCAGCTCGCGCGCCAGCGCGACGCCATCCGCCCGCTGCCCGAGTTCGGCAGTGCGGAGGATTTCCAGCTCCAGCAGGCGCTGAACCACCTGCGCGGCAAGCCGGTGCTGGCGAGCAAGACCGCCACCGAGCGCAAGCCCGAGACCGAGAGCAACTGAGGATCGGGCGGGCCAGCCCAGCCGAGCCCGTCCGTGATGCTCGGCCTGAAAGGCTTTCAGGCGTCCCGATGCCACCCGTTGCTGTCAGCTTGATCGGCGCGCCCACCGACGTGGGCGCCGGCTCGCTCGGCGCCCGTCTCGGGCCTGACGCCCTGCGTGTGGCGGGCCTGGCGCAGGCGTTGTGCGCGCACGGCGTCGACGTCGTCGATCGGGGCAACCTCAGCGGCCCGCCGAACCCGCAGTCCCCGCCCGTGGCCGGGCACCGTCACCTGCCCGAGGTGACCGAATGGTGCCGGCGCGTTGCCGACGCGGTGCGCGCGGAACTGCAGGGCGGGCGCCTGCCGATGCTGCTGGGCGGGGACCACAGCCTGGCGATCGGCTCGATCGGCGCGGTGGTGGCGCACTGCAGGGCCGTCGGGCGGCCGCTGCGCGTGCTGTGGCTGGACGCGCACGCCGACTTCAACACCTGCGAGCTCACGCCCAGCGGCAACCTGCACGGCATGCCCGTGGCCGTGCTGTGCGGCCACGGCCCGGCGGCGTTGACCGCGCTGGCCGGCCCGGCGCCGGCCTTGCAGGTCCAGGAGATCCGGCAGGTCGGCATCCGCAGCGTCGACGCCGGCGAGCGGTGCTTCGTCCATGCGCAGCGGCTGGAGGTGTTCGACATGCGCCATGTCGACGAGCACGGCATGGCCGCGACGATGGCGCGGGCCCTGGCCGGCATGGTGCCGGGCACGCACCTGCACGTGAGCTTCGACGTCGACTTCCTCGACCCGGGCATCGCCCCGGGGGTGGCGACCACCGTGCCCGGCGGCCCCACCTGGCGCGAGGCGCAGTTGTGCATGGAGATGATCGCCGACACCGGCGCGCTGGCCAGCCTGGACGTGGTCGAGCTGAACCCGGCGCTGGACGAGCGCAACCGCACCGCGGTGCTGGCCGTGGACCTGATCGAGAGCCTGTTCGGCAAGAGCACGCTGATGCGCTTGCGGTAGGAGGCTGTCGGACTTTGGCGTCGCCTCCTGGGATCACAGAAGGCGGCGGCAGCGCGATTTCCGGGCTCGTGACGAGACACGCTACGGCCGATGGCTCGACAGCGCACGAGCGCAGAGGGTCACGATCTGGTCCAGCGTGCGCAGGTGCGCGGCCTCGGTGTCGGCGATGGCCACGCCCAGGCGCTGCTCGATCGCGGTGAGGAAGTCCAGCCAGTCGGCCGAGTCCAGATCGACCTGCTCGCGCAGGAGCGCGCCGGTATCGATGGCGGACGGGTCGATCTCCGGCGCGATGTCGGAGGATCTGCAGCAACGTGGCTTGCAGGCTGCTCGACGCGTCGGCGGGCGGGGCGGGTGTGGAGGCCAATGGGGGCAAGGTGGGCATGGGGAACGGACGCTCAGCTTCTCGAGAAGACGCTGGGCCGCCCCAGGCTTTGTCGTGGTCCCGCCGGGGGCCGTGACCGGCAAGGTCTGGTCCTTGGGGGCGCTTTCACGGCGTGACTGCCTCACCGCGGGCAGTGGGCTGCGGGTTTTCGGCGCTGCCGCCCGTCGTGCCACTCGTCCCGCCGCCAGCGGGTGGCGCCTGCCCTGGCTGCGCCGCGTCCAGGGCCTCGGGCTGCTGCAGCCACCGCGCCAGCGTGCGCAGCAGCGCCGCACCGCGGTGGCCGTCGCTGACGCGGTGGTCGGCGCTGAGCGTGGCCGTCAGCACCGGGCATGGGCGCAGACCGTCGGGCGTGGCCCAGGGGCGGTCGGTGACGCGGCCGTAGCCGATCAGCGCGACCTGCGGCGGGTGGATGATGCCCAGCACCTGCTGCACGCCGGTCTCGCCCAGGTCGGTGACGGTCAGCGTGGCCTGGCTGAGTTCGGCTGCGCGCAGCGTGCCGGCGCGGGCGCGGCGGATCAGGTCGCGCAGCGCCTGGCTCAGGGTGCCGAGGTCCATCTGCCCGGCGTCGTGCAGGGCGGGCGCGACCAGGCCGCCGCCGCGCAGCGCGATGGCCACGCCCGGGTGGACGGCGGGCGCCGGGCGCCAGCCTACGTCGATCCAGTGGCCGCTGAAGCCGGGGTGCGCGGCCGCTGCCAGCGCCGCGGCCTTCAGGCGCAGCGCCGCGGCCAGCAGGCGCTGCGAGGGCGGGCGCCCGGCGTTGCGCGCCTCCAGCCAGCGCGTCGCCGCCTCGAAAGACAGGTCTTCGGCCAGGTACAGGTGCGGGATCTCGCGCTTGGCCCGCGCCATGGCCGTGGCCGTGACCTGCTGCATCGCGGACCGCCGTGCGGCTGGGTCCGCTGCCGCTGCTGTGGCCGCAGCCCTCGCCGTCCCCGATGCCGTGTCCGCTTCGGATTCGGATTCGGATTCGGCGGGCGCTCCAGCCACCCGCAGCCGCGCGATCGGCGTGCCCACCGGCATGCGCGTGCCCGGCTCGGCCAGCAGGGCCTGCACCGTGCCCTCGTGCCAGGACTCGACCTCGACTGCGGCCTTGGCGGTTTCGACGAGCGCGACGATCTGCCCGCGGTGCACCCGGTCGCCCACGGCCACTTTCCACTGCAGCAGCGTGCCGTCGTCCATGTCGGCGCCGAGCGAGGGCAGGGTCAGGTCGACCAGGGGGGCGGGTGGCGGGACGCCCGCGACGCCCGCGACGCCCGCGACGTCCACCCGGGCGGCGCCGCCGGCGCCAGCCGAAGTCGATGTCACCCTTGTCGACCCCCGGGGCGGCTCGATGCCCGCTGCCCAGGCCTTCCTGGCCGCGCTGGCGACGTCCCGCTCAGCGCCCGGCGCCGGCGGCGCGGCTTCTTCCGGCGCCGCCAGGGTGGCGGGCAGGCGTGCGACGTCCGCTGCCGTCGTGGTGCCTTCCAACGGCGGCGCCCGGCCCGGCACGGCGCACAGCGCCCGCGCCGCTTCGATGATGCGCGGCGGCATCGGCAGCGCGGCCTCTTCCATGTGCCGGGCGTAAGGCATCGGCACCTCGGCGCTGCACACGCGCTGAGGGGGCGCGGCCAGCAGGTGCGACGCCGTCTCGGCCACCTGGGCGACGATCTCGGCGGCCAGGCTTCCGCTGCGCCAGGCCTCGTCGACCACCAGCAGCCGGCGCGTGCGCGCCACCGACTCGATGACGGTCGTGATGTCGAGCGGGCGCAGCACGCGCAGGTCGACGACCTCGGCTTCCAGGCCCTCGTCGGCCAGCCGCCGTGCCGCTTCCAGCGCGCGCGGCAGGCAGCCCCCCCAGGCCACGATGCTCAGGTCGCGCCCGGGGCGGCGCACCCGGGCCCGGGCGATGTCGACCTCCGGCGGCGGGTCGGGCAGCTCGCCTTCGAGGTTGTAGAGCTGCGCGTGCTCGAAGATCAGCACCGGGTCGGGCAGCTGCAGCGCCGGCCACAGCATGCCGCGGGCGTCCTCCAGCGTAGCCGGCGCCAGCACGCGCAGCCCGGGCACGTGCGCGTACCAGCCCTCCAGGCTGTGCGAGTGCTGCGCCGCCAGCTGCCGCCCGGCGCCGGTGGCCATGCGGATCACCAACGGCACGGCGCACTGCCCGCCCGACATGTGGCGCAGCAGCGCGGCGGTGTTGACGATGGGGTCCATCGCCAGCAGGCTGAAGTTCACCGTCATGATCTCGACGATGGGCCGCGCGCCGCCCAGCGCCGCGCCCACGCCGGCGCCGACGAAGCCCAGCTCCGACTAGGGCGTATCCCGCACGCGCGCCTCGCCGAACTCGGCCAGCAGCCCCTGCGTGACGGCGTAGCTACCCCCGTAGCGGCCGACGTCCTCGCCCATGACGAAGACCCGCGGATCGCGCGACAGCGCCTCGCGGTGGGCCTCGCGCAGGGCTGCGCGGTAGGAGGTGCGGGTCATCGCGACTTCCGCGCTTGGGCCCGCCGGTTCACCGCCCTGGCCCTCGAGCGCCTGGCGTCGCCCCGAGCGTCGCCCCGAGCCCGGCGCCGCACGGCCGCCAGCGCACTCACGCCACCACCCCCCGCAGCAGATCTTCCACCGCCTCGTCGTGCCCGGCCTGCGCATAGGCCACGGCGTCCTCGACCTCGGCGTCGACCTGGCGCGACAGCTCCTCCCAGCCGGCCGGCTCGAGCAGGCCCTCCTGAAACAGCCGGTCACGGAAGGTGCTCACCGGATCGTGGCGCTTCCAGCGCTCGACCTCGGCGGCGTCGCGGTACATGCCCGGGTCGAACATCGAGTGCGCGCGGAAGCGGTAGGTGTGAAGCTCCAGGAAGACTGGCCCGCCCGTCTCGCGCACCTGCGCCACCGCCTGGCGAGCGGCCTCGTACACCGTCAGCACCTGCATGCCCGGCACCTGCGCGGCCGCCACCGTGTGCGCACGCGCCTTGACTGTCAGGTCGATCTGCGCCTGGCTGCGCGCCAGCGCCGTGCCCATGGCGTAGAGGTTGTTCTCGCAGACGAACAGCACCGGCAGCGTCCACAGCGCGGCCAGGTTCAGCGCCTCGTGGAAGGCGCCTTCGGCGACCGCGCCCTCGCCGAAGAAGACGGCGGTGATCGCATCCTGTGCGGGCCGACCAGGCGATGCGTGGCCCGCGGGGGCGCCGCTGGCCGGGACGTCGGCCGTCCCCGCCGCACCCGCCACATCCGCCACATCCGCCACATCCGCCACATCCACCGCTCCTGCCGCTCCTGCCGCGGCCGCCTGCGCGCCCAGCCGCCCGGCCAGCGCCAGCCCCACCGCCAGCGGCAGCCCGGCGCCGACGATGGCCTGCCCGCCGTGGAAGCGGCGCCGCGCGTCGAACAGGTGCATCGAGCCGCCGCGGCCGCGGCAGCAGCCTTCGACGCGGCCGAACATCTCGGCCATGAGGGCGCGCATCGGCACCCCGCGCAGCAGCGCGTGCCCGTGCTCGCGGTAGGTGCCCACGACGTGGTCGTCGTCGCGCAGGTGCGGCATCACCCCGGCGCACACCGCCTCCTCGCCCACCAGCAGGTGCAGGAAGCCGCGGATGTGGCCCTCGCCGTAGAGCTGCGCGCAACGCTCCTCCATGCGACGCACGCGCAGCATGTCGTGCAGCAGCCGCCGGCACAACCCGGCGCCCGCCGCCTGCGGCGTGGCCGGCCGCGCGTCGCCGCGGCCGAACAGCGGGCCGACGACGGCAGGCACGGTGTCGGGCGTCATGTCGTGTCCGGGCCCGACTCGAGCGTGGAGGTGTCGCCCTCGGGCAGGCCCAGGGCGCGCGCCTTGAGCAGCCGGCGCATGATCTTGCCGCTGCGCGTGTGTGGCAGCACCGAGGCGAACTCGATCGACTTCGGCGCCACCGCGGCGCCGAGTCGGGTGCGCGCGTGCGCCAGCAGCGCGCGGCGCGTGGCCTCGTCGGGCTCGAAGCCCGGGTGCAGCGTGACGTAGGCGCGCACGCTCTCGCCCAGCAGCGCGTCGGGCAGGCCGACGACGGCGGCCTCGACCACGGCCGGGTGCGCCATCAGGCAACTCTCCACCTCGAAGGGCCCGATCAGGTGGCCGGCCGACTTGATCAGGTCGTCGGCGCGGCCGACGAACCAGTAGCAGCCCTGGGCGTCACGCCGCGCCAGGTCGCCGCTGAGGTACCAGTCGCCGCCGGCATCCGACGCGAAGCACTTGGCGTAGCGCGCCGGCTCGCCCAGGTAGCCGCGGAACATCGACGGCCAGCCCGGGCGCAAGGCCAGCTCGCCCGGGGTGTCGGGGGTGTCGATCACCTGCACAGTGCCGTCCTCGCGGCGCGCGACGATGGCGGCCTCCACGCCCGGCAGCGGCCGCCCCATCGAGCCGGGCTCGAGGTCCTGCGCGATGGTGTTGGCGATCATGATGCCGCCGGTCTCGGTCTGCCACCAGTTGTCGTGGATCGGCAGGCCCAGCACCTGCTCGCCCCACAGCACCGCGGCCGCGCCCAGCGGCTCGCCGACGCTGGCGACGAAGGGCAGCGCCGGACGGCGGAAGCCCGCGGCGAGTTCGGCCCCTGCGCGCATCAGCATGCGGATGGCGGTGGGCGCGGTGTACCAGACGGTCACGCGCTGGTCCTGCAGGATGGTGTACCAGCGCACCGGG
>Ga0172376_10002754_pt1 | contig 21276 bp, 24 predicted proteins | sample Lak35m_FD_121114 | JGI IMG/M metagenome (GOLD analysis project Ga0172376, IMG submission 121114) | Freshwater microbial communities from Kabuno Bay, South-Kivu, Congo - kab_092012_35m | ecosystem: Environmental > Aquatic > Freshwater > Lake | place: Democratic Republic of the Congo: South-Kivu... | reverse complement strand
TGGGATCCGGCATACAGGATAAGGATGAGCTGGTGAATTTTCACCGACAGATTGAGGTTTATAACGCACACAAGGTCATTGCCAACCAGGACGATCAGCTTATGAAGGATGTTGAATTCTTGATAAGGTCTGCTATTTTCCTTATGGATCTTGGAAACCCTGATAATTGGAAACTACAACTGGAAGCTGCGCTCGGTGTTTTAAGGAATTGTCCGCAAAATTGATTTTGGAGGATGAAAAATAAAAAGAAAATTATGAATGTGGAGGAATGGAAACAACAATACGGGGATGAAAAACCCACAAAAAAATTACTGGAAAAAATCATGAAAGAAGTGGGTGCTGTCATTGTTAATCAACACCATAAACTATCCCAAACTCTTGTTTCTGGAAAATGTTTTTATGATTCATGTGAAGGGGCTTATGAAAAACAACTACGCACTGTTTTCAAAAGTGGTCCATTTTGTAGCATATGTTCTCATTTTGGAATTGATGGTAAAAAATTAATCAAAGACCACCGACCAGATGTATACAAATCTATTGTTCAATGCGATATTGACAAGGACTTTTTAATGATTGGGTCTTATGAAATGGCAACTTATCGGTGTGGTGAAACATGTTCTCGTTGTCAAACCCCGCATGAATGGTCCTCCACTATAAGGAGACGGATAATTCCTTCCAAGTTTGGCAATTGTCCTTTCTGTAGTGGCAACAGGACTTGTCAATGTATACAAGAAGGAGAATTCCGTTGCTACATTTGTAAAAAAATTAAAGATGTCAAAGAACGCGCTGGATCTACAACCCGCTGTAAATTATGCAGACGATCGATGAATGATGGAGACAAGACGAAAATGATTCGGTACATATGGCAACGGACACACTCCATCATGAAAAGAGATCGGCATAAATATGGAGATCTGACCGAACAACACTTACTTGAAAAATATGAAAATCAAGAAGGAAAATGCTATATTTCGGGTATTGAATTGGCGCTTGGAACATTCCACACATGGCAGATTTCGGTGGAACGTGTTGTTCAAGAAGGCGGTCAATACAGTAACGATAATACATTATTGATATGTAGGGAATTTCAGAATGGACCCAGACAATTTTCACGGGAAATCTGGGATGAGATGTGTGCGTTGGTTTTGGGTGTGGAAATGAAAGACACTGAAGAAATAGATCAATTCATCCGTGAAGAAATGGAAACACCCGATTATAATCTACCAGTACCACCCAAACCAGATCATCCCACCACATCAGAAGATGGAAAACATTATTGTAAGTATTGTGGTGAATGGAAAGAACAGGAAGAAATGGCGTATCAAAAAGCGAGCAAATGTAAAACATGCAGGAAAATTGAACGTGATAAACAAAGATCCACATTCCATGGACGCCTCCATTATTTGTTCAAGACAGCGCAACATGGACATCAAAAAAGAAAATTAGAATTCACGATCACAGAACAGGACATTGAAAATACTTATCTGAAACAACATGGAAGATGCTTGTATTCGGGCATTCCATTAGGATTTTCGGGACAATACCAGATGAGTTTGGAGCGTGTGGATCCCAAGAAAGGATACCATCCAGAAAATATCGCATTGATTGTCTTGGGTTTGAATATTGTAGATTATACACGTGTCCAACATGAAGAGGATGAACGGGATGGATCGTCGGGTTGGAACCGAGAGAAATTATTGTGGGCTGTCCGACAAAACCCAAGACAAATTACACCCAAGACATCATCTGTTTTGGAAATCTTGGAAAAATTACGGATGAAAAAACAAAAAGTTTTTGATTTAACTAAATGAAGTTATAAATATAAAAAATAAAAACAAATTTTTTTTTTAAGAAAAAAATTTTCTATACAGAAAGAAAGAAAACAATATGCTCAGTCTTCAAGGCAGTTTAAAGACCTGTAAAGTGGATGCGGGGTGGGCAAATAAGATCCAGTCCGACCGCTTCCAGAACCCCGATCTCATGGTGTGCCCCGTCTGGTCCGGGCGTGATCTTACTGGTCGCCCCGTGTGCATTGACTCTTTCTACACCAAGCGCGAGGGATGTAATACTCCCCTTGACCGTGTGGATGTAGAGAATGCTCTCAGGCCTCAGTACATGGAATATGTTAATCTGGATGCCTATGGTTTCCGTTCTGATATTTATGATGATAATACCGAATCCTGCAAGGATGCCAACAATATGTTCTGTTATGACGCTGGTGTGCGAACTTCCAATCTGGAACAGCTCCCCGTCATTACTGGCAACTTCGGCCAGAGTCCCTCTGGTGGTGACCTGAATGTGAGGTGCCCAACTTACCCCTACGACCTTGCCCTTAAGCAGCAGGATGCCGTTGCCAAGAAGCACTAAACAATTCAGTTCCAGTTGAAATCATTATTTTTCAAAAAATAATGATGATAAAATTATAATTTATTCTTCTTTTGTTTTTCTATCAAGCGCAGGATGCGATTGTTTGCCAGGGAATTCTCGTTGCGAAGCATGCGGAAAGATTTCTGTTTTGGGGTCTGTTGAGGCGGTGGAACGTCCAACCTCATCAATTTAACCATCCCACAACGGCAGGGCATTTTCTAATATAATGGAAATATTTTCTATTTTTTACTCGAGTATTTTCCACTTGTTAAAAGGGGGGTGAATGTGCCACTCTGCCCGCGTGGCAAACTGCTTACCTGTATTTTGAGTGTTTTCCTGGAAGCAGGGGTGCTCGAGACAATCTGGACCTGATCGCTTTCGTGCTGTTTGCGCTTCTTAATACGCTGGCTCCTTTTTGAGCCGCCAAGTTGGGTAATGGTGGGTTTTATTTTTTGTTTCAGCTTCAGAATGGATGCTTTCAAATTGGCTGGGTCGGGTGTGATCCCTTTTTCAACAAAATTCTCAAGTATCTTTTTGACCTTTGCTGTTAAAAATCGGGTTCGTTTGATCGTCTCTGGTTCAACAACATCTGGGGCAATCTGTCGAGATGATTGTCTCTGTTGGAGAAAACCTTGATAAGGGATTTGTTGTTGTCCTTTTGAAGAGATGAAATACTCGACAAAACGAGTGGCATTCGCATCCGATTCATTGATGTAATTGTTTATCTTGTCAATATTCTCTAATGTATGTTGAGCCCATATTTTTAACTTTTGTTTCTTCTTTTCCAGTTCGGTATTCAATCTGGCTATTTTCTGTTCCTTTGATTCGTCCATGGGGATTTGCTTCTGGCTGATGAATTGAAAATGTTTCTTGTGTTCAGGAAAAATTATATTCATAATCTGTAAATTCCTGTTTAACATTACACGTTGTGCCATATTCTTATTTCTATTTAAAGAAGAAAAATTTTTTATTTTTAAGAAGAGTCAAGAAAAAATTGATTTAAAGATGTCAAAAATATTAAAAAAAGAAGATGGATATATTAAACACGTTTGGAGATAAAGTCGGTGTAATGGACCAGGAGGAAGGGTTGAAGATTTTGAATTACAATGAATGCAACAGGGACAGCCCTGATGAGTTGAAGAAGGTGCGCGGACTGGTCCAGGAAGCCGACACTGGTGATATTTTGTTTGAAACTTTTCCATACACTGAAGAATACATAAGTAATGAAACGATTCCTCTGTTGAACAATGGGCAGAATATCCTTGATGAATGGGATGTTTATTATTCGTTAGAGGGGTGTTTGTTGCGTGTATTCTGGTATAATGACCGATGGTATATTTCAACCAATAAAAAACTGAACGCCTTCAAGAGCCGTTGGGCGAGTCGCAAGAGCTTTGGTGATATCTTCCGCGATGGGCTTGTTCAGACAAACGGGAATGAGAACGTGCTGGAGATTTTATTGGACCAGATGGATAAGACACTTGTCCATTTGTTTCTGGTGAGGTATAATCACGAGAATCGTGTGGTGTGTTCTGCCCCCAAGGATTTTGGATGTGTATATTTTATTGGATCTTGGAATGATAAGACAAAGAATCTTAATCGCGAGTGGAAGCATCCCGTCAAGGTGAATATTCCTGTCCCCATCAAAGAGATCCCAAACACAATCAGCGACCTTGCCGATAGTGTGGACATAAATGAACACCAGGGCGTGATTCTATTCCACAAGAATAAGAATCTCCAGATAAAGATTTATTCCCAAGAATACGACAAACTATACAAATTGAGGGGCAACAATCCGAATATTCGATACCGTTATCTGGAGGTCCGAAAAGATCCAGACATGAAACAGGAATTCGTGAAATTGTACCCACTCTATGAGGATTTGTTTTTAGAGTATGAAAACATAATGTATCAACTGGCAAAACTTATCCGTTATTACTATATCCAGAGATATATCAAAAACAAGTATGTCACCCTTCCAAAGGAGGAATATATTTTAATGAAAAAATGCCACGACTGGTATCTCCTGAACAGGATAGACAATAAAATCAATGTGGCAAAAGTATTGGAAATCCTGAATAACGAAGAGACACTTGCCTTGTACAAGATGATCCGCAGATTCCAGATCAACCAGTATAATCAAGAACAGCTAAAGCATGAAAACAATAATGATATTATTCAGTATCCAATTACAAGGTGTGATACACCACGAACCCCCCGGTCGGTTGTGTCAATGGAGATCCTCCCTGATGTGGAATAAATAAAAAAAATTATAATAAATGACAGACGTTAGCACTTCAATAGAACCAACGACCATTTCAACATCTGAATTGTTGGCAACTACTTCGATGGAACCATCAATAACTTCTGAATTGCCATCGACCATTTCAAATATTGCGAATAGTGTGCTTCCAAAATGTAATTATTTTGTAAATTCTGAATCGTATTATGTATCTGAAGAAGATTCCAAAACAATTACTCTGAATGGGCTATATATTTTTGCGTGTATAGCAACAATTGTAGTATTTATAATTCCAGCATTGATAATGACTTTTATTTCATGGAGGACATTATCATCAAAACAACAATCAAAACAACAATCAAAACAACAATCAAAGTTTTCATTTGGCAAGATAATTCTTTACTTCTTCACATTGTATTTCATATACATTGTGGTTTCGTCTATAATTGGTATAGTTAGATCAAAAAATACAATCAAGGAAAAGGACGGCAATAAAACGGCTTTGTGTTCAAAATGATAAGAAAGCAATATCAATATTTAATTAAATTTTGATATGTATTTATCCGCATATTTTATTTATAGGTAAAAGAACAGATTTTGACAGATTTTCAATACTTATTTTTGTGAGACATCCTATTAGGATAATGACAATTCCTGTGATGGTCTGCCATTGTAATCTTTCTTTGAATAGGAAAACATCCCATAAAACAGAAAACATGACATCCATATAACGAAAAATGAGGACAGACATGGAACCTGAAATCTGGATGGAGTATGTTTTGCAGTATTGGGCCATTGCGCTCAGAACCCCGGTTGTCAGTAATGATGTGTATTCAATAGGGGTTGCTCTTGAAAAATGTGGGGCTTTGTGGATTTCGTAGATACACCCGGGCAGGCCCAACCCTACCGACCCCAGCATCCCCCAGAACGCAATCCAAGCTGGGCTTTCTTGGTCGAGATGTTTTATGGTAAGATTAACCCCCGATTGAAAAATCGCAGATAATAATGCGCTTGTAATCCCTATATAATGGTAGATATTCTGGTTGTGATTGTTCAAAGACAGAACAACAACACCCGCAATACACCATAACGCAATCACTATATCGTAAAATGCCCATTTATATTTCTGGGGTGAGAGGATATACCCAATGAGCGCCGTCCATAATGAAGAAGTGGATGTTATAACAGTTGTTGTCGACAAACCACACTTTAATATGGCAAAAAAGGACGCTATAATTGTGGCCCCGCCCAGAATGGATCGGAGTACCAAAAACCTTAGGTTTTTCATGCTATGTTTTTTGCCATCAACCCGTAATAAACAAGCACAAATAATAGTCCCTACGACCCCCCTAAACACACACATTGTCCAGAACCCAAAAAGATTTCCTGAAAAACGAGCATCGACATTTTGAAGAGAATAAAGAAAAGCTGATAATACCATCCACGCCGACACATAAAAATTTTCTACAAATAACATTGAGTATAAGAACCTATTATTACACAATCTTTTTTTTCAGTAATTTTTTTTTACCGAAAAAGAAAGAACAATGTCATCGCCTTATTACATTCTTGATGGCGCTTATAGTGAAGCAAGTCTGCGGAATTCACCCAACCCCATTCAGGATATCAAGTATCCTTGCCTTGTGTCTTATCCATTCCTCAGTGATTTTTCTAACGCAAAAATCGACAATACACCCTTGAGCACTGATTACCAGAGTTTGAACAGTTCTTATGTGACCAGGCCGTGTCCCTATTGCAAGTATTACAATCAGGGTATGTAACAAAGATTATTATCCTTATCTCTTGATACGTATTCATTCTCTATCAGAGAATCTATAATCACCCTCATAGCTTGTAAGTTGATGCCTTTATATTTTTTGGACACAATTTCAAAAATTTTTAAATATTTCATTATTCTTTCTCGCTTGAGTGTGATGACAATGAATGCTTTGATCACGATAGATGAAACAGCTTCTTCTTGTTGTTGGTGAGACAGTTTTTTCGTCGCCCTGATGGGTGGTACAATAACCTTGTTTGTTTTGTGGGCATATTGACTCCAGCACCATTTGTTCTGGTGCTGTTGAGAAATCAGCATGGATTTATCCAAGCTCTCCAGCACACCATCCAGATTGTGTTCATCGTCAATCTCCAGTTTTCCAACAAGTTCATCGCGTGTGGCGGGCTGTTCGAGGGCCATGAGAACGATCGCCTGGACAGGATCCATATAGAAATCGGTATTGTCTCTTGTCATGATGACAATACCCCGAAACCACAGCAATTCTAGGCGTATTGATGGGTCTGTTTGTTCCACCCATTTATCATAGAGAAATTGTAGATTACCCCGGACAGCATCAGGTAATCTGTATTTTAATTTTTTTTCTTGTTGAAAATTCCACACCACACTCGATAGTTTATACATGCTGTATTTCCCGTGCGACAAACAGTTCTTCTGGGCTTCATCCAGCATTAGCTGTAGATTCAGGACAAACGATGCCCCCATTTTTGCCTTTAGTATATCGAGTGTTGCCTTTTCATTGGGCATGTGAAAACGCCCTGACAAGATTCTTGTCTTTAAATGGCTTTGGTAATGTTTATAAAAAGAATCATTTTCAGTTAGGAATCCAACCAGTGCCAGTAGTTCTTTTATAACTGGCATGGATGATTTCTTGTGTATAAAATTCTGGATTGTTTTAACAAGTTGGAGAACAACATGATTTCCTTGTTCTCTGATCTTGTCCTGTATTGTTTTTTCAAGTGTGGTGTAAAATGTTATTTTTAGTTTTTCATTCATAAAAATATCATGCATCATGTTTGACTGTTCTTTTAATAATTTTGCCAGAGAACATGCCATGTTTTCAGCAGGAAATGTAAGAATTTTTTCTTCCAGAAATTCCTTGTATAGTTTCAACCAAAACGTATTGTCTTCATTCAAAGAAAAAAATCGGTATGCTGTTTGTATATCGGAAAAATTATTAGAGTGTAAAAGGTGTTTCCACCCATACTGACTATCTTCTAAAAACAATTTATAGTTAGGGTAAATAAAAACCCTTTTCAAGATTGAATGAACATGAGGTAAATCGCGATACTGGGTGAAACAATAAAGGAACATGTTTGTTTCATTGTCAAAATATAAGCATGTGTTTTTCATATACAAAAGGATATCGTATTCGATCCATTCGTCCGACTTTTGTTCTGAATATTCTCGAAGATTTTGAAAATACAAGAACAACAGATCGCTATAATATTTTGGATAAAATATGGAAATGATGTTCATGCTTTCTATTAATGTCGTATCTGTGGGGTAATCAAGGTCTCTCACCTCCGCCCATCTGGAGCGGATCAGGTGGAAAATGATTTTTTTCTGCGGTTTGATGTAATGGTCTCTTATTGAAATCACCATATCATCTTCTATTGTATTGATATTATAATACGACCTATGCCTGAATCGGTTCAGGTGGTGGAAGAAGCAATTGAACCACTTTAAAAGGATCCTGAACCCCTGTATTTGTCGGTTCATTCCCGGTAAATCCCAAATTTTGAATTTTTTACAGAAATCGACAAGACACCGGACCTCCTTGTTGTACAAGAAGTCAAGGTGAGAAAAATCGAATTGGTGGTTGATTGTCAATTTATAAATTTTTGAATACAAGCTCACTGGTTCGCATTTCCTGAATATAGATGGATCGCCCTTTTTTTCAATCACCTTTGTAATACAATCATATATATCTTCAATAATCGGCTGTATCTCAGTTTCCCATTCGTGCTCGATTTTTTGTAAAAAATAAGAAGAAGAATTCATTTTCATATATTTATAGAAACAATAAAAATCAATTCTTGATTTTTATTTAATTGATCCTGGTGTAAGGGAAATAAACAAATGGTTCGATTGGTAGTGGTGGAAAAGTGTCCATCATGTTTGTGCAAGCATTCCCACAGTTCTTAAGGAGACAATCCCTCCTTTCTGTCAAGCTCTTGCTGGTTTCACATTGATTAATTTTTCCACAAGAAATACACGGAGGGGGTTGTGTCGCAATAATCCCACTTCCTTTTTTTTCAGGCCCAATATCGCAAAAACAATTGTTCTTTAAACAAGAACGGCGTGCTTCGTATCCCTGAATTGTGTTGCACCCAGAATATCCAGCGCATGGAGAACCTTCACACTGCATTTTTATTTTAAATAAATAATTATTTTTTTACAATTAATTTCTCAACTTACTTTTTTAATTTCATGACAAGAAGCATAAAGATCACACCAAAAACGACATTGGAGAGCAATAGTTTATTAAAAATATTGGGTTTGACACTCCATAGGGACAGCTTGATGCTTGACAGGACAGCCAGGAGAACTACCAGCAGGAACCAATAAACAAGTTTCAGCATATCACGTTTGTTCTCGACACAAAACATGCTGGGGTCGGCCTTTTCAACACAAAGGTCAATGTTGTCGCCAATCTTGAGTTTATCGTGATCTACTTGGGTGTAGCCCGTGTATTCTTTTCCTTTGTAGTTGAATACCACCCCCATACAGACACCATTCAAGGGTTTAGTTGGGACACACGCGTCCTTTTCCATACCAAAATATGTCTTGGAGTGGATGACTGCCTTGACACAATCATATTTCATAAAAGATTTTAACATACAAGATAGGATACAGATTGTGTACATGTAGATTACAAAAATAAGTGTGAATTCAATCAGAAGCTCATTTTTCAATTCCCATTTTAGTTTGGATAATTCCATTTTATTTTATAAGAAAACATAAAAATAAAATAAAATAATTATTTTTTAATAATACTCGTCATTGTCTGTTGTTTCTTCTTTTGCGAATGGGTCATAGAATCTGTCGTTGTTTAAGGGATTTGCGCAAGGTTTGAACAATTTGTTTTCAATCACACTATAATTCGACAGGACAAAAAAGATGTAGATAATAATGGAAAAAAAGGCAAGCATCATAAAGAACATGAATTCAATAAAATAAGGATAGATTTCTACTACAAACATTCCGTTTTTGGGGTTCAGGCGGTTTACACTCTTGATCAGGGTTTCAACATCACCGCTTGAGGCTCTGTAGTATTTATCTCTGTACTTATCTGATGATGATGTTTTTTCTACAATAATATTTCTTGAATTTGCCCTCGCCAGTGTGAAGAAAAGAATAAGGTAATTATAACCTACAATCGTGAGACAAAGTAAGAAAATAATCCAGTAATAGCTTTCTTGATGGAGTTTGCATTTTTTAGGTATTTTGTCGGGATCCACACCAAATGGAGAAGTGAATTCATTGACACGATATTCATTGATTGACATGAGCAAAAAGAATAGTGTGATTGTGTTCATTGACATGATTTGTGTGCGGAAGGGTTCTCTTGGGTTCGTCTTGCGGCTTGATTTTTCACCACGACCTTTCTGTTGTTGTTGTTCGTCGTCTTTCTTTTGGAAAGCTTTACCCCCCAACAAGAAAGTCAGCAGCAGGATCATTCCTAATCCCGAAATAACAATTTTCATCCAAAAACTCCAATCAATTTCTTTCTTCTTCATTTTTATCTTTTGTAATATAAAATAATTATGAAATTAAAAAATATTTTCTTCAGCCGATGGTTTTGTCTGGTGGTATTAATGGTTTGTTTTGGGTTCTTGGTTTTTGTCTGTTTTTTCCAAAAAGAGAAATACCAGCAACAAAAGAAAAATATTGTTGACGTGATTGACGATTTCTGTAATCAGCATTTCGGGGAGGAATGGGGGATCGACAACATCCAGCATTATAACGAAAAAATTGTATTTGTGGTTGTCCAGTCAAAAGGTGTTATTGTCGACTTGTCAATCCAGCCCGAAATCAAGACGATTATTGTAGAAAAAACAAAGGGCAAAACCAACCTGAAAAAACGTGTCTACCGGTACTAGATAAAAATGAAATCCAATCTTGAAAAATCCAAAAGAATAAAAATACAATGATAAAGGTCTTCTTCTTGTTCTGTTTGTTTGGAAGGGTTGCTTCTTATATTGCGCCTGTTGTTTTTGCGAATGAGTGCAATCAACTTAAAACCCACATTGCCGAGGCTTCACATGGTAATAAATTCTTATTCGTGACAAACCTTGCGACTGACACACACACCCGAAAAAAACCCACAGAAATAAGGGATAACTTAAGGTTTATTTTACAATTGTCATTAATGTTCAGGTTTTTAACTGGAATGCCAGTGATCCAACTTGACACAACCTACACCCAATACCTGTCGGACGAGAATAAATTGAGGTACTCCGCCCACAATGACGTTGTCCAGGCATTGAATCTGGTTCGCGGTTTTATACAAGGAGGAATAGGGGATATTTCCCATTACGACGACTGGATCGTATCGGAAAGCAGGCAATACAAAAAAACATTCTCACATATTGACGATTGCCTTCGTTTTATCAATACATTCCCAGTCCGCCACCCCTTGACAATTGATAATTATTATGTTGGGCATTCTGCGTCAATCATCTCTTACGAGAATGAAATGACCCGAAATGATTCTGTATCTAAACGATTGTATGATTGTTCTTCTCATTTTTTATGGGTCGAGAACCTGCCAGACCCATTGATGGTAGAACACCTAAGTCGTGTTCAAAACCCAATTGGGATTGTCGTAAAGGACAACACAACCCACGACCTTGTTCTTGACGCAATTGAAAAACTGAACCCGCAAAATGAACCTGGTAGGATAACCATTATAGTAAGGATGCGTTTTCTTAGGAGTAATCTTTCGTTGTTGATTGACAGGATACAAACGAAACAGTATAGCGTCCTTTGGTGTTGTGACCCATCCTGTAGTATCAACCTGCATCGGTTTTTGCGTATTCACTACAAGAAAAAAACAACACCCGGGGGTATTTTTATCAATAGCCGGGATCTGGACTCGATCCAATACTTGTCTCATTACCTAAAAACATTTTCTACCCCCATAAAAAAAAATTCACAATGGAACAGGTTTTCTCTCTGATTGGTCGCTTTTGATTCTAAATTTTTAAATTACATAAAATTTAGAATTTTTTCAACGCGGATAGGAACAGGTCGCATTCCTTCTTTGTGTTTAGATAGGACAGAGAGATACGCAGTGTAGAATCCCGTTCTTTCTGTGTGAGACCCATTGATGCGAGTATTCTGGATCTTGTGTTCCTGTTGCAGGCACTCCCGATATTTACACAGATATTATTCTTTTCTAGGTGTTTGATTATTTTCTTTGATCTTCCATCAATTGGCAGGGTTACTGATAATGTGTTGTATAACCTACCAACCGATCCAGAATTGATTTTTGTGTTGGGTATTTTTTTCAGTTTATTTTCTAGGTAATCCCGTAAATAACAAACACGATCCATTTTTTCACAATTCTTGTTGATTTCTAACGCCTTCTCCATTCCCAGAATATATGCGAGATTGGGTGTGCCAGAACGGAGATTATACTCAGATCTCCCACCCGAACAACAAACATTTTTGATCTGGCGGAGGTCCTTTAAATAAAGAGCCCCTAATCTGGGCCCATGGAATTTGTGCGAGCCGAATGTCATACTATCGACACCCAATAAAGAGATTTTGATAGGGTATTTCCCGATATACTGTGTGGCGTCAATATGAAGGAAACAACCTTTACAGGTTTTGGTGATAATATCCAGATCCTGAAGAACACCGGTTTCGTTATTGGCAAGAATAATGGAAATAAGGGCCAGATGATGGGTGTGTTTTTTTATTTCAAGGGCAAGTTTTTCAATATCGATTTTTCCCTGGCAATTGGTGGGCACAATGGACAATGAACATTTTTTCGATTTTTCAAGGTCCAGACATGTCTGATAAACGGAGCTGTGTTCGATACTGCTGATGATGACATGTGGGGGTTTTTTAAACATGGCAACCCGCCCCCGGATGACCATATTGTTTGATTCTGACGCACTTGCTGTAAAAATCAGTGTTTCATTCTTCACAATCCCAAGCATTTTTTTGATCCTTGAACGGCTTTTTTCCATCGCATCATGAGCGTCTTTACCGATCCTGTACTGGGTAAATGGGTTTGCGTAGTGCCTTGATAATGTTTCTTGGATAATGGAAACGACTTCTGGGTATGGTCTGGTGGTTGAATTATTATCTAAATAAATATAATCAGTCGGCATCTCTTTAATATAAAGAAAAATAAATATTTACATGATGGAACAAAAAGATGCATCCCTCCTGGCACGAGGTGAAGGTGATCGCACATGATGGCGCATTGAAGATTTTGATATATTTCTCTTAAAATCCCCATCAACAAAACGAACATCGTAAGTGCCGTTGCTGTGCTTGCGTGTGATACGACCCATATATTCTTTACCACCCCGAAAACGCACCCACACAATATCGTCGATACGGAACGAATCCATCTGTTCGTCGCTCTGGCTGCCGAACCCACGATCACGCCGAGCATATTTACGGCGAACAATAGAGGGTGATAGATTTTCTTGAAAATCCCCATTATCAAACATTATATCAAAAAATCCGTTGCGGTGCATGTGCCTAATACGACCTGGGTATTCTTTCCCACTTCGAGCACGAACCATGACCCTATCCCCCTGTTGTAGAGAACCATCTGAACTGTATTGTTGGTCGCTCTGGCTGTCGAAAAAACGGCGATTGTCGAGGCGGTGCCTTATCATGGATGGCGAAACACTACCTTTAAAATCCCCATTATTAAATCGAATGTCATATGTGCCGTTTCGATTAACACGCAGGATACGGCCAGGGTGTCCATAGGCAATAATTTTTTCATCCTTGCGGTATTGTTGTTCTCTCTCTTCCACCTGTTCCAAGACAGTTTTCCAGATGTCAAGTTTTTCTAATTCCTTTTCATACTGGTCTGAATAATAATCTCGTTTGCGCCCAGGAGTGCTCTGGTCTATAAGGTCTTTCAGATCGGAACAGCGCATCGATAATTTCTTCCCCAAAGAAAAAAATTCGGAAACATTCAATCTTTTATACTTGCTCCTTAAATTATTTATAGATTGTTGTGACAACATTTTATGCTTAGAGAAATAAAAATTATTCATTATTAATTTAAAAGAAAATAATAAGGAATAAATGACGCCATTAGGAAAAGCGATATGTGTTTTATGGTTGTTGGCATCTAGTGTATTTTCGTTTGAAGGAAGAATGCCATTCTGGTACCCAGTTGGCAAAAAAGACATGTTTAGGGTAGAAAAGCCAGAAAATATTAGGTTTATGAATGTTCCATATGTAGCATACAAAAAGAATTCATCACAACTAATAGTTCATACTGACGTCTGCCCGCATATGGGGGCAAGTTTTAGTAAAGGCGGGTGGGTCAATGAGAACCACAACCTACAATGCCCATACCACGGATTCGAGTTTGACGAAGGGAGATTTGTATCGATCCCTTCCAGCAAAAAAGAGTGTGTGAGCATCAATAGTCATAGGGGTTTGCCATTGCTTCCAGTGCTTGAAAAGAATGATTATTATTATGTTTTTCCAAGGGAACTCGAACAGACAATACTGTCGGCCCCGTATTTTCCACCCGAACACGATGACCCAGATTTTACTGCTGTGAGTGGGCATCGTTTGCTGGATTGCCCAATTGATGGTTTGGTTGAGAACCTGCTGGATATGCTCCATATAAGTTATGTCCACAGCTTCGGTAATATAGATATCCCTCTGGCGAGAAACATTCAATACACAGACATTAATGAATTTGCTGGTAAGACAACATTTGAATACTCACCCAATCAAAACACCATTTCAAACAGGGTTGGTAAAACAGATGTTGTTTATGTGGAAAACGAGTTTCATTTGCCAACCACGACACTCACACGGGTCAAGGCGGGGAATATTGTGAAAACAGTATTTACACAATCATTGCCGGTTGGAAAAAACAAAACAATGCTGTTCTGGACGGTCTACCGGAATTTCTGGAAAGACCCATACATTCCTGAATTCAGTATTATTGGGGATAAATTGCTCCATTTTTTAATGGAAAAAACCATCGATGAGGACGCTTCAATCCTGTCTAGGTGCTACCCAGAAAAACGAAAGGGGTTTTTAACAAAATATGACATTACCATTCGCAAGTATAGGGACAAGTGTAAATTGTTCCGACTAGATGCTGAATGATCGCATACGACGATTGCGCTCACGATCCTCCTCACGCAATTCCAGTTTGATGAGCCGGCGCATTTGCCTCCGTTCGATACGAGACGTTTGATCATAAAGAGAAATCACCCATGTTATATTTTCTTCCACATTCCTTCTTTTCCTTTTCTTGCTGTTGAGGCCATGGATTGTTTGCCTGCAGTATGGGCATTTTGGTTCTGACAGATTTTCCAAACAAAAAGAACATAGCTTGTTATTGTGCTGGCAACAAGAAAGATAAAAAAATTTTATTGGAAGACGACTTTCGTAGCAGATTGCGCATGTCTCCATGGATTTATTAAATCCAATAAAATTTATTCAAATGAAATACTTGTTGCCATAAGAAATAATTAATTCTTCATCTGGCAGAATATTTTTTGTAATCATGTAATACACCTTCATATTTGTTGGATCTGGTCCTATAAATTTGACCTCACAATTGATTCTTGATTTTTGGAGTGGTGTTTTTGCCCCATTCACGTATCGCAATGGATTATTTTTTTTAAAGTTTTTAGCATCAACAAAAAGGTTGTCGTGGATTTTCCAGATGTACGTGCCATCGGCAACACGTTTCCTTTGTTTCAATGTCATGTATTTACCAAGATAAGGACCAATGATTGTGCCGGCGGGGATCACAGTCTTGGCAAAACACCCAGTTCCCGCATTCCGTATTTTTGATTTTTTTAATTCAAGGAGCCCCAGATTTACACTCATTTATTCTTTAAATATAAAAAACTTTTTATTCGTAAATCACAATAAATGATTTGACCTTGAAGGATTGGACCAGTGGTTTTGAGGTGTATTCCAGGTATAGCATCGTGCCATTATCCGTGTAGAATAGTTCATTCTTATTGTGCAGGTTCTCGAGCTTGTATGTAATCCTGTTGATTAAGGATCTGTTTATGGATAATTGTTTGTGTAAAAAATTGGAAATCTTGTGGGTTGTCCAGTGATGCTGTATCTGGTTACCTGAAATTTTGAAACAAGGAATATAAGACATGATTTGATATTTGAAAATCATATTTTTGTTTCTACTTACAAATATTAATTTCAAGAAATGATGTTTACAAAACAAACAACAATGAAGGGTTGTTGCCAGAATGTCAAGGCGATCATCGGTTATACCCAAGATGACGAATGGTATATTGTGATGTCTTCCAATGAAGATATAAAGTGTGAATGCCATTTATCGCGTGATTTTTGTATTCAAAATCCAATAGATCAATGGAGAAAATGCGAACAGAATTTTTTCCAAAACCCCAATGTTATTGTTGAATGGAATACTGACATTCGCAGTAGTTTTCTGGATAAAACATGCAAGACAATTTTTGGAAAACTAAAAAAAAATTAATATTGTTTCAAACAATATTAAAAAATTATTTTAATCAGATTTTTTCAAATTGATTGAGACTTGTTGCCTTGGTGACAAACTTGAAGGTGATTTTGACCTTCTTCTTATCAGGGGTGGTCTTGGTGACCTTGGTTTCCTTCTTCATCCTCCGGATCTTGTACACAAATTCTTTATGGTTGCTGTCGGGTGTTGTCTCCTTGATACGAACAATAAGAGTGCACTGCCCCGTCATGTCGCAGATACGACAGATACGGCGTGATGCTTTCTTTGCGGCCGCCATAGGGGTCTTGCTCTTGAATACCCCTCCCAGACAATCCTTCTTTTTATCAGTTCCTTTAGGAGTAGAAACCCCTGTAACGGTAAATGTCCTTGTCTCCATTTTATTATTTAAATAATAATAATTTAATTTTATTTTTTTAAATAAAAATGGAAAGAACAGATCAGAAGAAGGTTGTGTTGCTGAAGCGTTTGTTGTCCTTGCCTCCAACTATCCAGTTGTACCATTGGCATACAAGGTCTAACGCTCGCCATGTAGCCGCTGGAAAACTGTATGACTCACTGATTGACTTGAACGACCAATTTATGGAATCCTTCATGGGTAAATACCATCGTATCAGGCCATCCCACAAGGTCAATCTTCCCATCAAGTGCCTAGATGCCAAAAGTTCTGTTGCGTACCTAAAGGAAAATATTTCATTCTTTTCCAATCTGGAAAAATTCCTTCCTGAACTGAAATCGAGCACTGATTTATTGAGCATCCGCGACATGATTGTTGCCGAATTGAACAAGACCCTCTACCTCTTTACCCTCCGTTGAAAAAAATTTTGATTTTTCTGTTTTTCTAGGTTCTAAAACTATCTAAAGAAATCAAAATCTATAATAAAACAATGGGAAAGAAATCCGCGTCCGCAAGCAAACCTATCGTCGAGAGCAATGTAGCAGCACCTGAGCCGGTGCCTGAGCCGGTGCCTGAGCCGGTGCCTGAGCCAGTTGTGGCTGTAGAGAAGCCCAAGAAGAAGCGTTCTAAAAAAGTTGTTGCCCCTGTTCCTGAGGACACCAATGTTGAAACCATTCCCACCCCTGAGGTTGTTGTCCCTATTGTGGTGGAGACCCCTATTGACAGTGTTGAGATCAATGTAGAGACCAATATCATTGGGGAGAGCGACGAGAAGACCCCCGAGAAGAAGAAGAGGCGGCTTGTGACCAAGGAATCATTCCTGAAGATGTCGGAGGAGTTCCAGAAGGAGCTCACTCCTCTTTTGGAGGAGGGGAACCAGAAGAAGCTCCTCAAGACCTTCAAGGTCCTCCTGAACGATGCTTATCGCCTCATGAAAATCAAGACCCACCAGAAGAAGCAGAAGGATGCCACCAATTCTGGTTTTATGAGGCCTGTCAAGCCCAGTGTCGCCCTTGAGAAATTCTTGGCTCATGTGGGAGAGGATTCTTCCCAGCCCCTCACTCGCGCCCACCTGACCACGGTCATTTGTAAATACATCAAGGAGAAGGACCTCCAGAACCCCAAGGATCGCCGCATCATTTTCCCTGATGACGAGTTCAAGAAGCTCTTCCAGATCACCGAGAACGAGACGGAGCCCCTAACCTACTACAACATCCAGAAGAGGATCCAGTCCCACGTCAGCAGGATCGAGGAAAATGTTGTTGTGTAAAACAAGTTTTAATGTTTAAATTTTTCATTTCTAGAATAAATGAAAATCTTTGCCGTGACAGTGGCCACACATAACGAAGGTTATTATGAGGATTTAATCCAAAGCTGTAAGCGCAACAAGATTGATTTGATTGTTTTAGGGTATGGGAAAAAATGGCAGGGGTTTTCGTGGAAATTTTCATTGATGAAGGAATTTGTCGATAATTTGGAGAATGATGATGATGTTGTGATTTTTCTGGATGCCTACGATATTATTGCGACACAAGATAGTTCTGTCATTAAAGAACGATTTCTTGAATTTGATTCTCCATTGGTTTTCAGCATTGAAAAATTATATAAAGGCAATTATTACCTGGAATACGCCAGAAAAAAAATGTTTGGGCATTGTTCCAAAGCCCACGTGAATAGTGGTGCGTACATAGGGTATGTTTATGCCCTAAAAAAATTGTTTGCGTATATATGCAGACAATTCGATTGCCATGACCCCAAATTCTCGCAATTGGACGACCAAATGATTTTTACGTCAATCTGCAATGATGATGAGTTTGTGAATAAATACATCAAATTTGACTATCGTTTTTATATTTTTTACACAATCCATTTTCCTTCGAATATCCTTGTTTTGACAGATAATGTCTTTGAACCCAATGATAATTTACACGAAATCAAAGATGGAAAGTTATACTTGAAACAATCCAATATCTCTCCGTGTTTTATCCACGGCAACGGAAATGTCAATATGGATTTCTTGATCGATTTGTACAAATTACCAAAAATCAAACAAGAACGCAAGTTTTTCTTGGTGAAAAGAATAACATATATACTCCAATTTTTTAAACTTGAAATCTCGATTATTATAATCTTTCTTGTTCTGGTAGGAATCCTGATATTTTGCCTGCAACGACGAAAAAAGATTTATACAAAAATATAATTGAATTTGTTCCGTGGTTCTTTTCCAGCCAGCCAGAACCATTTGACTGTCGCCGCGTTGAAATCAATATGTTTGTGTTTCATGAGGAAACGGTCAATGGCATTGCTCAACTGGACCTTGTTTGGGTCCAGCTGGGTCATTAAGTTCTTGATCTTGTCATCATCATAAAATTCGAGATAATACTTCAAGAAATAACACACTTCAGGTTGTTCGGGGACTTGTCGATATTTGCGGATGTGTTTTTTGAATTTTTCAAAAAATTCCTTGGTGAAGGGGGATCGGTCATAACTATCTCTTGGAACCTGGAGACGGAGGGGTGGGATTTGGTAGGATGTGTCTCGTGCTGTAAAACCAAGATGGATAATGGAAAAGATTTCATCCACCCCATAACAGAACCTTTTCCCATTTTTTTCATAGTAAAAAACATTTTCGGGTTCAAGAGAGCACCAGTTATCGCAACTCAGGTCCGTTTCCATGGGGCATTTCTCTTCCATTTCTCTGCACGTCTTTTGCCAAACCTTGTTTTGTTGTTTTGTTTTCTGTTTCGTCTTCTGTTTGGTCTTTTCACGTTGTTCCAGAATTGCAAGGATTTCGTGTAATGATTTGTTCCGGATGTTTGGTAGGGAAGACAAGAATGGATTAGCCCGAATGAGTTCTTTCCTGATGAGATCATCGGCCGAAATCCATTGGTTCGTTTCTGTGTCGCATTCATAAGAAGGATCATTGGCAAAAGGAGAGATGGGGTCACATCCTGTTTTCTGTTTCATCACCAGTTTTGTTTTGGTTGCCACCCTCCCGCGCTTCTTGATCCATCTGTTCGTGAGGGGATTGCATTCGTATTGGGGGTCAATGGCTTTTGGGTGATTTGGGTTGCAATTACCGGCGTCAATCGATTTCTGTTTTGTCTTTACGGCTGTCTTTACGGCTGTCTTGGTTGTTTTCTTTTTGATCCATCGGTTCGTGAGTGGATTGCATTCATAATCCCTGTTTCTTGCTTTCCAATTGTCCGGGTTGCACGGCATGCTCTTTATTGTTATTTAAAAAAATGAAAAACTTTTTTTAAATCCCAGAGGTAATCGTTATTCATGACAATAAAAAAGCTTTCCAAAGATACTGGTGAGAACATTGAGCACATCTTTCATCTCTCGGACATACACATTCGGCTCTATCATCGATTGGAAGATGAATACGAGCACGTATTCCAAGAAATGTATAAATTGCTGGAAAAGAGCAAACAATCAGGGGAAAAATGCCTTGTGGTGCTGACGGGTGATATTCTCCATAATAAAAATGACCTTTCGCCCGAGTGTATCTTGGCCACCCTTAGGTTCTTGAATACCCTTTCTTCTTATTATCCTACACTTTTTATTGCGGGAAACCACGATACACTCCTCAATAACCTCAATCGTGTCGATAGTTTATCGGCAATTTTAGCGGAAAACCATAACCCCAATCTCCATTACCTAAAATATTCTGGGTGGTACCAGTATGAAAATATTGTCTTTGGGGTCTCGAGTTTGTTGGACGACAAGATGACGAAAATCAAGGACCTTTCACATTGCGACAGCAATCATCGTGTCAAGACAATTGCTCTTTATCATGGTGGCGTTGGTAAATTCTCCACCAATAAAGGGTTTGTCATGGAAGGGATTCCCATGAGTGTTTTTGATGGTTATGACATGGTCATGCTGGGCGACATCCATCTACACCAGTATCTGGACAAGAAAAAACGCATCGCCTATGCTGGCAGCATGATTGCCCAGAATTTCGGGGAAACAGACCCCCATCATGGTGTGCTGAAATGGGACATGGACACTCACCAGTCGTCGTTGATTGTCCTTGACAACCCCTATCGGTATTGTGAAGCCATCCTGAAAGAAAACAATGTCTTTATGGATGGTGTCCAACAGGATATCAAGGATTTTTCTTTACCGAAAAAATGTCGGTTGAAACTCATTTATCCGGAACAAAAAATCGCCCAAGATATCGAGAATATGGCTTTCCTTCGTGATAAATACCCCCTTGCGCAGATCCAGGAGAGCGTGTCGTCAATTCCCACGAGACAAACAGACGCCAAGACGGAGGACAACAACAGCTTCCTTTCAATCATCCACGATTATTTCTCAACATTGCCCCAGGAATGGAAGGATAGGGATCAACTCCTGGGGATTATCCTTGCCTATTTCAAGGACAACCTTCAAACAAAAACAGGCGCTTCTCATTTTGAGATTTTGGATCTGGAATTCCATTACATGTTTGGGTATGGGCCCAATATCAAGATTGATTTCTCCCGATTCCAGAAACACCAGACCATCGGTATTTTTGGCAGGAATTCCTCTGGAAAATCCACCCTTATCGAAGTTGTCTTGTTTCTTCTCTATGGGTGCATCACACGCTACAAACACGGCCAGACAGTCCCCCCAGAAGTCATTCATTTCCAGCAAAAGAATTCTTCTGGGAGAATCAGGTTCCGGTCGCACAATATTACCTACGAGATCCAGAAGAAAATGACCCGATCGTCCAATACAAAAATCAAGGTGGATGAGAAATTATTCAAGGTCATGCCCGATGG
>Ga0172376_10002751_pt1 | contig 21289 bp, 16 predicted proteins | sample Lak35m_FD_121114 | JGI IMG/M metagenome (GOLD analysis project Ga0172376, IMG submission 121114) | Freshwater microbial communities from Kabuno Bay, South-Kivu, Congo - kab_092012_35m | ecosystem: Environmental > Aquatic > Freshwater > Lake | place: Democratic Republic of the Congo: South-Kivu... | reverse complement strand
GACCCGGCGCGTGAGCCGGACGTGACCGATCTGGGCGTGAACCTCAAGGCCGCAGCGCTTACAAGGCTGGTGCCGGGTGAATTTGGCATGGTGCTGGGCGGCGAGCTGGCGCGCAGCTTGGGCGTGGTGCAAGGCGACAAGGTCACGCTGGTGGCACCCAGCGGGCAGGTGACACCGGCCGGCGTGGTGCCGCGCCTGAAGCAGATGACGGTAGTGGGCACGTTTGATTCGGGTCACTATGAATACGACTCGGCGCTGGTGCTGATTCACATCGACGATGCCGCGCGCATCTTTCGGCTCGAAGGCGCCAGCGGTGTGCGCGTGCGCCTGCAAGACCTGCATCAGGCGCGCGCCGTGGCCGCCGATCTGGCAACGATGTTGACGGACAGGGTGCTGATCCGCGACTGGACGCGCCAGAACCGCACCTGGTTTGCGGCGGTGCAGCTTGAAAAACGCATGATGTTCATCATCCTGACGCTGATTGTGGCGGTGGCGGCGTTCAACCTGGTCAGCACGCTGGTGATGACCGTCACCGACAAGCGCGCCGACATTGCCATTTTGCGCACGCTGGGCGCCAGCCCGGCGTCCATCATGGGCATCTTTGTGGTGCAGGGCGCGATGGTGGGCGTGATTGGCACCCTGGCCGGGTTGGCACTGGGGCTGGGCGTAGCGTTCAACATTGACGTGATCGTGCCGGCCATCGAGCAGGCCTTGCACACCAGTTTTTTGCCGCGCGACGTGTACTTGATCAGCCGCATGCCCAGCGACCCGCAACAGGCGGACATCGTGCCAATTGCGCTGATTTCGCTGCTGCTGGCGTTTGCCGCCACGCTCTACCCCAGCTGGCGTGCGTCCCAGGTCAACCCGGCCGAGGCGCTGCGCTATGAGTGACCCCCAACCGAAACTTGTATTGAGCGCGCGTGGCTTGGCACGGCGCTTTACCGAAGGGCGGCTGGACGTGTCGGTGCTGCAAGGCGTGGACCTGGACGTGGCCGCTGGGCAGACGCTGGCGATTGTGGGCGCGTCGGGTTCGGGCAAGTCGACGCTGCTGCATCTGCTGGGCGGGCTGGATGCACCCACCAGCGGCACGGTGAACCTGCTGGGGCAGGATCTGGCACGGCAAAGCGCGGCGGAACAGGGCCGCTTGCGCAATCAACATCTGGGCTTTGTCTACCAGTTCCACCACCTGTTGCCCGAGTTCAGCGCCGTGGACAACGTGGCGATGCCGTTGTGGATTCGGCGCATGGACAAGGGCCAGGCGGCGCAAGCGGCTTCTAAAATGCTAGCGGCAGTCGGTTTGGCTGAACGTGAGTGGCACCGGCCCAGCGAGTTATCTGGTGGCGAGCGGCAGCGTGTGGCGATTGCCCGTGCGCTGGTCACCCAACCCGCCTGCGTGCTGGCCGACGAGCCCACCGGCAACTTAGACCGCGCCACCGCGCAAGGCGTGTTTGACCTGATGCTGGAGCTGGCGCGCACGCAGGGCACCGCGTTTGTGGTGGTCACGCACGACGCAGCACTGGCGGCGCGTTGCCAGCGCCAGTTGACGCTGGTGCACGGGCGGCTGGCAGAAGCGGGAGCGCCCGCATAGCTTTGATTTTTTGGAGTGAACGTGATGTCTTTTGAATGGTCTGAGTCTTTTGTCAGTGGTCACGCAGAGGTGGATGCCGCCAAGAAGACCCTGTTTCAGGCGTGTCAAGAATTGGAGGCCACCGACAACTGGATTGCGCTGCGGCCCATGATCGTCACCTTGTACAAGCAGATGAAGACGCTGTTTGCGCTGGAAGAGGCGCAGTTGCAAGCCATTGGCGCAGCCAACCTGGACGCGCACCGCCAGCAGCACGCCGACTATCTGGAGCGTTTGGCCGATCGCAGCACCGATGTCGGCAAGGGCCACATGAACAAGAAGGCCATCATGAAGGTGATGACCGAGTGGGCCGAGGTGCATGTGCCCACAGTGGACGCTGCCAGTGCGGCATTCGGCACTCACTGACCCAGTCATCTGCGGTGCGCTGGATCGACACGCACTGTCATCTGGATGCACCTGAATTTGGTGCGTCAGCCCAGGCGCATCGGGCGCAAGCTGCTAGCAATGGCGTAGCGCTTTGCGTTTTGCCTGCGGTTCAGCCGGAATCGTTTGGGACGGTGCGCGCGCTGGCCCATGACAACGGTGACGCATACGCGCTGGGTATTCACCCTCTGTATGTTGAGAAGTGCGATGACACGGCCTTGGTGCAGCTGGCTGAGGCGCTGCAACGCTGGCAGTATGATCCGCGCCTGGTGGCGGTGGGTGAAATCGGGCTGGACTTTTTTGTTCCCGAACTTTGCGTCAGCCCGTTGCGCGAGCGCCAGCAGCACTTTTACCTGGAGCAACTCAAGATGGCACGCCGCTTTGATTTGCCGGTGCTGCTGCACGTGCGCCGGTCGGTCGACTCCGTGCTCAAGGGCTTGCGTGAAGTGGCTGGCAGGAGTGGGTGCTGGCACGGCATTGCGCACGCCTTCAACGGCAGCGCGCAACAGGCGAAGGCGTTTCTTGACCTGGGGCTCAAGCTGGGCTTTGGCGGGGCGCTGACCTTTGAACGCGCCATGCAGTTGCGTCGCCTGGCGAAAGACTTGCCACTTGAAGCCATCGTGATGGAAACCGACGCGCCTGACATGCCGCCGCACTGGCTCTATCGCACCAGCGCAGAGCGTGCCGCGGGCCAGCCGCAAGGCCTGAACTCGCCCGCTGAGTTACCCCGCATTGGCTCTGAACTGGCGGCGTTGCGCGGAATGAATGTCCTTGCGCTGGCACAGGCGACGACCGCCAATGCGTTGATGGCTTTGCCTCGGCTGCGTTCCCTCTTGAATGATGAATTCGTTGAATCCTGAAAGGACTTGTATGAACACCCCGCCGTCTGAACTGACCGAAGACCAAACCATCGCCCGGATCCTGAAGCACAGCAAAACCGTGGCCGTGGTGGGCCTGTCGCCCAAGCCGCACCGCGACAGTTATCACGTTGCGCAGTACATGCAGTCTCAGGGCTGGCGTATCGTGCCCGTCAATCCGGTGGTCGCCGGCCAGACCCTGCTGGGTGAAACGGTGTATGAGACGTTGACCGAGGCCACGCAGCACGTTGCGTTTGACCTGGTGGACGTGTTTCGCAACAGCGACGAGGCTGGCACGGTGGTGGCCGAGGCAATGGCGCTCAAGCTGCCAGCCGTCTGGTTGCAGCTGGGCGTGCGCAACGATGCGGCTGTAGCCCAAGCGCAGGCGGCGGGGCTGCTGGCGGTGCAGGACCGCTGCCTGATGGTGGAACACGCGCGGCATGTCGGCGCCGAGCGCTGAACGCCAGCACGGATAATCTCTCCCATCTTGAAAAAACGCAGTCATCTTCCTGAAGTTAATTTCTCCGACGACGGACCCATCCGTCACCTGCATCTGGGCACTGAGTGGATCCAGGGTTCGATGTATCTGGATGCATCCACCTTGCTGGTGCACGAATACGTGCAACGCATGATGGCGTGGTTGCTGTTTGTCGAGCCCGACTCTGTCAAAAATCGCCACGCCATGCAGTTGGGTCTGGGTGCTGGTTCGCTCACCAAGTTCTGCGCCAAAGAACTCAAGATGAAAACCACCACGATTGAGCTCAACCCGCAGGTCTTGGTGGCATGCCGGGGCTGGTTCAAACTGCCCGCTGACAACGCGCGCATGCAGGTCATTCTGAACGACGCAGCGCTTGAGATTGACAACCCCAAGTGGTGGGGCACGGTCGATGCCTTGCAGGTGGATCTGTACGACCATCAGGCCGCCGCACCGGTGCTGGATAGCTTGCCGTTTTACAACCAGTGCCGCCGCTTGCTCACGCCCGAAGGCTGCATGACGGTCAACCTGTTCGGGCGCGCTTCCAGTTACCAGCGCAGCGTAGAAAAAATCAGCGCGGCTTTCGGCAAGGACGCCGTCTGGGCCTTCAAACCCACGCGTGAAGGCAATACCGTGGTGCTGGCGCAGCACACGCCCAGCCGCCCCAAGCGCGAGCTGTGGGCAGCGCGCGCGGAAATCATTGAAGCGCGTTGGGGTCTTCCTGCCAGCAAATGGGTACGCGTGTTTCGGCCCGCGCTTTCCTGAACCGAATGGACAAATCGACACCCGCTCGTACCCGTGGCCAAGTGCCAGACCCTGCGCAGACGCCGCAAGGCCCGCTGGACTGGCGCATGCTGGTGCGGTGGATGCAGGCCGATGGCATCATCAGCGCGGCTGAGGCGCAGCGCATCCACACCCGTTGCGATCAGGCTGAAAGTGCGCAGCACCCGCTGGTGCGCCTGGCCAGTGTGGGCGTGCGGCGTGCCAGCGACGAACGCCTGCTGGATCTGGAGCAGCTCACGCAGTGGCTGGCCGGGCATGTGGGTCTGGCCTACTTGCGCATCGACCCGCTCAAGGTGGACATCGGCAAGCTGGTTGATGCCATGAGCCCGGCGTACGCCGAAAGCCATCGCATCTTGCCGATTCAGGTGAGCGCGCACGAGGTGGTGGTGGCCACCGCTGAGCCTTATGTGACCACGTGGGTGGCAGAGGTGGAGCGCCAGATGCGCCGTAGCGTGCGCCGCGTGTTGGCCAACCCGCAAGACATCACCCGCTACACGGCCGAGTTTTATGCGCTGGCCAAGTCGGTGCGCGCAGCGGCCCGTTCGGGCAGCGGTGCCAGCGGCAGTTTTGAGCAACTGGTGGAGCTGGGCAAGACCAACAAGCAGCTCGACGCCAACGACCAGAGTGTGGTGCAGGTGGTCGACTGGCTGTGGCAGTACGCGTTTGACCAACGCGCCAGCGACATCCACCTGGAGCCAAGGCGCGAGCAGGGCGTGATCCGCTTTCGCATTGACGGTGTGCTGCATTCGGTTTACCAGATGCCGATAGGTGTGCTGGCCGCCATGACCGCGCGCATCAAGCTGCTTGGGCGCATGGACGTGGTGGAAAAGCGGCGGCCGCAAGACGGTCGCATCAAGACCCGAAATCCGGTCGGTGAAGAGGTCGAGATGAGTCTGTCCACCCTGCCCACTGCGTTTGGCGAAAAGATGGTGATGCGCATTTTTGACCCCGACACCACCATCAAGGACCTGGACGCGCTGGGCTTTTCCAACCACGATGCGCAGCGCTGGGAAGACCTGGTCAAGCGCCCCAACGGCATCATCCTGGTGACGGGGCCGACGGGTTCGGGCAAGACCACCACGCTGTATTCCACGCTCAAGCGCGTGGCCACCGACGAGGTGAATGTGAGCACGGTGGAAGACCCGATCGAAATGATCGAACCGGCCTTCAACCAGACGCAGGTGCAAGCGCAACTGGACTTTGGTTTTCCGGAAGGCCTGCGCGCGCTGATGCGGCAAGACCCGGACATCATCATGGTGGGCGAAATCCGCGACCACGCCACCGCCGAGATGGCGGTGCAGGCCGCGCTCACCGGCCACCTGGTGTTCAGCACGCTGCACACCAACGACGCGCCCAGTGCCGTGACACGCCTGTTGGAGCTGGGCGTGCCCGCGTACCTGATCAACGCCACCTTGCTGGGTGTGCTGGCGCAGCGGCTGGTACGCACCCTGTGCCCGCAGTGCAAACAGCCCGATGCGCAAGCCCACCGCGACGTGCTGGTCGATCTGGTCAAACCCTGGCAGCTTAACGGCGCGTATCGGCCCTACAGGGCGGTGGGTTGCGTCGATTGCCGCATGACCGGCTACAAAGGGCGCACCGGCTTGTATGAGTTGCTCACGGTGTCGGAGGCTTTCAAAGCCTTGGTGACCGACACACCCGACGCGGTGGCCCTTAAGCGGCAGGCGGTGAGCGACGGCATGCGGCCGCTACGCCTGGCCGGTGTCCTGCGCGTGGCCGAAGGTGACACGGTGCTGAAAGAGGTGCTGTCCAATACGCCGTCGTTCCAATGACCTCGCGCTCGGCCGTCAAACGTTCCAAAGATTTCTGGGCGGGCGCGTTGTTTGGCGTGCTCGGGCTGGCGTTTGCGTGGGGTGCGCTCAGCTATCAAGTGGGCAGCAGCGCACGCATGGGGCCGGGCTACTTTCCGCTGCTGCTGGGGCTGATGTTGGCCGCCTTGGGTGGCGTGATCATGCTGCGCGCGATCCGTCGGCCGGGCGCGCAAGAGCGCATCAACCCATGGGCGTGGCGTCCGCTGGTGGCCATCATCGCGGCCAATCTGCTGTTCGGCGTGGCGCTGGGTGGCTTGCCCGCGCTGGGCTTGCCGGTGCTGGGTTTGATGGTCGGCATTTATGCGCTGACCTTTGTCGCGTGCCTGGCCGGTGAACGCTTCAGCGCCCGTGAAGCGGCGTTGCTGTCCACGGCGCTGGCGGTGTTGAGCTACGCGGCGTTTGTCTGGCTGCTGAACCTGCAACTGGTGGTGTGGCCTTGGAACTGATCGATCACCTGGCACTGGGTCTGAGCGTGGCGTTCACGCCGGTCAACCTGATGTACGCGTTTGTGGGCTGCCTGCTGGGCACGCTCATTGGCGTGCTGCCGGGCATCGGGCCGCTGGCCACCATTGCCATGCTGTTGCCCGCCACCTACGCCTTGCCGCCCGAGGCTGCGTTGATCATGCTGGCGGGCATTTATTACGGTGCGCAGTACGGTGGCTCGACGACCGCGATTCTGGTCAATTTGCCGGGCGAGGCCAGTTCGGTGGTGACGGTGATCGACGGCTACCAGATGGCGCGCAAGGGTCGCGCCGGGCCAGCGCTGGCCGCTGCGGGCATTGGGTCGTTTTTTGCCGGTTGCGTGGGCACGCTGGTGCTAGCCGGCTTTGCCGTGCCGCTGACCGAAGTGGCTTTTCTGTTTGGTCCGGCCGAATACTGCGCGCTGATGCTCTTGGGGCTGGTGGGTGCCGTGGTGCTGGCCAGTGGCGACCTGCTGAAAGCCTTTGGCATGATCCTGCTCGGTCTGTTGCTGGGGCTGGTGGGCACCGACGTGAATTCAGGCATTGCACGCTATAGTTTTGATATTCCGGAATTGACCGACGGTATCGGCTTCATCGTGATCGCGATGGGTATTTTTGGCTACGGTGAGATCATCAGCAACCTGAGTCACCCTGCCGGCCAGCGCCAGGTGTTCACCGCCAACGTGCACGGGTTGTGGCCTAGCCGACAAGACTTCCGGCACATGGGTCCGGCCATTGTGCGCGGCACGGGCCTGGGCGCGCTGCTGGGCATTTTGCCCGGCGGTGGGGCGGTGATGGGCGCATTTGCCGCCTATACGCTGGAGAAAAAAATCAAGACCCAGCCCGGCGAGGAAGCCTTTGGACAGGGCAACATCCGCGGCGTGGCCGCCCCAGAGGCCGCCAATAACGCGGCGTCGCAGACCTCGTTCATTCCGCTTCTGACGCTAGGCATTCCGTCCAACGCGGTGATGGCGCTGATGGTGGGGGCCATGACCATCCACAACATCCAGCCCGGCCCGCAGGTGATGACCAGCAACCCGGCGCTGTTCTGGGGGCTGATTGCGTCGATGTGGATCGGCAACGCCATGCTGATCATCCTGAACCTGCCGCTGATCGGGTTGTGGATCAAGCTGCTTTCTGTGCCGTATCGCTGGCTGTTTCCAGCCATCGTGCTGTTTTGCGCGATCGGCGTTTACAGCACCAACAACAATACCTGGGACATCTGGATGGTGGGCTTGTTTGGCGTGGTCGGCTATGGATTCATTCAGCTCGGCATGGAACCGGCCCCCTTGCTGCTGGGGTTTATTCTGGGCCCGATGCTGGAAGAAAACCTGCGCCGCGCGCTGCTGCTGTCGCGCGGCGACTGGAGCGTGTTTGTGACGCGCCCGCTGTCGGCCGGTTTGCTGCTGGCGGCGCTCTTGTTGCTGACCTTGGTACTGTTGCCGGCGATACGCAAAACGCGTGAGCTGGCGTTTGTGGAAGACTGATGGTCGTTGACAAAAATTCCTTTCCTGTCCCCATGAATTCTTTCGAAGACGCGACCAAAAAAAGAGCTTTTGGACTGGCGCTGGCAACGCTCGGCGCGGTTGCCTTCAGTGGCAAGGCGATCATTGTGAAGCTGGCTTATCGCTACGGGGTTGATGCGGTAACGCTGATCATGTACCGGATGCTGTTTTCGATGCCGATTTTTGCTGTGATGGCGTGGTGGGGGAGCCGAGGCCAGCCTGCCTTGAGCCGACGCGACGGCCTGGGTGTGCTCGGGTTGGGCTTTTTCGGCTGCTACCTGACCAGCTATCTGGACTTTGCCGGGTTGGCGTATGTCAGCGCGTCACTTGAGCGTCTGATTTTGTACCTCACACCCACGCTGGTATTGCTGTTGGGTCACTTTGTGCACCGGCGGAGCGCCACACGTGCGCAGGCGCTGGGTATGTTGATCAGTTATGGTGGCGTGCTGTTGGTATTCGGGCAAGAGCTGACCTTGCAGGGCGGGGCAACGACGTTGGGTGCGACGTTGATCTTTTTGAGCGCCGTCAGCTACGCCATCTATCTGAGCTTCAGCGGTGAATTGGTGCAGCGGCTGGGTTCGATGCGGTTGGTCGGGTTGGCCACACTGGTGGCCTGTGTCCTTTGCATCGGTCAGTTTGCGTTGTTGCGTCCGCTGAGTGTGGCCTGGGTGGCACCTGAAGTGCTGTGGCTGTCGCTGCTGAATGCAACGGTGTGCACTGCAGCTCCGGTGCTGATGGTGATGATGGCCATGGAGCGCATCGGTTCTTCACTGGCGGCGCAAGCGGGAATGATCGGGCCGATGTCCACCATCGCGTTGGGTGCCGTATTTCTGGGGGAACCAGTGACTGTTTTGGTTGCCTTCGGAACCATGCTGGTGCTTGGGGGAATCTATGTGTTCATGCAGGGCCGCTGACCGGTTGCGGTCGATCAACCACGGGAGTGAAAGTCATGGATTTGGGTATTGCGGGTAAATGGGCGTTGGTGGCCGGTGCCAGTCGCGGGCTGGGGTTGGGTTGCGCCAGAGCGCTGGCGGCGGAGGGTGTGCACTTGATGATGGTGGCTCGGACCGAATCACCACTGCATCTGGCTGCTACAAAAATACGTGCAGACTATGCAGACAGGACAGGGGCATCGGTGCAATTTGTCGCAGCAGACATCACCACTGATGAAGGCCGTTTGGAGGTGTTTGCCAGGCGGCGCGACTTTGACATCGTCGTCACCAACGCCGGGGGACCACCGGCGGGTAATTTTCGCGACTGGACTCGCCTGGACTGGATGGCCGCAGTGGATGCCAACATGCTCACGCCTATAGAACTCATCAAGGCCACCGTGGACGGGATGGCTGCGCGCGGGTTTGGCCGCATCGTCAACATCACCTCCAGTGCGGTCAAGGCACCGATTGACGTACTGGGCCTGTCCAATGGCGCGCGCAGCGGACTGACCGGATTTGTGGCGGGTACCGCACGCAGTGGCCTGGCCGCCAACGGGGTCACGATCAACAACCTGTTGCCCGGTGCGTTTGACACCGACCGCTTGCGCGCGGTGATGCAGGCCAACGCCACCAAGACGGGCAAGCCGCTGGACGAGGTGCTGCAGGCGCGCCGCCAGAGCATTCCGGCGCGGCGTTTTGGCAACCCCGATGAATTTGGCGCCATCTGCGCTTTTTTGTGCAGTCAGCAGGCCGCCTACGTCAACGGGCAAAATATCCTGGCCGATGGTGGTGCTTACCCCGGCACGTTCTGAATTTATCCAAGGAGTTTTCATGCGTCCAATTGCAATGGTTCACGGTCTCAAACAACTGGCCCGGTCGTTGGCGTGGGCAACACTGTTGAGCGTCAGTGTGGCCCACGCGCAGACCGGCCCGGTCAAGCTGATGGTAGGTTTTCCACCGGGCGGCGGTACCGATGCCATTGCGCGCATCCTGGCCGACAAGCTCAAAGACCCGCTGGGCGTGTCGGTGGTGGTGGAGAACAAGGCCGGTGCCGGCGGGCAGATTGCCGCGCAGACGCTCAAGGCCGCCGCACCCGACGGCAACACGCTGTTTCTGTCGCACGACCACACCATCACCATCTTGCCGTTGACGCTCAAGAACCCTGGCTATGACAGCCACAAGGACTTTGTTCCGGTTGCAGGATTTGCCACGTTTGTGAACGGTCTGGCGCTTTCCGGTGGCACACCTGCCAAGTCATTGGCTGATTACGTGAGCTGGGTGCAAACGCAGGGCAAGGGTCAGGGCACGGTCGGCGTGCCGGCACCGGCGTCGGTGCCGGAATTTCTGGTCAAGGTGCTTGCCCAGAGATACAAGCTGGATTTGCAGTCTGCGCCGTATCGCGGCAGCGCCCCCATGATGGCCGACATGCTGGGCAACCAGATCAGCGCAGGTGTGGGGTCGGTGCCGGACTTCATCGAAAACCAGAAAGCCGGCAAGATTCGCATGGTGGCGGTCATTGGTGACAAGCGCCAAGCGACCTTGCCCGAAGTACCTACGTTCGGCGAACTGGGTCTGGCCGGCTTTGAAGACATTCCCTACTACGGTATCTTCGCGCCCAAGGGAACGCCGCAAGCCACGCTGGACAAGTTGTCTGCTGCTGTGGCCAAGGTGGTTGCCTTGCCCGACGTGCAACAACGGCTGACCGCCATGGGGCTGACCGTGGGCTACATGACGGGTGCGCAACTGGCCAGCCGTGAGCAGGCTTACGCGAAAACCTGGGCCCGCATCATTGCTGACAGCGGCTTCAAGGCGCAATAGGGAACGAGTCAGAGGCGGGTTAGCGGCGGGAAGACACCACGATTCCGCCCACAATCATGACAAACGCCAACGCGTGGTACGCGCGGGGTGGCTCACCCAGAAACACCCCTGACAGCACGGCGGTAAACAGCGGTGTGAGATTGATGAAGAATCCCGCCACGGCTGGCCCGGCGCGCCCGACCCCTGCGCCCCAGGCGCGGTAAGCCAGCAGGGCGGGAAACAAGGCGATGTAGGCCAGCGCTGCAGCCAGTGTCCAGCTCGGGGTGACGCGACCCAGCCCCAACGCCCATTCGGTACCGGCAAACAGGCTGGACCAGCACAGGCCAAAGACAATTTGTGCCAACAAGAAGGCGGTCCAATCGGTGCGAATGTCTGCGGGCTCGGTGGTGGGGTGCGCCAGCATCCAGCTGTAATAGGCCCAGCCGGTCGAGGCCAGCAGCATGTAAAGGTCGCCCGGCACCAATCGCACCTGCAGCAGCACGCCCGGATCGCCGCGACCCAGTACAACCATCACTCCGGCCACCGACAGCACCGCGCCTGCCCATTGCCGCGTTGAGATCGGGATGGCAAAAAAAACGCGCCCGATCAACAGCATGAACACCGGTGTGATGGACCCCACCAGCGTCACATTGATGGGGGTAGACGTGTTCAGCGACAAATACAGCAGCGCGTTGTAGCCGCCAATGGCCAGCAGCGCCAGGCCGGCAAAACGCCGCCAGCTTGACCACAAGGAGCTGGTGGGGTGCAGCACCGGTGCGGCCAGCGGCAGCAACAACACAAACGCAATGACCCAGCGCAGCAGGTTGAGCGTCATGGGTGAGATCTGGTCGGCCACGACGCGACCGACGATCGCGTTACCGGCCCAGAACAGCGGCGGCAGCGTCAGCAGCAGCGCCGCAGTAGGGGTGACCCGCGCAACCGTCAAAGTACGACCCGGGAGTTCAGCAGAGTTTCAAACTCTTCCAGCGGGCCCGGTCTGCCAAACAGATAGCCCTGATAAAGAGCGCAGCCGTGCGAATCCAGAAACTCTTGCTGCGCCTCTGTCTCGACGCCTTCCGCGATGACCTCCAGCGACAACTGCTGTGCCATGCCGATGATGGCTTGCACGATCATGTCGTCACTGGGCTTGATGCCAATGTTGCGCACAAATGACTGGTCGATCTTGAGCTGATCCAATGGCAACTTGGTCAGGTAGCTCAGGGACGACTGGCCGGTGCCAAAGTCGTCAATCGAGAAACGGACCCCAAGCTGACGAATGGCGCTCATGGTGGCAATGGTCTGCTGCACGTCCACCAGCACCAATGACTCCGTCAGCTCCAGTTTCAGGCCCGAAGGTGCAACGCCGGTCTCCTCAAGCACCCGGCTCACCACCTCGACAAAATCCTTTTGCCGGAATTGCCGCGCACTGACATTGACAGCCAGTTGCAAATGGGTGCTCTGTGGCGTTTGCTGCCAACGCTTGAGCTGCGCACACGCCGTGGTCAGCACCCACAGACCGATCTGGTTGATCAGGTCGGTTTCTTCAGCGACCGGAATGAACTCGAACGGCGGCACCATGCCACGCTGCGGATGTTTCCAGCGAATCAGGACTTCCGCACCGAGCAGGGCCCCGTCGCGGTTGACCTGGGGTTGATAGTGCAACACAAACTGGCGTTCCGTCAGAGCGACCTGCAGATCGACTTCCATCTGGTTGTGGGCGGTGATACGGGCCTGCATTTGGGGGTCGAAGAAACACAATTTGTTGCGGCCCATTGATTTGGACTGGTACATCGCAATGTCGGCTTGTTTGAGCAACTCGGGCCCGGTGGGGACTGGTGCGTCACCAAAAATAACCGCGCCCATACTGGCACTGCTTTTGAATTGTTGTCCCTGCGCTTCAAACGGCCGGTTCAACGTCAGCAGAATCTTTTCGGCGATGCGTTGAACCAACTCGGCCGCTTCCAGCGCATTGGCGGACAGCCCTTCCAGCACGATGACGAACTCGTCGCCGCCAAATCGCGCGACTGTGTCGACACTGCGCACCTCGTCACGCAGGCGTTGCGCTACCTGCTTGAGCAACAGGTCACCGGCCTCATGGCCGAGCGTGTCATTGATGGTTTTGAAATTGTCCAGGTCAAGAAACAGCACGGCACCGGCGCGGCGATCGCGTGCGTTGCCAACCAACGCGTGGTCGAGGCGATCCATCAGCAGCATTCGGTTCGGCAATCCGGTCAGGTAGTCGTAAAACGCCAGATGCTCCACTTCGGCCTTCGAACGATCGATATCACTGCGTGATTGCAGCAGTCGGCTCCAGTAGGCACCCGCCAGCGCGCCAGCGCCAGTCACCATACTGGCAAACAAAACAGCCACCCACCAGATGAACAGACGCTCGTTTTGCCAGTGCATGAGCGATGACTGCACCGGAATGCTGGCCACCACAATCAGGTCGTCATAGAGCACCGGCAACGCCACGACCAGCGCGTCGCTTTGACTCAGGCGTGCCGCAGCGCGCTGCACCACGCCGTTGGCGGCCAGATTGAGCGCAGTCCCAAGCCGCTTGCCCAGCAGGGTGTGTTGCATCGGGTCCCCCGTAATGAGGGTCGCGTCGCTTCGCTCCAGGGTCAGCTCAAGTCCCTCGATGTTGGCACCTTGCAGCAAGATGGTGTTGAACTGCAACAGCAGCACTTCGGCTACGGCCAACAAGGGCGTGCCATCGGCGGTACGGATCTGCCGCGCCAGAAAAACAACGTCTTCGGCACCGTTGAGGCCATGTTGCGGATCACTGAGGGTCAACGTGGCCACGCCGGAACCCAAGGCACGTGAAATAAAGGTGCGGGGCAACCCGTTGGTAAGCGAATTGACCGTGTCCGAGGACGCCAGCACGCGTGCCTGCTGATCCACCAGGATCAACCGTCGCAACATCAGGTTTTGCCGCACACTGGCGCGCAACAAGTTCGCCAGGGCGTCGAGATCGATGTGATCGACCTGCAACTGATTCATTTTCTGGGATTCTTCCATGCTGGCCAGCAACACATCCAGATCGACCAGACTGCGGTTGATCGCCGCCACGGCACCATTGGCAAAGCGACTGGCCTGAAGCGACGAATTGTTCAAAGCCGTGTTGCGCTCTTCGACAATCAGGGCGTAGGCGGCCAGTAAGATGGCTCCTAGGAAACCGAGCACAACGGCGGTGACGACCCCGAAAATGCGCAAATTGCTGGGGCGGCTCATGGTGAACGCCCGGTCTTCAAGGCGGGCTCCAGCGCTTGCTGCCAGATCGATGTGCAGTCGGGGCCACAACGCGCCAGCCAGCGCGGTAGCACCGTCTGCCGCAACACCTGCCGGCGCAACGCCTCATCAGCGGCCGAGGTGGAAACCACGTTCATGCGCCCGGCCGGTCCAACCGGGCAATCGCCGACGCCGGTGTTACAGGCCAGCCCTTCGGCAGTTTCGCGTTCACTTTCCTGCCAGACGGCGGCCTCCAGCCTGGGCATCTCACGGCTGATCAACGCTCGCAACTCGGGAGGCAGGCTATCCCACGCAGTTTTGTTGGCGGCAAAAATGGCCAATCCCCAGGTGATAGGCAGGCTATGGATGTGGGTGGTCACCTGTTGCAAACCCAGTGTGTAGCCCGACATGGTTCCGGTCACGGCACAGTCCACATCCCCCGAGCGCACATGCGCCACGACTTGCCGGAACGGGGTCAGCACCGGCACGGCGTCGAGCGCCTGGAAAAAGTCGGACTGGGACAGCGACGACACCCGCACGCGTCGCCCTTTCAGTTCGGTCAACGTGCCGAAGGCCTGTTTGCAGAACAACACCTGGGCCGGATACGTGTACAACGCCAGCAACTGAATGCGGTGTTGCGTGCGCAAACGCATCTCCAGCGCGTTGCGAACCGCTGCCACGGACTTCTTCAGCGTCGCAAAGTCCGGATTCAACCCGGCCAGGTCCGGGGCTGCATAGGTCGGCTGCGTGCCGTGCAGCGAGCTCATCAGCAAGGTGCCGAACGGAACCACGCCCAATTCAATCAGGCGCAGCATGTCATTGCCGGGTACACCGGCGTTGTCAAACGGCACGATGTCGGCGGTGTACTTGCCCTGGCTCAACCGTGCCAGATCACGACTCCAGAACGGTTCTTCGTGCCGGATGTACTGGTGCACTCCACCAAGCCCACCGACGATACGCAGTTTCAGGGGCGCGTCTGTGGCTGTGGCCGTCGGGGTCGGACAAGCGAGCAGCAGGCCGACCAAAGCGGTCAGCAGATGGATGCGGGAGCGGCGAGGCGATGCGTGCACAGGACGAACGGGCATAGGCTGTCGAATATAACCATTTCTGGCGAGCCGCAAGCGTGGCGGTGAATTCGTGGCAAGATCGTGCTCGCTATCCCGCAACCAAGGACACGTCATGACCCATCAAACCTCCCGTGCCATTCGCATCGACCAACATGGTGGCCCCGAACAACTCAAGCTGGTACAGACCTCGGTGAATGATCCGGGTCCGGGTGAGATTCGGGTGCGACATCGCGCCGTCGGACTGAACTTTATCGACGTCTACCAGCGCAGCGGCTTGTACCCGATGGCGTTGCCGGCACAGTTGGGGATGGAAGCGGCTGGGGTGGTGGAAGCGGTGGGTGAAGGGGTCACTCACCTGCGGGTAGGCCATCGGGTGGCCTACGCCAGCCAGCCACCCGGCAGCTACTGCGACCTGCGCGTGATGCCGGCCCGATGCGTGTGTCGCCTGCCCGAATCGATCGACTTTGACACCGGTGCAGCCATGATGCTCAAGGGACTGACGGCGCAGTATCTGCTCAAGCGTTGCCAGCCGCAGGGCGGCTTGAATGCGGGCGATTTCGTGCTGTTTCATGCGGCCGCCGGGGGCGTGGGGCTGATCGTCTGTCAGTGGGCCAGGGCGCTCGGGTTGCGCTTGATTGGTACCGCAGGATCGGATGAAAAATGTGCTCTTGCCCTCGCCAACGGGGCAGAGTTTGCTATCAATTATTCAAAAGATGATTTTTTGGTCCAGGTCAAAAGCATCACCGGTGGTCGGGGTGTCAAGGTGGTGTACGACTCGGTCGGCAAGGACACCTGGGACGCGTCGCTGGACTGCTTGCAGCCGTTCGGGTTGATGGTCAGTTTTGGCAATGCCTCCGGCCCGGTGGCGCCGTTTGCGCCCGGCATTCTGGGGCCCAAGGGGTCGATCTACGTCACGCGTCAAACCTTGTTCACCCACATCGCAACCCGTGAATCGACGCAGGCCATGGCCGACGATCTGTTTGCGGTGGTCACTACGGGGCAGGTCAAAATTCACATTGCACAGCGTTACAAGCTTGAAGACGTGCAGCAGGCGCACCGCGACCTGGAAGCACGCAAGACCACCGGTTGCACCGTGCTGACGCTCTGAGGCGACGCGCCCGCCTGCAGACCTCATTGCAGTGAGTTTGATCAAGATCAACAACCGGTTGGATATTGTGTCCGTGACAGGCTGAAGATTTGGTAAGGTTGGGTTGCGGTGGACGGCTGGTGTGTCCGCTACCGTGATTTATGGTTCAAGTGCCCCGTCGTTGCTGGATTCCTCACATGGTGGCGTGGGGTTTGGCATTTCTGGTGTGTGCTGCGGTGCTGGTGCTGACCACGCACGTGACGCGGATGCAGACCGAGCTGGCTGAAGCCGACGCCCGGCGCGACCTCGCCAACCTGACCAGTCTCACCCAAAAACACACCGCGCGCGCACTGCAGACGGCTGACCGGGTGTTGCAGCGGGTGCGTTCACTGTATTTGCGTGATGGTGCCAAGCTCGATCTGGCCAGTTGGTTCCGCCAGGGTGCCATGGATCCGGACCTGTTTCATCAAGTCGGCATCATTGACGCGCGTGGGATTTACAGATTCAGCAGTTTGGCGTCCACACCGGCGGTGGACCTGTCGGATCGCGAACATTTTCGGGCGCATCTGGGTAGCGCCCGTGATGACTTGTTCATTTCCAAACCGGTGCTGGGTCGGGTATCCAACAAGTGGACGATCCAGTTGACGCGCCGCATCGAGTCGGAGGGGCGCTTTGTTGGCGTGGTGGTGGCTTCCGTCGACGTGGCGTATTTTTCACGGTTTTACGCTGATCTGGACCTGGGGGCCCACGGCTCTGTGACCTTGCTTGGATTGGACGGTGTGATCCGTGCGCGCCAGGTTGGCAGGACGACGGGTAGCGACGGCGTTGGGACCATGGTGCAGGCGTCGACCCAGTTGAGCTTGGTGGGGCAGGGGGTGTCGACGGGGATGTTTGAGGCGCTCTCGCCGGTTGATCAACGTCAGCGTCTGTACTATTTCAGACGACTGCCCGACTATCCGTTGGTGACGCTGGTGGGCTATGGCGTGAACGATTACCGTGACCCGATTCAACGCAACGCGCAAATGGATTGGCTGGGTGCGGCGTTGGCGTGCGTGCTGGCGCTGGCGCTGGCCGGTCTGTTTTCGTGGCATCAAACCCGGGCCCAGAAGCAGCGTCAATTGCTGGGTGCCAGCCAGCGCTACGCCCGACTGGCGCTGGACAGCGGCGGCCTGGGCGTTTGGGAATGGGACCGCACTGGGAATCACTTTCAATGTGATGCGCGCCTGCGTGCCATGTTGGGCCTGCCCTTCGATGCGAAGCTGACGGTGAGCCAGTTTTCAGAGCGCCTGCACCCGGCAGATGCGGCCAGCCTGAAGCGGCTACTACCGCCGGTGCTTGAGGGTCGACAGGAGAGGCTGATTTTTGAACACCGCTTGCAACATCCGGACGGCCACTGGATCTGGTTGGTAGCACGGGGGCAGGTGGTGGCCCGCGACGCGCAGGGACGGGCCAGCCGAATGATGGGAACCGACGTGGATGTGACGCAACACCGGTTGGCGCAAGAGGCCGCGCGGGTTGCAGCGGTAGCCTTCAAGTCCAGTGCCGCCATGATGATCTGCTCTGGCGAGCAGATCATTTTGTCGGTCAACCCGGCGTTTGAAACCCTGTCGGGGTACGGCGCGTCGGAGTGCATCGGCCAGCGCGCCAGTTTGCTCAAGTCGGGGCGTCAGGCGCCCGGCTTTTACCGTGCCATGTGGGAGCAACTGCGTGGGCCCGATGGCCATTGGGAGGGTGAAGTCTGGAATCGGCGCAAGGATGGAGAAGTGTTTCTGGACTGGTTGTCGATCAGCGCGGTCAAAGACGAAGAGGGTGCGGTCTCGCATTACGTGGCCGTGCATGCCGACATCACGCTGCGCAAACGTACCGAGGAAGAAGTACGCAAGCTGGCATTTTTTGACCCGCTCACCGGCCTGGCCAATCGGCGCTTGTTGCTCGATCGGTTGCAGCAGTTGCGTGCGACTTTGCTGCGCCAAGGTCAGATCGGCGCCGTGTTGTATCTGGACCTGGACCATTTCAAGACCCTCAATGACAGGCACGGTCACGCGCTGGGTGATGAACTGCTGCAGCAAGTTGCCGCGCGTTTGCTCAAGGCTGTGCGCGAGGGTGACACGGTGTCCCGGTTGGGTGGGGACGAATTTGTGGTGGCCCTGTCGCAATTGGGAACTGAGGTAGATCAGGCGCGCGTCAGTGCACTGGCGGTGGCACAGAAAGTTCACGACAGCCTGGGCCAGCCATATCGGCTGGGTGAATCGACTTGGTCTATATCGGCCAGTGTGGGGGTCGCTTTGATCTCTGACCCGGGTCGCACCGTTGACGGGGTGATTCGGCAGGCGGACGAGGCCATGTATGTGGCCAAAGCCGGGGGCCGCAACGGTGTCCGCATGGCCATTGACCAGTCACCTTCCGACGCCTGAGTGCGCCTCGCCCGTGGTGGACAATGGGCGTGTGGTGCAGACATGGAGGCGACAGCATGGTAGTGGGCGCGATGGCGGCCGGTGTGAAAGCGGCGTGGTGTAACAGAACCGCCCCATGCGGGTCGGTACCGGCTGGCCGGGGCCGGTTTTGACAGCGATGCCAACCAGCCCGGACCCGACGGCGCCAGCCGCCGCGCTCACCGGTTTGATGGTGTTGCACGGCAACCGGCTGGAGGATCTGCGTGACCTGCTGATCCAGTATGTGCGCGCGCATCCGCTGCCCCCGCTGGAGCCAGAAGTGGTGTTGTTGCAAAGCCACGGCATGAAGCACTGGCTCGAACAGGCGCTGGCCGACGACTCGGCGTTGGGCATTTGTGCGGCCACCCGTATGGAACTGCCCGCCACCTACCTGTGGCAGATGTACCGTGCGGTACTGGGCGCGCAGAGCGTTCCGACGCACCTGCCCTTTGACAAGATGACGCTGGTCTGGCGGCTGGTGCGTTTGTTGCCGCAGTTGTGTCAGCAACATCCGGTGTATGCACCGCTCAAGCACTACTTGGGCGGTGACGACAGCGATCGCAAACGTTACCAGTTGGCGTTGCAATTGGCCGATGTACTGGACGCCTATCAAAGTTACCGCGCCGACTGGCTGACCGATTGGGCCGCTGGCCACGACGTTCTGCGTGACGCCGGTGGTGTTGCGGGGCAGCCGTTGCCATCGACGCAGGCCTGGCAGGCACAGCTGTGGCGCGACCTGCGCAGCGACGTCCAGGCGCTGGGGTCGGTGGCGTTGGCGCAGGCGTCGCGCGCCGACGTACACGCGCGCTTTGTGGCCGCACTGGCGCGGCGCACAGCCGATGCCGGACGTCCGCTGGGGGTGCCACAGCGGTTGGTGGTATTTGGTGTGTCAGCGCTGCCGATGCAGGCGGTGCAGGCGCTGGCCGCGTTGGGCCAGGTGTGTCAGGTGCTGTTGCTGGTGCACAACCCGTGTCGCTATTACTGGGGCGACGTGGTCGAAGGCTACGCGAGCCTGCGCGCGCAGGTGCGTCGACGCCAGCCGGTCAAGGCCACAACGCTGTCTGCCGCCGCTGCACAGGCCGCCGCGCCGCCGCTGCTGGCGGCGTTGGGCAAGCAGGGGCGGGACTATTTGCATCTGCTCGATGGTTTTGATGAGCCCGAGCGTTACCGCGCCCATTGGAGCCGCGTCGATCTGTTTGCAGATCCGGCAGACAGTGCCGACACGTCGTCACACGGACCGTCACAGCTGGCGCGGTTGCAGTCCGACATCTTCAATTTGAATCCACCGCCGCCGGTGCCGCAGCCGCTGGCCGACGACGGTTCGCTGGTGTTTGTCAGCGCGCACAGCGCCCAGCGTGAGGTGGAGGTGCTGCACGACCAGCTGTTGGCGTGGCTGGACGAAGACGCCAGCTTGCAGCCGCGCGACGTGATGGTGATGGTGCCCGACATGACCTTGTTTGCGCCGCATATCCACGCCGTCTTCGGACGCCTGGATGCCGGCCAGCCGGGTGCCTTGCCGTATGCAGTTGCTGACGTGACCGCGCGCCAAAGTCCGCTGGTGCTGGCGCTGGAGCAGCTACTGCATCTGCCTGAGTCGCGCCTGTCGCTGGCGCAGTGGCTGAGCCTGTTTGAAGTGGCTGCGGTGCAGGCCCGCTTTGGCGTTGCGCCGGGCGAGGTGCAGCAGCTGCACGCTGTCTTGGTGGCGGCCGGGGTGCGTTGGGGGCTTGACGCGTCGCACCGAGTGCAGTGGGGGGTGCCGCAAGAGGTGCCGCAGTGTGCGCAGAATACCTGGGCGTTCGGCCTCAAGCGCCTGCTGCTGGGGTACGCACTGGGCCCGAGCGCGCAGGATCTGTGGCATGACACGCTGGCGCAACCGGCCTTTGGTGGTCTGGACGCATCGCTGGCCGGTGCCTTGGTGCAGTGGCTGCAAGCCATCGAAGAAAGCTTGCCCGCGTTGCAGTGCCCGCATACCCCGGCGCAATGGTGCACCGTCTTGCACGCTCTGGTGGCACGTTTTTTTGCCGCAACCAATGACGCCGATGAACGCGCCATGGCACACCTGCTGGAGCCGTTGGACGTGTGGCAGGCTGCGTGTGAGCAGGCCCACTGCCAGGTGGCGTTACCGCTGTCGGTGGTGCGCGAGCACTGGCTGTCGCAATTGGAGCAGGACAGTTTGCGGCAGCCATTCTTTGGTTCCGGGGTGCAGTTCGGTACCCTCATGCCGATGCGGGCGATCCCGTTCAAGGTGATCTGTCTGTTGGGCATGCATGACGGTGCCTATCCGCGTGCGCAGGCGCCGCGCGACTTCGACCTGATGGCGTACAGCTGGCGTGCGGGGGATCGCTCGCGCCGGGAAGACGACCGCTACCTGTTTCTTGAGGCCATTTTGTCGGCACGACAGAAGCTGTACGTAAGCTGGCAGGGGCGCAATGCCGCCGACAACAGCGTACGACCTGCATCTGTGCTGGTGGCGCAACTGCTGGACGTGGTCAACGCGTGCTGGACACCGGCGCATGCGCCCCAGGTACAACCGTTGCAGCCGTTTTCACGTCGCTATTTTGAAGCTGGCTCTGGGGTCCGGACGTTTGCCTCGGAATGGGCGCCTTTATGGCATGAGGTCCCCGAAGATCAAGGATGCAATGCTTCTGAAAATGAAGCGTTGGCGGAACCCGCCAGCGCGCCTGACCCAGCACTTGAAGTGTTTGCGCTGAGTCAGCTTGAGCAATTGTTGCGGCAGCCGGTCGAGGTATTCATCCGGCGTCGATTGCAGGTTGAACTCGACGACGTGCAGGCGCTGGAACCGGAAGACGAGCCGTTTGCGCCGGATG
>Ga0172376_10002746_pt1 | contig 21302 bp, 15 predicted proteins | sample Lak35m_FD_121114 | JGI IMG/M metagenome (GOLD analysis project Ga0172376, IMG submission 121114) | Freshwater microbial communities from Kabuno Bay, South-Kivu, Congo - kab_092012_35m | ecosystem: Environmental > Aquatic > Freshwater > Lake | place: Democratic Republic of the Congo: South-Kivu... | reverse complement strand
TGCCGGCCGAGTTCCTCGAGCCGCGCGATCTCGCCGACCTCATCGCCTCCACCTGAACCCGAAGGAACACCGATGTCCATCGACGCCCCTGCCGATCCCACGCTGCTGGTGGCCGACTCCACCACACAGGAGCGGCTGTTCACCACCGCCCGCACGCCGAAGAAGTTCACCACCGAGCCGGTGACCGAGACGCAACTGGCCACCGTGCGCGATCTCGTGCAGTGGGGACCGACCATGACCAACGCGCAACCGTTGCGCGTTCTGTTCGCGCGGACCCCCGAGGCCCGCAACGTCGTGCTCGCCCATCTGCTGCCCTACAACCAGGAGCGAGCAGGAGACGCACCGGTGCTGGCCGTGTTCTGCGCCGACCATGCCTTCGAACGCAACATCGAACGCATCTTCCCGGGAGCCCCGGCCGTCGCTGCCATGTACGGCAACGAATCCTTCCGTGATCGCGTCGCCGATTCCCAGGCGTGGATGCAGGCGGGGTACTGGATCATCGGTCTACGGGCCGTGGGCCTCGATGTCCTCCCCATGATGGGATTCGACACCAACGGCATGGACGCCATGCTCGAACCACGACAGGAGTCACTGTTCGCTGGCTCACGACTGCGATCGATCATGGTGGCGGCTGTCGGCCATGCCGCCCCCGATGCTTACCCGCCCCGACCGCCGCGCCTGGAACGCCACGAGGTCGTGGCCGACCTCTGAACCCGGAGTCCACCGGACTGGCCGGGCCACCTAGGTTCTCGGCGTGGGACAGGAGCTGTTGACCGAGCTTCCGTCATCGGCCCGTCGGATCCTTGCCGCGCGGGCGGTCACCGGCGATGTCGGCGCCCCGGTGGTGGCTCGCATCGCCGGTAGGCATCTCGCCGAGGTGGAGGACGCTCTCGGCGCGGCCCGTGAACTCGGTCGGCTCGATGGCGACGGTGACCTGCGCGCCGAGATCGCTGCTCGACTCGTGGAGCAGTGCCCCTCGACGAACTGGTGGCCATGGCCGAACGAGGTGGGCGTCTGTGTCTGTCGCTCAACGATGCGAGGTCGGCCGCCGATCTCCTGCAGCTCGCCGTCGACCTCGATGCATCGAGGGACGATGTCGACTTCGGACTGCGCCTCTGCGATCTCGCCGATGCGCAACAGGCGCTCGGCGACGTGGGCGCAGCCCGGGATCTCTCTGCCAGAGCGTTCGTCCTGGGCGAGCGGGCGACTGATGCCTCGCTGGCCGTGCGCGCCGCGATTGGTCACGCCCTCCCGGTCGAGTGGTTCCACGGTGACGATCGATCGGCGTCGCAATTGGCCTGCGCCGCCGCTCTGCCGCTGCGGGCTGAGCAGCGTGCTGTCGTTCTCGCCGCTCGTTCGATGGTCGAGATGCGCGTCCCGCTGATGACCGGGGGTGACCAGCAGGTCGCGTGGGTGACCCGCCCCACGGTGGCCCGGGCGTTCGCTGACGACGCCATGGGATCGGTGGGGATCTCGATCAGGCTGAGCAACTGCGGATCGAGGCCGCCGACATCGCACTGGTCGTGCACTCGCCGCGGTGGCTCAGCGCTGATCACGCCATCCTCGTGCAAGTGGTGCAGGGGCGCACGACGGCCGTGGCCCGCGCCATCGAATAGGGGCTGATCGTTCCGATCAGTTGAGCAGCGGGTCGCGGGGCAGACCGAGGATCCGCTCGCCGATCTGGTTGCGCTTGATCTCTGAGGTGCCACCGGCGATGGCCATGGCCCGATGCATCAATTGCATGAAGCCGGCGATGGTGCCCGGTCCCTCGAGGTAGGCGCCGTCGGAGCCGGCCAGTTCGAACAGGATCGACGCCGCTTCTTCGATGTTCTCGGCGCCCAGCAACTTGGTGACCGATCCTTCGGCCCCGGGCTCACCGCCGGCCACTGCTCGCTGCGCGCTACGCAGGTTGAGCGTCTCGCAGGCGACGATACGGGACGTGGCTCGTCCGATGCGCGCCGTTCCTCCGCCGAGTCGTTCGGGATGGGCGTCGAAGGGTCCGATGAAGGTGCTGGGCGAGATGGTGACGCCCCCGTCACCGCTGCCGATGCTCACGCTCTCGTTGCCGAGCGTGCCGCGTGCCACCGTCCAGCCGCCGTCGATGGGACCGACCACGTCGTCATCGGGCACGAACACGTCGTCGAAGAACACCTCGTTGAACTCCGCCCCACCGTTGACCATGCGCAATGGACGGATCGTCACTCCCGGTGCGTGCATGTCGACGACCATCGTGGTGATGCCCTGATGCTTGGGCGCATCGGGGTTGGTGCGCACCGTGATGAGACCCCAGGTGGCCAGATGCGCACCGGTGGTCCACACCTTCTGACCGTTGAGCAGCCAGCCCCCGTCGACACGCGTGGCGCGGGTCTTCACGCCGGCGGCGTCGGACCCGGCATCGGGCTCGCTGAACAACTGGCACCAGATGAGTTCCTGATTGAGGGCGGGCAGGATCCACCGCGCCTTCTGATCGTCGGTGGCGTACTGCGTCAGCGTGAGGATGACCCAGCCGGTGATCTGATAACTGGGTCGCTTCACGCCGGCCCGGGCGAATTCCTGCTCGATCACCAACTGCTCGATGGCGCCAGCGCCGCGGCCCCAGGGTGCCGGCCAGTGCGGTACGGCGTACCCGGATTCGACCAGGGCGCGCAGCTCGCCCTCGGGGTGTGACGACGCGGCCTCGATGGCGGCGCGGGCCTCGGCCCGGAACGATTCCGCCTCGGGTGGAAGTTCGATGGCGCGGGTCAGGGTGACGCCCCGTCGCAGCAGATCGGTGACTTCGGAGGCGGGCCCGGTGCGGCCGAGGAACGCCTCGATGGCCAACGCCCTGCGGAAGTAGAGATGCGCATCGTGTTCCCAGGTGAAACCGATGCCGCCGTGCACCTGGATGTTCAACTTGGCGTTCTCGGTCGCTGCCTCCACCGCCAACGTGGCGGCGATGGCACAGGCGTAGGTGAACTCGTCGGGGTCGTCGTTCGCCACCCGCGCCGCGTCCCACACCGCGGCGGTGGCCACCTCGGTCTCCACCAGCATGTTGGCGCAGTGGTGCTTGACCGCCTGGAACATGGCGATGGCCCGACCGAACTGCTTGCGGTCGCGGGCGTAGTCGGCGGCCATGTCGGTCACGGCCCGGGCCACGCCCGTGGCCTCGGCGCCGACGATGAGGCGGGCGGCGTCGGTCAGGGCACGAGCGCCGCCCGGCACGATCGTGGCCGCGGCGGCGTCGAAGGTCACCTGGGCCGAGCGCCGCGTCGGGTCGATGTCGGTCGGTCGCGTCACGGTCACGCCGCTGGCATCAGCGGCGACGATGGCCAGATCGTCACCGGCCACGACCACGAACAGGCCGGCCAATCCGCCACCGAGTACGTCTCGGGCGTTGCCGGTCACGGTGCCCCCCGACGCGACCACATCGGTGTCGAGGCCGATGCCGGCCGGGGTGGAACCGTCGACGAGTCCGGGGAGGAACGCGGCACGCACGGCGTCGTCACCGGCGGCGGCGATGGCGGCCGATGCCGCCACCGTGGGGACGAACGGTCCGGGGGCCAGGGCGATGCCGAACTGTTCGACCACGACCACCAGTTCACCGAGACCGGCGCCGGATCCGCCGTGCTCCTCGGCGATGTGCAGCCCCAGCCAGCCCAGTTCGGCTACTTCGCCCCACCAGGTCGGGAGGGTCTCGTCGGATGACTCCAACAGGGCTCGGGCCGCCGCGCGGGCGCCTCGTCCGTCGAGCAGATCGGCGGCCACCTCGGCCAGGGTGCGGTGGTCCTCGGTGATGGCGATGCTCATTGGTGCTCCTGCGGTCGTTGATCTCGGCGAGCGTAGCGACGGTCCGCCCGCATCGGCGGTGGTGCCACGATGGGCCGATGAAGGTCGATGCCATCGTGAACCGTCCACTGTCGGAGACCGCTGAAGCCGCCCGGGCCGTGGAGGCAGCGGGGTTCGACGGGATGGTGTCGGTGGAGATCGCCAACGACCCGTTCCTGCCCGTGGCGCTGGCCGCGCAGTCGACCGAGCGCATCGATCTGCTCACCGGCATCGCCGTGGCCTTCGCCCGCAACCCCATGAACGTGGCCGTCATCGCCAATGACCTCAATCGCTTCTCTGGCGGTCGGTTCGTCCTCGGCCTCGGCAGTCAGATCCGGCCGCACATCACCAAACGTTTCTCCATGCCGTGGTCGGACCCGGCCCGACGGATGCGAGAGTTCGTGCTGGCCGTGCGGGCCATCTGGAACTCGTGGAACACCGGTGAGCCCCTGGCCTTCCGCGGCGAGTTCTACCGCCACACGCTCATGACCCCGATGTTCGACCAGGGACCGAGTGACGTGCCCGATCCGCGCGTCTTCGTGGCCGCCGTGGGCCCGGCCATGACGCGCACCGTCGGTGAGGTGGCCGACGGTCTGCTCGCCCACGGGTTCACCACTGCCTCCTACCTGCGCGAGGTCACATTGGCCAACCTGGATGTGGGTCTGCGCGCGTCGGGTCGGACGCGGGCCGACATCGAGGTGTCGGTCCCGGTGATGTGTGCGGTGGGACGCGACGAGGCCGAACTGGCCGAGCGACTCCCGGCGCTGCGTCGACAACTGGCCTTCTACGGGTCGACGCCGGCGTACCGAGGTGTGCTCGAACACCACGGCTGGGGTGAACTCGGCGACGAGTTGAACCGTCTGTCGAAGCGGGGCGAGTGGGTGGCCATGGGCGATGCCATCGGCGACGACGTGGTCCGCGAATTCGCCGTGGTGGGTGACGCTGCGACCGTGGCCGCCGAGATCCGCCGTCGATTCGACGGTCTGGTCGACCGGGTGCAGACCGGTCTCGTCGACGAACCCCTCCCGTTGCGAACCTGACGCCAGTGCGGTCGGTCGGTTCACCTCGACGTCCTACGCTCACCACATGAAGGTGCTCTTCGCCGCGGCCGAGTTCGCGCCGGTCTCGATGGTCGGGGGATTGGCGTCGGCGGCGTCCGGACTCGTCGGCGCGCTGCGTGACGCCGGAGTCGACGTGCTCCCCGTGCTCCCGGACTACGAGGAGTGGGCGCTCGCCGAGGAGTCGTCGATCGAGGTGCGAGTGCCGGAATGGGCCCGGCCCGCACGCGTCCGTCGAGGACGGCTCGTGGGCGTCGGCGACGTCGTACTCGTCGACGTTCCGGGAATCTCCCGCTCGCATCCGTATCTCTCCGAATCGGGACACGGTTGGCCCGACAATGACCGACGGTTCTTCGCATTCTCGGCGGTCGTCGCCTCGCTGTGCGACGAGATGGATGTGGATGTCCTTCACCTGAACGACTGGCACACGGCCACGGCGCTGGCGCACGTGCAACCCGCACCGCCGACCGTGTACACGATCCACAACCTCGCGTACCAGGGTGTCAGTGACCGCGGATGGCTCGACGCCTTCGCTCACCATCGCAACGCGTTCGACTGGAACGGCGCGTGCAATCCGGTGGCCGGAGCGCTGCGTCTGGCCGATGCGATCGTGGCCGTCAGTCCCACCTACGCCGAGGAGATCCGCACCGCGGCCGGAGGCATGGGCCTCGACGGACTGCTGCGCGATCGCGCCGACGCGCTGGTGGGGATCGTCAACGGCATCGATCTCGACGTCTGGGACCCGACCTCCGATCCGGCTCTGGTCGAGACGTTCGGGATCGACGACACCTCGGGCAAGGACCGTTGTCGCGACGACCTTCGGGCCGAGGTGGGGCTGGAGGATGCCAACGACGTGCTCATCGGCATGGTCACGCGTCTGACCGACCAGAAGGGAGTCGATCTGGCCCTGGCCTGCGCTCCCTATCTCGAGGGATTGCGCGCCCAACTCGTCGTGCTCGGCAGTGGAGATGCATCGCTCGTGCGGAGGTTGCACGACGCCTCCGCCGCCCATCCCGGCCGGGTCGCGTTCTGTGACGGGTACGACGAGGCGCTGTCGCACCGGGTGTTCGCCGGGTCCGATCTCCTCCTCATGCCCAGTCGTTTCGAGCCCTGTGGTCTGGCCCAGATGCAGGCGATGCGGTATGGCACGATCCCGGTGGTCACCGACGTCGGAGGTCTGCACGACACGGTCAGCGACGCCGATCGCGAAACGATGGGCACGGGCTTCGTCGCCGCTGAGCCGACGCAACTTCCCGTCCTCGATGCGTTGCATCGGGCGGTGCGGGCCAGTCGGCACCGACAACGCCGGGATGCGATCCGACGCCGGGGCATGGCCATCGACTGGTCGTGGAACGGCCCGGCCCGTCGGTACCTCGACACCTACGAGGCCATCCTCGGTCGCTGATCAAGCACCGATCGGACACTCATCGGACACGGGTGAGGTCATCGTCGGTACCATCGGCGAAATGGCGGCCGAGCCGAAGGTCCTCGTGATGATCCTCGCCGGGGGTGAGGGGCGCCGTCTCATGCCGCTCACGCTCGACCGGGCCAAGCCGGCGGTGCCGTTCGGGGGCAGTTACCGCATCATCGACTTCGCGCTCTCGAACTTCGCCAACGCCGGCTACCTCAAGATCGCCGTACTCACCCAGTACAAGAGCCACAGCCTCGACGTGCACATCACCAAGACGTGGCGGTTCTCCGGTCTCCTCGGCAACTACGTCACGCCCGTGCCGGCGCAGATGCGTCTTGGTCCGCGTTGGTTCTCGGGATCGGCCGACGCCATCTATCAGAACCTCAACCTCATCAGCGACGAGGACCCGGACATCGTGTGCGTGTTCGGTGCCGACCACATCTACCGGATGGATCCGCGCCAGATGGTGGAGCACCATCTGGTGTCGGGCGCAGGGCTGACAGTGGCCGCCATCCCCGTCCCACTTGCCGACGGCCCGCAGTTCGGAGTGATCGAATCGGCGCCGGACGGTCGGATTACCCGGTTCCACGAGAAGTCTCCGACGCCACCAGCGATGCCGAGTGATCCCCATCGATGCCTTGCGTCGATGGGGAACTACGTGTTCGACACCGATGTGCTCATCGATGCGGTCACGCCCAGACCGGGTGCGTTCGATCCGGCGGACATGGGGGGCGACGTGATCCCGTCGGTCACCGATCGGGGCATCGCCGGGGTCTACGACTTCTCGACCAACGAGGTGCCCGGTCAGATGGTGACCGAGCGGGGGTACTGGCGCGATGTCGGGTCACTCGACGCCTATTTCGACACGAACATGGATCTGATCGCACCGCTCCCGTTGTTCGATCTCTACAACGCCGAGTGGCCCGTGTACTCGCTGCAGCCGCAGCTGCCTCCCGCCAAGTTGTCGAACGGGTTCGAGGGCAGCTCGCCACAGGTCATGAACTCTCTGCTCTGTCAGGGTTCCATCGTCTCGGGCGGCCACGTCGATCGATCGATCATCGGGACGGACGTGTTCGTCGATGACGGTGCCGTGGTGACCGATTCCATCGTCTTCCCCGGTGTCCGGATCGGAGCGGGCGCGCGCCTGCACCGTTGTGTCGTCGACAAGAACGTCGACGTACCGGCGGGCGCGGTGCTGGGCGAGGATCGTTCCCGGGACGAGGAGTTGTACACGGTCTCCGACAACGGAGTGGTGGTCGTGCCCAAGGGATTCAAGATCCCCAACGATCGGGGCTGAGTGGCCCTCACCGCCGCCGAGCGGGTCGCCGCTGCTCGCCTGGGCATCTCCATCGACCACGTCGATGACGGCGGTGTGACGCGGTCAGCGAACGAGGCGGCCGTGCGGGCGGCCCTCGACACGCTCTCGGCCGCCGGTCCGGTGGCGGCGGACGGGGTCGAGGGGCCGATCGCCACCTGTGTCCTGCCGCCCTCGTCCGGTCCCGGTCGTCCTGTTCGAACCTGGGGCTTCGTGGCGCCGTTGTGGTCGCTGCGGGGCCCATCCGACCGCGGCATCGGGACGTTCGGTGACCTGTCCCTCGTCGGGGAGTGGGTCACGGCGCACGGAGGCTCGGTGGTGGCCACCCTGCCGATGCTGGGGACGTTCGCCGGCGAGGACAGCCCGTACCGACCGGTCAGTCGCCGGTTCTGGGACGAGGTGTACCTCGACCCGTCCCCGTGGGTGGCGGCGGAACCGCTCATCGGGTCCGCCGTCCACACCGTCGAGCGGGATGCCGTTCGCGCCGCGCAGCGGCGCGCGCTCGGTCCGGTGGCCATCGGCGATCCGACGATCGATGCCGGCGTCGATGCCGAGTTGAGGGTCTACGCCCGGTTCCGGGCGGCGGGGGAGCGACATGGTCTCGACTGGCGGCGATGGCCGTCGTCCTGGCGCACGGACGTTCCCGCGGATGCCGTCGATGCCGCCGCCGTGCGGTGGTTCGAGTGGTCGCAGCGGCAGTGTCGTCGGCAGTTGGCGGCGGCGGTCGAGGGTCTGCGGCGGTCGGGAGCGATCCTGCTGGCCGATCTGCCGGTCGGTGCCCATCCGGATGGATTCGATCGTTGGCGGCATCGCGGGTTGTTCGTGGACGGTTTCTCCATCGGCGCGCCACCCGACGGCTTCAATCCCGACGGCCAGGACTGGGGCATCGCGCCGGTCCATCCGGTGCACGCCGCATCACCCGAGGGTCGGGCGTGGTTCCGGTCATTGCTCGAGCATCACGCCACGGTGGCCGGACTTTTGCGCATCGATCACGCAATGGGACTCCATCGTCAGTGGTGGGTCCCGGCCGGTCACGATCCCGTCGACGGCGTCTATGTCCGCCAGCCCGCCCGCGCGGCATGGGACGAGATCGCGGCGTGCTCGCAGCAGCACGGTATGGCGATCGTCGCCGAGGATCTGGGGACCGTGCCGCCCGAGGTGCGCGAGGAGATGACCCGACGCCGGGCCCTGGGGATGTTCGTCGCCCAGTCGGAACTCCATCCCCGCAGCGCGTCGCTCGCTCGCCGGCCTTCGGCTCTGAGCGTCGCCTCGTTCGGCACGCACGACATGGCGCCGATCGTCCCGTGGTGGTCGGCACACGGGGACGACACCCGTTCGGTCGAGGCGGCGCGTGACGATCTGCTCGCGCAGTTGGCGGCGAGTGATGCGGCGATCGTGCTCGTCGACGTCGGCGACGTGATGCTCGACCCCGTGCAGGTGAACGTCCCGGGGACGGTCGATGACTCGAACTGGAATCACCGCATGGCGATGACGCTCGCCGAGTTTCGCTCCGACCAGGCCGTGTCGGCGACACTGGCGCGCATCGAACGATTCCGTCACCTCCCCGATGCGGTCGGTCCGCTCGATCTCCATCTGTTCAACGAGGGCACCCACGGCGATCTCGCCGCCCGATTCGGGGCCCGTCCGGTCGGCCACGGGGCCCAGGTCGGCTCGGCCGGTCACGTGTTCTCGGTGTGGGCCCCGAACGCCCGGGCCGTGTCGGTGATCGGCGACGCGCCCGGTTGGGACGACGGGCAGCCACTGTCACCACTCGGGGACTCGGGCCTCTGGGCCGGGACCGTCGCCCACTCCCGACCGGGCGAGCGTTACAAGTTCCGTGTCGTCGGTGCCGACGGGTCGGTCGTCGATCGGGCCGATCCACTGGCGCGAGCGGGCGAGGGGCCACCCGGTCACGCGTCGATCATCGACGAGGTCGCTCATGACTGGCAGGACCGCGACTGGATGGCCTCGCGCGTCGCCCGCCACGCACCGGACGCGCCGATGTCGATCTACGAACTTCACCTCGGTTCGTGGCGTTGGCACGACGACGAGGGTCGGCCGCTGACCTACCGGGAACTGGCCGAACCGCTCGCCGAGTACGCGCAGGCGATGGGGTTCACCCATGTCGAGTTCCTCCCGGTCATGGAGCACCCGTTCGCCGGTTCGTGGGGCTACCAGGTCACCGGTTTCTTCCAGCCCACGGCCCGGTTCGGGACCCCGGACGATCTCCGCTACCTCATCGACGTGCTGCACCGCAGTGAGATCGGTGTGTTGCTCGACTGGGTGCCGGCCCACTTCCCGGCCGACCGGTTCGCGCTCGCTGTGTTCGACGGCACCGAGCTCTACGAGCACGCCGATCCCCGCGAGGGTGTGCATCCCGATTGGGGTTCGCTCATCTTCAACTACGGCCGTCTCGAGGTGCGCTCGTTCCTCCTGTCGTCGGCGTGCTGGTGGATCGAGTCGTTCCACGCCGACGGACTACGGGTCGATGCGGTGGCCTCGATGCTCTACCGCGACTACTCGCGGGCGCCGGGCGAGTGGGTGCCCAATCGGTTCGGTGGACGCGAGAACCTCGAGGCCATCGAGTTCCTGCGGGCTTGCAACGACGAGATCCATCGCCGCCACCCCGGCGTGGTCGTGGCGGCGGAGGAGTCGACGTCATGGGGCGGCGTCACCGCCCCGACCTCGGAGGGCGGTCTCGGCTTCGATCTCAAATGGGATCTCGGTTGGATGCATGACACGCTCGGGTTCCTCGCCCGCGACCCGATCCACCGTCGTTGGCATCAGAACGAACTCACGTTCCGTCAGATGTACGCGACCTCAGAGCGTTTCGTCCTCCCGCTATCGCATGACGAGGTCGTGCACGGAAAAGGTTCGCTCCTCGGGAAGATGGCCGGTGACGAGTGGCAGCAGCGCGCCAACCTGCGCCTGCTCATCGGATGGCAGCACGTCCTCCCCGGCAAGAAGCTCCTGTTCATGGGCGGCGAGTTCGGACAGCGCGCCGAGTGGAACCACGATGCGCCGCTCGACTGGGGCCTTCTCGAGCACCACGCCCATGAGGGTCTCCGTCAGTGGGTGGCCCGGTGCAACGGACTGCACCGAACCCTTCCGGCGCTGCACCAGTTCGATCACGATCCCCGCGGATTCGAGTGGATCTCCTGCGACGACCCCGAGGCCGGAGTCCTCGTGGCCCTGCGACGCGGGGTCGACCCCCTCGACGACGTCATCGCCGTGCTCAACTTCGCGCCCACCGTTCGCGAGGGCTACCGCATCGGACTTCCCCATCCCGGTCACTGGGGCGTCGAGGTGTCGAGCGACGACGTGCAGTTCGGGGGGAGTGGCGTGCCCGTCCCGGCCCGCATCGAAGGAGTGGAGCCCGGCCACCAGGGCCGTCCGTGGTCGGCGTCGGTGACCGCGGTGCCGCTGGGCGTGGTCCTCTACCGTCGGAGCCGTTGATGGCGGTCTGTGTCCACGCCCACTGCTATCAACCGCCCCGTGAGGATCCGGACACGGGTGAGGTGCCGGCCGAGCCGACGGCGGCGCCATTCCACGATTGGAACGCCCGCATCACCGAGGAGTGCTATCGACCACTCGCCGCCGCTCGTCTCACCGCGAACGGCGCGACAGCAGAGGAGGTGGTCAACCTCTACGAACTTCTCGATTTCAACGTGGCCCCGACCCTGGGTCTGTGGCTCGACCGCTTCGCCCCGGACGTGTCGGTGGCGATGGCGATCGGTGATCGCTCCTCGTGCGAGCGGTTCGGTGGCCACGGCGGAGCGATCGCCCATCCATGGGTCCATGCGATCCTGCCCCTGACGTCGGACCGAGATCGCACCACCTTGGTGCGGTGGGGCATCGCCGAGTTCGAACACCGCTTCGGGCGGCGACCCGAGGGCATGTGGCTGCCCGAGACGGCGATCGATGCGGCGACGCTGGAGACGCTCGCCGCGCAAGGGATCGCCTTCACCATCGTCGCCCCTCATCAGGTCGCCACCACCGATGGTTCGCCGCGGCCGATCGACGAGCCGTTGTCGATCCGGCTGGCCTCCGGGAGATCCATCTCGGTGTTCGTCTACGACGGGGCGCTCGCTCACGGCGTCGCCTTCGGCGGTCTGTTGGCCGACGGGGAGCGACTGGCCGCCGAGATCGTCGGCGGGGTCGAGGAGGGCCACGGCCGTCTCCGTTCGTTCGCCACCGATGCCGAGACGTTCGGGCACCATCACGTCTTCGGGGAGTTGGGGCTGGCGTGGGCACTGCGGCGGGTGGAGGCCACGGGTCACGAGGTCGTCCCCTATGCCGCGTGGATGGCGCGCGTCGGGCCCGGTTCTCGAGGTGCGGTCGTGGACGGAACCTCGTGGAGTTGCGCGCATGGACTCGAGCGTTGGCGATCGGACTGCGGATGTCGGGCCGGATTCGGATCCGATTCCGATCAGCAGTGGCGGACACCCCTGCGCCAAGCGATCGACTGGACCGTGGAGCGGTTCGCCGAGCTCACCGACGAGCACGCGGGCAGCGCTCTCGTCGATCCGTGGATGGCGCGGGATGCGTGGGTCGATGTGCTGACCGGGCGACGGTCGACGACCGACTGGGTCGACGAGCAGGTCCGCTCGGGTGGCGATCCCGAGGATGCGGTGGCGTGGATGGACGCGCACCGTCATCTCCTCATGGCGCAGTCGAGTTGCGCGTGGTTCTTCGACGACGCCGATGGTCACGAGACGCGCATTGGCATGCGGTGGGCCCGATCGGCCATCGACCGCCTGCGGGACCTGACCGGTGTCGATCTCGCACCGGGGTGGGCGGAGCGGATCGCGCCCATGCGGTCCGACGGAACGGTCAGTCCTCGTCGGCCCAGCGGATCATCCTGAAGTCGGTCCACGACCGCGCCCCCGGGTGGCGCGGCACCACTCGGGCCGCCAGTCCGAGTTCGCCGGTCCGATCGCACACGATCGTGCCCCGGAACACGGCAACGTCTCCGTTTTGGCGATCGAAGGTCAGCGAGGTGACACGTGGCTCGACGAGCGAGCCGTCGAGCCGGACCGGCCCGCTCACCATCTGCGCATCCAGATCGGAAGGGTCGAGACCTGCGGTGGTGACGTGGATCTCGACCGACGACTCGTGGCCGACGACGGTATCGGTCCACGGCCACTCGACCTGCGTGATGCGGACCTCCGGCCATGCCTGGGACAGACGCAGACGGGTGGCGGCCAGACCGCGGGCGAAGGACGCGTCGTCGGCGGTGACCACCGCGACACGCGCGGCGGCCGGCTCGTACACCTCGGTGACGTAGTCGCGGACCATGCGCGCCGCGCTGACCTCCGGGACCAGGCCGCTGAGGGAGGCCCGGATCCGTCCGAGCCACGCCATCGGTAGGCCGTCATCGTCCCGGTCGTAGAAGGCGGGCACGACGTGGCGCTCCAGCAGGTCGAACAGCCAACGGGACTCGGCGTCGTCGCGACGCTCGGGGTCGTCACCGTCATCGGTGGGGATCGCCCATCCGAGTTCGGGTCGGTACAACTCGTCCCACCAGCCGTCGAGGACCGAGCAGTTGAGGGCACCGTTCATGGCCGCCTTCATCCCGCTCGTCCCGCACGCCTCCATCGGGCGCAGGGGAGTGTTGAGCCAAAGGTCGACGCCCTGGGTCAGCGCCCGACCGACGTCGATGTCGTAGTTCTCGACGAACACCACTCGGTCGCGCAACTCGGGCGACGAGGCGAACGCCGCCACCTGTTGGATGTACGCTTTCCCGGGTTCGTCGGCCGGATGGGCCTTGCCGGCGAAGACGAACTGCACGGGAAGGTCGCTCGATGACAGCAGTCGGCGGAATCGTTCGGCGTCGCGCAACAGCAGCGTCGCCCGCTTGTAAGTGGCGAATCGCCGGGCGAAACCGATCGTCAGCACCTCGGGGTCGAGCAGGGAGTCGCACCACGCGATCTCCGAGTTGCGGTCGCCCCGACCGATCGCCGAGCGTCGCGTCCGTTCCCGCACGAACTCGACGAGATGGGCGCGAGAGGCGTTCCGGATCGACCACAGTGCCCGGTCGTCGAGCACCGAACCGTCGCCCCACGCGGCAGCATCTCGTTCGGGCCAGTCCGGACCCATGGCTCGTGCGAGGAGGGAGGACATCTCCGACGAGGTCCATGTGGCCGCGTGCACACCATTAGTAACCGACCCGATCGGGACCTCCTCGGTCGGTGTTCCCTCCCACAGCGGCGCGAACATCGTCCGGCTCACCGCTCCGTGCAATCTCGACACGCCATTTGCGCTCCCTGCCAGTCGGAGACTCATGGCCGCGAGGTTGAACATGTCGGGCTCGCCGTCGGGATCGGCACCGATCGTCATGAGTTCGTCGACGGAGACGCCGCAGTCCGCACACCACCACCCGAGGTACTTCTCGATCAACGAACGGTGGAAGCGGTCGATGCCCGCCGGGACGGGGGTGTGGGTCGTGAAGGCGATCGACGGACGCACGATCTCGATCGCCTCGGCGAACGACACTCCTCGGCCGCGCATCGTGACCCGGATGGCCTCCAGCAGGAGGAATCCGGCGTGACCCTCGTTGAGATGATGGACATCAGGAGTGAGCCCCAGGGACGCGAGCAGACGATGACCGCCTACGCCCAGGAGCATCTCCTGGCGGATCCGGTCCTCGGACTGCCCTCCGTAGAGTCGATCGGTCATCAACTGGTCGGTGCGAGTACCCGACGGATCGTCGACCTCGGTGTCGAGCAGGTAGAGCGGAATGGTCCCGACGGTGGCCTTCCACACGCGGGCGCGGATGTCGACGCCCCCCACGGGGACGATGACCGGATGATCGGCGACCGCCGAGAGGGCGACGCTCTCGGGTTGCTGGGTGGCGAAGCGCACGTTCTGGCGATTGGCGCGGTCGAGACTCTGTTGGAAGTAGCCCCGCCGGTAGAACAGCCCGATCCCCACCAGTGGCACCCCGAGGTCGTTGGCCGCCTTCAGATGATCCCCGGCGAGGATCCCGAGGCCCCCCGAGTACTGGGGTACCGAAGCGGCGATGCCGAACTCGGGAGAGAGGTACGCCACCGACCGGAGTGGCGAGGTGGATCGCAACGCGAACCATCGAGGACGGTCGCGCTCGGCGTCGAGCGTCCGGGCCAGGGCATCGGCCCGAGTGACGAAGGCGTCGTCGGCCGCCAGTTGTTGGATGCGGGCCTCATCGAGAGTCGAGAGGAGGGCGAGCGGATCGAGGCCGACTACGTCGATTCCGTGCGGGTCGATCTCGCGGAACAGCGCGACGACCCTCCAGTCGAAGAGGCTGGCGAGATCATGGGTCATCCGGGTGAGAGCACCGAGTCGTTCGGGAAGTTGGGCGAGGACAGTCACCGTGCGTTGCGCTCTCACGTGATGAGCGTATCCCTTGGGTTGCGGGGTCTCGGAGGGGCGATGCATCGCTAGTCGGGGCGCGACGTGACCGATGGCAGTGATGTCGAACGGCGCCGCGCGGGGAAGAATGAGGGAGCGCGAGATCGGGGAGGCAACGAATGAGTGGCGTCCGACGCATCGGGATCCTGACATCGGGGGGTCTGGCTCCCTGTCTGTCGTCGGCGGTGGCCTCGTTGACCGAACAGTGGGCCACCGTCGATCCGACGGCCGAGATCATCGGCTACCGAGATGGATACGCAGGTCTGCTGGTGGGCGACTCGGTCACCTTCGACGCCGGCATCCGAACCCACATCGCTACTGCCCATCGCCTCGGCGGCAGCCCGCTCGGCAATTCGCGGGTCAAGTTGTCGAATGCCGCCGATTGCGCTCGCCGAGGTCTGGTGGAACCCGGCGCCGATCCGCTCGAGGTGGCTGCCGCTCGTCTGCGGGCCGATGGCATCGATGTGCTCCATCCTGTCGGCGGTGACGACACGGCCACCACGGCGGCTGATCTGGCCGCCCACCTGGCTGCGCAGGGATACGACCTGCAGGTGCTGGCCCTGCCCAAGACCATCGACAACGACATCGTCCCCATCGCCCGATCGATGGGGTCGGCGACGGCCGCCGAGTACGGATGTCTGTTCGCCCAGAACGTCATCGCCGAACATTCGGCCTCACCGCGGTCGATCGTGGTGCACGAGGTGATGGGTCGGAACTGTGGGTGGCTCACTGCGGCCACGGCCCGTCGTTACCAGTCATGGGTGCGCAGCGGCGTGGCCATCCCGGGTCTGGTCGATGAGGCCGAGTGGTCACTGCATGCCGTGCTGCTCCCCGAGATCGAGGTCACCATCGACGAGTTGGTGGCCCGGTTGGGTCCGGTCATGGAGCGCGTCGGCAACGTCAACGTCTTCGTGGCCGAGGGCGCCGGTGCGCAGGCCGTCATCGACGAGCGAACGGCGGCCGGGATCGAAATCGCCCGCGATGCCTACGGTCACCCGCGACTCGATGATGTGAATGTGGGCGAGTGGTTGGCCGAGCGTCTCGGTGCCGCCCTCGACGCCGAGAAGACGCTGGTGGTGAAGTCGGGCTACTTCGCTCGTTCGGCCCCGGCCAACGCCGAGGACCGCGTGCTCGTCGCCGACTGTGCCGCCGAGGCGGTGCGCGCCGCCGTCGACGGGCGTGTCGGTCTGGTGGGTCACGATGAGCAGGCCGATGGTGCGATGAGTGTGGTGGCCTTCGACCGGGTGCGCGGTGGCAAGCGTCTCGACGTCGAAGCCGAATGGGTGCGCGACCTGCTGGCCGGTGTGGCTGACGTGGGGGGCTGAACCCGGCGTCAGGTCGTCAGGGGCAGGAGGTCGTCGGCCAGGTCGCCCAACATCCGGTCGGTGTCGGACACCTCCCCGAGGGGCAGCACGATGAACTTCGACGCGCCGGCGTCGATGAAGTCGCGCACACGTTCGGCGAGACCGGCGCGGGTGGGTACGACCTGACGCGGGTCGGTGCCGGGGCGTCGGCGTTCGATCGACTCGATCATCCGAGGCGGGAGGTCGTCGTCGCACCAGGCGATGAGCGCGCCGTAGTGCTGCGGATCCATCGATCGTCCGTGCGCACTGGCCGTGGCCTCGATGAGGGCGATGCCGTCGACCACGTCGGCGGGCGTGCAGAACGACGGAAGCCATCCGTCGCCCACTCGGCCGACGCGTCGCAGTTCGCTCGGTGCGGCGCCGCCCAACCACACGTCGAGTCGGGGCTGGACGGGGCGGGGGAGCACCTGCACGTCGTCGAACGACCAGAACTCGCCATGGAACGACACCGGTTCACCGGTCCAGCACCGACGCATGATCTCCAGTGCTTCGTCGTGACGACGACCGCGTTCTTCGCGCTGCACACCGAACGCCCGCTGTTCGGCCGAGTCCACGGCGCCGAGTCCGACCCCCGGGAGGAATCGGCCGTTCGACAGCACATCGAGTGTGGCCATCTCCTTGGCCAGCACCACCGGGTTGCGTCCCGGCAGCACCAGAACGGACGTACCGAGCTTCATGCGCTCCGTCCGGCCCGCCGCGATGGCCAGGGCGATCATCGGATCGGGTGCTGGCGCGCCGATCCGTTCCGACAGCCATAGCGAATCGAAGCCCAGCGCCTCGGAGCGGTCCACGAAGGCACCGAACCGATCGGCGGTGCCGAGTTGCGTCATCGTGCCGAGACCCAGGCCGATGCGGACCTTCAACCGTTCGCCCACGACCCCGATGCTCCCACACGCCGGTCCACGCCTACGATCGTGGGCCGTGCACACCCATCCCCGGGCGGTCGGCCATCGGATCCTGTCGGCCGTCGCCCTGTCGGTGTTGCTCGTCCTCACCGCCTGCTCATCGATCGGCACGTCCTCGCCGACGCAGTCCACCATCGGGGCCACCCAATTGCCGGGTGTGGCCGACGGCGGGACCCTCTCCGTCGCCGTTCCCCTGGAGACGAGGCACTGGTCGCCGGTCGATCAGTGGACCACGGCCGACCTGCAGGTGGCCCGGGCCGTCTACGACCGCTTGCTGGCCCGCGACGAGAACGGGCGCGTGGTGCCCGAGTTGGCCGAGAAGATCAGTTCGAGTTCGAACCATTCGGTGTGGACGATCACGCTGCGCCCGGATGTGGTGTTCACCGACGGTTCGGTACTCGATGCTTCCGTTGTGGCCACCAATCTGGAGGCCCAACGTAACGCGGCCTCCAATGGCGGTCTTCTCGATCCGATCTCCTCGGTGACCGTCGTCGACCGTTCCACGGTGACGGTCACCATGTACACGCCGTGGTCGACGTTCCCGGAGGTGCTCACCACCCGGGTGGGGACCATCGCGGCGCCCCTGACCCTGGCGGGCTTCTCCAACGGCCCGATCGGGACCGGACCGTTCGCCTACGCCCGGACCGAGCCCGACGGCACCGTGGTCGTCGCCGCCAATCGTTCCTATTGGCGCAAGGGTCTGCCCCGACTCGACGAGGTGCGTTTCGTACCCATCGCCGATGCGGCCGAGCGGGTCGACGCCGTGCTCGCCGGTCGGGTGCAGATGGTGGCCGTCGACGAACCGCGCCAACTGTCGCGACTCGATGCGCTGCCCAATCGGGACGCCACCATCGTCGTACACGAGGATCGCAACGCGGAGCGTCCGAAGGTGAACATCGCGCTGGAGACGGGGCGTGCTCCCTTCGATCGCGTCACCGCCCGCCGAGCCGTCACGCTGGCCACCGATCGCGCCGAGATTCTGGCCAAGGCTTTCGACGGGCAGGGCACGATCGCGCGCGGCATGGTCAGCGACACCTCGCCGTGGTTCACCGACCAGACCAGTGGCACGCGCGACCTCGAGAGGGCCCGTCGTCTGGTGGAGGAGTACACGGCCGAGACCGGTCTGCCCCTCACCTTCCGTCTGCTGGTGCCGCCCGATACGACGTTGCAGCGCGTGGCGTCGCTGTGGCGTCTGCAGCTCTCCCAAGCCGGCATCGAGGTGGCGATCGAGCAGGTCGAGGCGGCCGCCGTCGACCTCGTCGGTGCCACCGGTCAGTTCCAGGCGTTGCTGCAGGTGGGCTTCAGTGCGGCCCATCCCGATGCCTACTTCCCGCTGTTCCGGGGCATCGCGGCCGAACAGTCACTCGTCAGCACCAACGTCACCCGCTACATCAACCCGCTGGTGACCAAGGCGTTCATCGACGCGCGGTCCACACTGGATTCGGCCCGTCAGGTCGACGACTACCGCATCGTCCAGGAGCAGGTGCTGGTCGACGTGCCCTACGTGTTCCTGGTGCAGATCCGTCAGGTCGTGGTCACATCACCGGCCGTGCGTGATGTCATGTCGTGGCGATCAGCGACCGGTGCGTCAGGACTCGGACTCGACGACGCCACGGTGTCGCTGGCGCAGGTTCGGATCGCTCGCTGACGCGTCGGCGAGTAGGCGCCGGCGTTCCAGCGGTTCGCTGACTCAGCCGCCCAGCGGTGATCCGGCGAACGGCGAGGGATCGCCCATGGCCGGGATCTCGGGCACCGACCAGTCGAGGCGGGCCGACAGGTTGGTCGCCACCTCTTTCCATGCCGCCGGATCCCATCCCTCGGCAGCGGCCTCCACCGCACAGGCCTGGTTGATGTGCACGAAGGCGGGCAGGGTGGTCAGGCCGAGGGCCCGGGCGGCGCTGCGGTCGGGATCGGCGAAGACGAGGAACTCGTCGGTCAGTGGCCCCATGTAGGTGCGCACATGATCGGCCGGAGCGGTCACCAGGAACGCGGTGCGCACATCGGCCGGTGCGTAGACGCGCAGGACCCGCGTGGCCGTCGCCATGATCCAGGAACTCTCCAGCGAGTACGGATCGAGCACGACGAGTCCGAGGTGGAACGTCGTCGTCCACGCCGACAGCGGTCGAGCCGCTCCCGTCAGGGGGGAGAGCGTCACGGAGGCGTTCACGTCGGTGGTCACGGGCACTCAAGATAGTGCGACTACCGTTGGATCACGGGCGAGCAGCCCGTCCCCTGAGATCGGAGTCCTCATGACCGTGTTCGCCGCTGTGGATTCGACCGGCTACAAGATCGTGCTCGTCCTGCACCTGGTGACCGCCGTGGTGGCGTTCGCCCCGGCGTTCATGGCCTTCGCCGTCTCTCGGGCCGCAGTCACCGACAAGGGCGCGGCCGAGCCGCTGGTCGCCGGCGTGCAACGCCTCGCCATCCCCGCCATGGTCCTCACCGGCATCCTCGGCTTCGGCCTCGCCGGGATGAGCGACAAGCTCTACAAGGTCTCCCAGACATGGCTGTCGGTCGCTGCCGTGTGCTGGGTCGCCCTCGTCGTGGTGGCTCTGCTCATGGTGCGGCCCGCGGCCAAAGCGCTGGCCGCCGGGGTCGAGGGGGCCCGCCAGAAGTTGATGGCCGGTGTAGGCATCACCCATCTGTTGTTCCTCGTCACCATCGTCATGATGGTGTTCAAGCCCGGCGCACCCTGACGATTCCGCCGCTGCTCGTCGGTAGGGTGCGGAGGTGCACCCCGTCGAGCGGCTCCGTTACGTCGCCCGGGCCACCGGGTATCCGCAGGACGTCGTCCTCGGTGAGACTGCCCGCGCCCTCGCCTCCTACGCATCCGATCCCCAAGGACTGATCACCGCCTGTCGGCGCATGGTGCAGCGCCAACCCGGTTCGGCCCCGCTGGTGTGGTTGTGCGCCCGTGTCGTGTGCGCCGGTGACGCCCGGGCCGAGATCCGTGCCGCCATGGACGAGTTCGAGGCCGACCGCACGGCCGTCGAACTGGCCCATGCCCTGCCCGACGAATCCTCGGTGGTGGTGCTGGGCTGGCCCGAGACGATCTCCATCGCCCTGCCCCGACGCGGTGACGTCGAAGTGCTCGTTGTCGACGTGCATCGCGAGGGCGGGGGACTGGTGCTGCGACTGGTCGACGCCGACGTCGATGCCGTCGATGTTCCCGTGGCCGGACTCGGTGCGGCCGTGGCCACCGCCGACCTCGTGCTGCTGGAGGCCACCGCCCTCGGGCCCTCGGCCTTCCTCGGCGTGTCCGGTTCGCTGGCCGCCGCGGCGGTGGCCCGTCATCACGGGGTGCCCGTGTGGGTGGTGGCCGGTGTGGGCCGCTTGTTGCCCGAGCGCATGTGGCAACCGGTGTGCGAACGCGCCCTGCCCGGTGATCCCTGGGATGCCGACGACGAGGTGGTGCCGCTGTCACTCGTCGATCGCATCGTCGGCCCCACCGGACCTCTCGAGGTGGCCGCCGCCCTGCGCCGCACCGACTGTCCGGTGGCCACCGAACTGTTCAAGGGCGACGTGATCTGAGATGGAGCAGCCATCGATCGTCGAGCAGTACCTCCTTCTGGGTCTGCGTCTCGGTCGACACGTCGACGGATTCGTCGATGCGTACTTCGGACCCGATTCTCTCGCCGCCCGCGTGGCCGCCGAACCGCCGATGGCGCCCGGTGGGCTGGTGGCCGCCGCCGATGGGCTGTTGCGCGATCTCGATGACGGGGTCGACGCCGATCGCGTCGAGGCCGGACGTCGGCGATGGCTGCGGGCCCAGACCGCGGGGCTGCGCACCTCGGCTTCGATCCTCGCCGGTGAACCCATCGCCTACGCCGATGAGGTCGAGCGTTGCTACGGCGTGCGCCCGCGAGTGCGCGACACCGACGAGTTCGCCGAGGCCCACCGTCGCCTCGCCGCCGTGCTGCCCGGTGACGGTCCGGTGCGCGATCGGCTCGTGGCTTGGCGCGAATCGACCGCCATTCCCGTCGATCGCCTCGACGGTGTGCTGCGGTCGATCGCCGAGGACTTCCGGGCGCGCACCGACCGGCAGTTCGGCCTGCC
>Ga0172376_10002744_pt1 | contig 21317 bp, 22 predicted proteins | sample Lak35m_FD_121114 | JGI IMG/M metagenome (GOLD analysis project Ga0172376, IMG submission 121114) | Freshwater microbial communities from Kabuno Bay, South-Kivu, Congo - kab_092012_35m | ecosystem: Environmental > Aquatic > Freshwater > Lake | place: Democratic Republic of the Congo: South-Kivu... | reverse complement strand
CCTGGCCCAGCAGCCCTCCACCCAGTCCGTGGAGGATCTCACCCTCATGCCGGCCGCCGGCGTTCTCTGAAAACCGATGACCTCCACCCTCCCGACGCCGATCACGGCACGCAGCATCGAGGCAACGGCTCCCGCCACGGTGCGGATCAGCGAGCGCATCCGCCAGCGGCTGCAGGCTGCGGACGTGCCGTTCCTGGCCAACGACAACATTGCCGACTTTCTGCGCGACGGCGAGCTCGAGCAACTCGAAACCGAGGTGGCCGACAGGGTTCGCGAGCTGCTGCGCAGCCTGGTGATCGATCTTGAGAATGATCACAACACCGAGGAGACCGCCGAACGGGTCGCCCGCATGTATCTGCAGGAGGTGTTCCGGGGGCGCTATCAGCCGCAGCCGAAGATCGCCTCCTTTCCCAATGTCAAGCAACTCGATGAGATCTATACCGTTGGCCCCATCTCGGTGCGCTCCGCCTGTTCCCATCACCTGGTTCCCATTCTCGGCAGCTGCTGGATCGGCATCAAGCCTGGGCAGCGGGTGATCGGTCTTTCCAAGTTCTCCCGCGTCGCCGACTGGGTGTTCTCCAGGCCCCACATCCAGGAGGAGGCGGTGCTGATCCTGGCCGATGAGATCGAGCGGCTCTGTGAGCCTCAAGGCCTGGCGATCCTGGTGAAGGCCCAGCACTACTGCATGAAGTGGCGCGGCGTGAAGGAGCCGCAGACCAGCATGATCAATTCGGTGGTGCGCGGCGACTTCCGCCATGACCCCAGCCTCAAGGCCGAGTTCTTCGAACTGGTGAAGCAGCAGGAATCCCTCCTCAGCCACTGAGGTCGCCTGGGGCGGCGGCAGCCTCCCCAGCCGCTGAGCGCACCGCCGCCACAAGATCCGCCACCCGTGCCAGGTTCTTGCGGCCCGGCCCATCCTCCACTCCGCTGGAGGCATCGAGCCCATCGGGCCGCAGCCGCTGCAGCACCTGCGGCACCCGCTCCGGCGTGATGCCGCCGGCCAGCCACCAGGGAACGGCCGGCCGGAACCCCTCCAGCCACTGCAGGGGCAGCCGCTGCCCGGTGCCCCCGAGCTGATCCGGCACCCAGGCATCGAGCAGCAGGGCATCCACCACCGGGATGTACTCCGCAGCCCGCTCCAGATCCGCCGCCCTGCGGATCCGCAGGGCCTTCCACCAGCCGAGCCCCAGCACCCGGCGCCGCAGCTCCAGGCAGCGCTGCGGCGATTCCTCACCATGGAGCTGCACCACCCGATGGCCCCGATCAGGATCGAGCTCCGGCAGCTCGGCATCGCTGGGATCGGCCACCACCAGCACCCCGAGGCAGCCCGGCCGACCGGCCTCCACGGCGGCGAAGAGCGCCGGTCGCAGGGCGGGATCCAGGTGGCGCGGCGAGGCTGCCACCCCGATCACCCCCACGGCATCCACCCCGAGGGCGGCGATGGCGCGGGCCTGATCCGGTTCCCGCAGGCCGCACACCTTCAGTCGAGGTCGGGTCATGGCGCGAGGCCTGGCTGGCCCGGTGGAGGAGCCCTCTTTCTAGGATCATCGCTGTAGCGTCCGGTCCTAGGCCTGGCGTTCAGGCCATGTGATCCGGAGGCCCGTGGGTGAAGGCTGGCAGCTGATGCGGATCCGCGGGATTCCCCTGCGAATCCATCCCACCTGGTTTCTGATCCTTTTCGCCGCCACCGTGGCCTTTGAGCGCCAGTACAGGGTGAGCCTGGCCGGCAGCGCCTCCCAGCCGCAGATCTGGGCCGTGGCGCTGGCCACGGCGCTGCTGCTGTTCGTGTCGGTGCTGCTGCACGAACTCGGCCACTCGCTGGTGGCGATCAGGCAGGGCGTGAAGGTGCGCAGCATCACGCTCTTCCTGCTGGGCGGCGTGGCCACGGTCGAGCGCGAATGTCCCACCGCGATCGGCGCCCTGCTGGTGGCCCTGGCCGGACCGGCCGTGAGCCTGGTGCTCGGCGTGGGTCTGCTGGCCGGGGTGCATGGCGCCAGCCATCACTCCAGCCTCATCGGCGAGATGCTCACGCAGCTGGGCGTTCTCAATCTCGTGCTCGCCCTCTTCAACCTCCTGCCGGGCCTTCCCCTCGACGGCGGCCTGGTGGTGAAGGCGGTGGTCTGGCAGATCACCGGCAGCCGGCGGCGGGGCCTGGAGGTGGCCAACGGCTGCGGTCGCTTCCTCTCCTTTCTGGCGATCGGGCTGGGCAGCGTGCTCCTGCTGCGCGGTGGCGGTCTCAGCGGTGCCTGGCTGCTCCTGCTCGGCTGGTTCGGGCTGGGGGCAGCGCGCAACCAGGGCCAGATGCTGCTGGTGCAGCAGGCCCTGCGCGAGCTGCGGGTGAAGGATGCCGCCCGCCGGCGCTTCCGGGTGGTGGAGGCGGATACCAGCCTGCGCCGTCTCAGTCAGCTGGCCTCCACTCCCGTTTCCTCCGCCGGCAGCCCGGAGAGCGCCACTGCCGCCGGCCCTCCCGACTGGGTGCTGGTCTGCGACCGCGGCCGCTGGCGAGGGGTGGCGGATGAGGCGATCCTGCAGCAGCTGCCCGTGCAGCGCTGGGACCAGGAGACCGTGGCAGGCCACCTGCAGCCCCTCTCCACGCTGCCGGCGATCCAGGAGTCCGCTCCCCTCTGGCAGGCCGTGACGGCCCTCGAGGAGAGCGCCCAGGGCCGGCTCCTGGTGCTCGGTCCGGCGGGATTGCCGAGCGGCACGATCGAGCGTCCCGAGCTGGGGGAGGCGGTGCTGCAGCGCATCGGGCTGCGCCTGCCTCCCCAGCTGCTCAGCACCGCCCGGCGCCAGGGCGCCTACCCCCTCGGCCTGGCCCTGCCTCAGGTCACCCGCGCCATGCAGGCGGCCGGAGACCTCGACACCGATCCGCAGCCCGCTCAGGCGCTTTCCACCGGCTCCGGAGCCGATCCCGGTCCCGACGGCCCCGGTCCCGGCCCGAGGGCATGATCACCGCGGCGCAGCTCGATCCTGCGCCATTCCTCCGCCTGCAGCGGCCTCTCCTGCCAGGCCAGCCCTGCCTCCCATCCATGGCGCGTGTGCCGCGACCAGCCGCCCAGGGGCAGGTGTCGTTCGGCGCAGCGGCGCAGGTGCTCCTCCAGCTGGTCTCCGGCCAGTGGCAGCGGCGGCAGCAGGGGAGGTGCCTCGGCGAAGAGCTCGTACCACAGATCGCGTGGAGGATCGATCTGGATGCTGCCGTGCTGGAGCAGCGTGCCCCCCTGCCAGAACTGGGCGCTGCCGATCCGCTTGGCACCGTCGCCGTGCACCAGATCGGCGCTGGTGCTGGTAGCGAAGCAGTTTGCCCGGTCTCGGCTGGAGGCCTGACGGCCGAAGCGCAGGGGCTGGCCCAGGCCGGCGAAGGCCCGGCAGAGCCAGCCGCAGGCCAGGCCGTAGGCCCGCTGGCGCCGGGCCGGGGCGGCGGGCCAGATCAGGGCATAGGTGAGGTCACCGCCGTGCAGCACGGCACGGCCGCCGCTCGGCCGGCGCACCAGATCGATCACGCCCTCCTCCGCCAGCTCCAGCCAGTGGCTGGCAAGGGTGCGCTGGTGACGGCCCAGGGAGAGAGTCGGGCGACTCCAGCGGTAGAGCCGCAGAGCCGGTGCGCCGCCGGGCACCGCCAGCGAGGCGTCGAGCAGGGCCCGATCGATGGCCATCTGCGAGCAGCCATCCAGCTGCAGCGGCGGCAGCCAGCGCGCCGGATGGCCCGCCCCGTCGTTCAGCACGCCGGTTCCGGGTCCGGCCCTGGCTGCCAGAAGGATGAATCGAGCTCGAAGCCGAGCACGGCGGCCATCTGAACCAGCCCCTGGCGGCAGGGCGCGCCGGCGTCGCTGCTCCAGGCATCGAGCAGGAACAGGCGGTGCGTGATCCACAGCTCGAGGCTCTCGGGAGCGAAGCGGATCCCCTCGCTGCGGCTGAATCCATGGGGCAGCAGCATCGCCACATGCCGCGTCAGCTGGCCGCCGCTGCGTTCCAGCAGCAGGGGAAGCCAGGGCAGCAGGGCATCGGCCCGCAGGCTCCAGAGCCTGAGCTCGGGGAACTCGGAGAGTTCGCGTGGATCATCCGGCTGCCGCGGCCAGTCGAAGCTGATCTCCAGGGTTCCGGCTGCCGCCACCAGCTCCGCCACGCTGCAGCGTCGCAGCGGCTCGAGGGGGCTGAGATCGAGCCTGCGGATCTGTGCCGCCTCGAGGCGGACCGTCCGCGGGGTGGCGGCGGAGGCTTGGGCCATCAAGAGCTGTGACAGGGCATGGGTCGGGCCTGGACCGTAGCCAGCCGCAGGCAAAGAATGGCAGCGTTGCCTTTGTTGTGCCCTCCATGATCAACCAGACCGAAGTGCTCATCGCTCTGGTGGTGGCGGCCCATGCCGGAGTTCTGGCCGTCCGTCTCGCCTTCAGTCTCTACAAGGCCTGAGTCCGGGCCGGAGCCTTGGCAAGGCCCGGCGAGGCTGCTACAAGCGGTGCATTCCCTGGCCACCGCAGCGGTGCTCTCCTTTCGTCCGACACCCCGGCCCCAGGCCCGCCGGGGTGAACGCAGAACGTCCCTGGGCGAGGCGGGCGGTGGCGCTGAGCCAGGGGCCTCCGCACCGCTTCCCCTCTTCGCAGCGCCCCGGCGCGAACCCCTCAACCCAGTTGCGCGCACGCCCGGAGGCACCGCTGGCCTGGCCCCGGCCCGTGCGGTGCGTGATCGATCCGCCCGCGAGGGCGCGGCTGAGCGCCGAGAGGCTCGCCGTTCGCAGCCGAGGGCAGGGCGCGACACCCGGGAGAGCCGGCGCCGCGCCGCTGCTCCAAGCCCCCTGCGCCCCTTCGCCGCAGCGCCCGACCCTGCCGCACCGGTGGATCCCTTCGCCGCCCTGCCCGCCGCCCCGCAACCGGATCAGCCCAGACCGGCGGGCCTGGCGGTGTTCACCACCGATGGCCATCTGCTGGCGGTGACCCAGGAGCGGCGGGAGATGCTCTGCAGCCTGATCGGGCTCGGCATCAAGCTCGGCCTCGTTGCGGTCACCGGCCTCAGCCTGGTGCAGATCGCCGGTGCCTACCAGCAGCGCATGGACAGCAACGGCGAGATCGTGGCTGTGCTTGAGCTGGAGAAGGCAAGGCTGGAGAGAGCCCGGGAACGCTTCGATGCCCTCTTCATGGTGGAGGGTGAGCAGCGGCTGATCCGCGAGCAGAGCCAGTGGATCGCCCCCAACCGCCTGCGGGTGATCTGGCAATCTGCGGAGGCAACGCCGAAGCCCCTGCCGCGTCCGTAGAAGCGGAGTGGCCGGCTTCCTGCCCTCCCTTCCCCAGACCCAGCCATGGTTTCCGTCACCGGAGAAGCTCCCTCGCCCTCCCTGGCTCCAGCCGGCACGCCCGGTACCGTGCTGATCACCGGTGCCTCTTCGGGGGTGGGACTCTTCGCCAGCAAGGCCCTGGTGGATCGGGGCTGGCATGTGGTGATGGCCTGCCGCGACGTGGAGAAGGCCAGGCGGGCGCAGGCAGCCCTGGCGATCCCCGCTGCGGCGGTGACCCACCTCCAGGTCGACATGGGCGATCTCGACAGCGTTCGGCTGCTGGTGGAAGCCTTCCGCGCCAGTGGGCGGCCCCTCGATGCGCTGGTGGTGAACGCCGCGGTGTACCTGCCGCGGCTGAAGCATCCGGAGCGCTCGCCCCAGGGCTATGAGATCTCGATGTCCACCAACCATCTGGGCCACTTCCTGCTGATCCAGCTGCTGCTGGACGACCTCAGGCGCTCCGGCCATCCCTCCAGGCGCGTGGTGGTGCTCGGCACGGTGACCGCCAATTCCAGGGAACTCGGCGGCAAGATCCCCATCCCGGCCCCGGCCGATCTGGGCGATCTGGCCGGCTTCGCGGCCGGCTTCAAGGCACCGATCGCGATGGCCGATGCCAGGCCCTTCAAGCCCGGCAAGGCCTACAAGGACAGCAAGCTCTGCACCATGATCACCACCCAGGAGCTGCATCGTCGCCTGCATGGCGAGAGCGGCATCGTGTTCTCCTCCCTCTACCCTGGCTGCGTGGCCGACTCGCCCCTGTTCCGCAACACGCCCAGCGCCTTCCGCACGATCTTCCCCTGGTTTCAGAAGACCATCACCGGCGGCTATGTGAGCCAGGCCCTGGCCGGTGAGCGCGTGGCGGCGGTGGTGGCCGATCCGGCCTTCGCCGTTTCGGGGGTGCACTGGAGCTGGGGAAACCGCCAGACGAAGGGCGGCAGCGCCTTCAGCCAGGAGCTCTCCGAGAAGGCCAGCAACCCCGAGACCGCCCGGCGGATGTGGGATCTCTCGCTGCAGCTGGTGGGGCTGGCCTGAACGCGGCGGCGATCGCAAGGTTTGCGGCGTTTTTCGTGGAAGACGCCAGCCCGAGACCTTGCTATCAAGTCGGTAGCCGTCGTCACGAACCGATGTCCCGCACCCTGCGCTGGGGGATCGGCCTGCTGCTGGTCGCAGGCCTTCTCCTGGGCGCATTTCTCTTCCTGCCCTTCCGCTCCTGGCTTCCCGGCGGCACCGTCGGGGATGTGGCCAAACGGGAGGTGGTCAATGGCACCAAGTTCAACACGCTGTTTCCAGCCCCCCAGGCGGGCGAGCAGCTGGTCTTCACCCAGGAGAAGCGCGGCTTCAGCCAGGCGCGCCTGAAGCAGGGCGAGGAGGTGCGCGCCCTGCTCTCGATCTCCGATGTGATCACAGCCCCGGCGAGCCTCGGCAAGTTTCAGCACAGCAGCGAGACGCTGCAGAGCTGGCCGCTGGTGGACCAGGGCAGCCAGGCCAGCGCCCTGCTGGTGGCCGATCGCTTCCAGGTGAAGGTGATCGGCCAGGGCAGCGGCCTCGATGCCACGCAGCGCCATAAGCTCCTGGGTGCCTTCGATCTGCCTGCCCTGGCGGCGCTCAACCCTTCGCTCCAGCCTGCGGCCGGCGTTCGAGGCCGAAAGGCCCTGCCGGCAGGTCAGGGTGAGGCCGTGCGCCCTGCCCAGCCACAGCGACAGCCGCAGCGCCAACCCGTCCTGGAGCCCGCCGCATGAGCGCCACCGTTCTCGAACGCCTGGAGCGGCTGCCACGCCGCAATCTCACCGTGCTGGCCATCAAGGGCATCAGCACCCTGGTTCCGGGAGGCTGGCGCAACCTCACCAGCCCGGCCGAACTGATCGCCGACGTGATGGGCAGCGACGATCCGGAGCTGATCCAGCAGGTGCGCGCCAGGGCCGATGAGCTCAGCCGCGCCCGCCACGAGGGCTACCGGCGCGCCCTCAGCATCTACGACGCCGTGAACCGCTCCCAGAAGGCGGCCGGCGGACTTCGGGTGCTGGCCAATGTGGCGGGAGCGCTGCCGCTGGTGAAGCGTGTGGCAACCCTCAGCCCTGCCAGCGAGACCCTGCAGGCCGTGGATCTGAGCCTCAAGGTGGCGGCCGAGATGCTCGCCTTCACCCAGGTGAATGGCCTGCCCGGCGACAGCTTCGCTGATTTCGCGGCCTCGCTCAATGACTACGCCGGCGAGGCCCGGGTGCGGATGGCGGCGATGGTCTGCTTCGACGCCCTGCTGCCCCTCGGCGATCAGGCATTGCATCGCCTCGACGGACTCCTGGGCCAGGTGGGCAGCCGCCAGCTGCATCAGGTGCCGGCCTACGCCGGCATGGCCTCGCTGCTGCCGGGCCGCGGTGATGCCGCCCATCTCGGCTTCCTGCGCAGGGGCGTGGACCACTGGCTGGGCTGGGCTGATGGCTTCATCGGCGAGCTGGGGCTCAGTGGTCAGCGTGCGGTGCGGGCCCTGGAGGGCACGCTCGGTCCGTGGCAGGGAGGCATGGAGCAGCTCGCCACCTTCCTCGATGCCTTCACCGACACCTACGCCCACACCGGCGTGCAGGCGGTGGCCCGGCGTCTGGTGGAGCGGGCAGCGGCCGAGATCTGAGGGGGAACGAACCGATGCGCTGGTCCGACGGACGCCGCAGCGACAACGTGGAAGACCGCCGTGGCATGGGCGCTCCCGCCGTGGCCGCCGGTGGGGTGGGGATCGCGGGCATCCTGCTGGCGATCGCCGTGGCCCTGATGGGCGGTGACCCCTTCGTGGTGCTGCAGCAGTTCTCCGGTGGCAACAGCCCCTTCGGCCCCCAGCCGGTGCAGGTGGGCCGCCCGGGCCCGCGGGTGCCGGCCGACGACCGGCTGGCGGATTTCGTTTCGGTGGTGCTCGCCGACACCGAAGACACCTGGACGAAGGAATTCCGCGAGAACGGCGGCAATTACCGGGCGCCGAAGCTGGTTATCTTCGATGGGGTGGTGGCCTCGGCCTGCGGCCGTGCCGCCGGTGCGATGGGGCCGTTCTATTGCCCCAACGATGAGAAGGTCTACATCGATCTGGCCTTCTACCGGCAGCTGCGCCAGCAGATGGGTGCCCCGGGTGATTTTGCCCAGGCCTACGTGATCGCCCATGAGATCGGCCACCACGTGCAGCACCAGCTCGGCATCGATACCAAGGTGCAACGGATGCAGCGGCAGCTGCCGCAGGCCCAGTCCAATCAGCTGTCGGTGCGCCTGGAGCTCCAGGCCGACTGCCTGGCCGGGGTCTGGGCCCATCGCACCGCCACCCAGCGCCGCACCCTCGAAGAGGGTGATATCGAGGAAGCCCTCAACGCCGCCGGCCGCATCGGCGACGACACCCTCCAGCGCCAGAGCACCGGCCGCGTGCGCCCCGACAGCTTCACCCACGGCAGTTCAGCCCTGCGTCAGCGCTGGTTCGTTCGCGGCCTGCAGAGCGGCGACATGAACCAGTGCGACACGTTCAGCAGCAACCAGGTTTGATCACCCTGCGCTGACAGCGCCACCGGAGGCGCAGCCACCCCGGAAAGCGCTGGGCAGGAACCGGCAGCGATTCAGTCGAAACCGAGCAGATCGAAGATCTCGCGATCCTTGAGCGATTCGGCTTCCAGGGGCTTCACGTCTTCCAGCATGGTGCGGGCCAGGCTGAGGTACTCCTGCTGCACCTGCTCCACCTCGGGGCTGGGCTCCATTTCGAAGATCGTGCACTTCTTCAGGCGCGAGCGACGGATCGCATCCACATCGCGGAAGTGGGCCATCGTTTTCATGCCCACGCGATCGTTGAACTTGTCGATCTGATCGGTTTCGCGGCTGCGGTTGGCGACCACGCCACCAAGGCGCACCTTGTAGTTCTTGGCCTTGGCCTGAATGGCAGCGATGATCCGATTCATCGCGAAGATCGAGTCGAAGTCGTTGGCGGTCACGATCAGGCAGTAGTGGGCATGCTGCAGCGGCGCCGCGAAACCGCCGCACACCACATCACCGAGCACATCAAAGATCACCACATCGGTGTCTTCCAGCAGGTGGTGCTCCTTGAGCAGCTTCACCGTCTGCCCCGTCACATAGCCGCCGCAGCCGGTGCCGGCCGGCGGGCCGCCGGCTTCGATGCACTGCACACCATTGAAGCCCTCAAACATGTAGTCTTCCGGGCGCAGCTCCTCGGTGTGGAAGTCCACGGTCTCGAGGATGTCGATCACCGTGGGCACCATCTGCTTGGTGAGCGTGAAGGTGGAATCGTGCTTGGGATCGCAGCCGATCTGCAGCACCCGCTTGCCCAGCTTCGAGAAGGCGGCCGAGAGATTGGAGGAGGTGGTGGATTTGCCGATGCCCCCTTTGCCGTAGACGGCGATCACCAGGGCGCCCTCCTCGATGCGCAGGCTGTCGTCCTGATGCACCTGAACGCTGCCTTCGCCGTCTTCACGGTGGCCGCCGGCCGGGGAAGCGCTGCCGGTGGAGGCTGGGGGCTGGAGGGTGGTGGTCATGAAATGGGTGCAGGAGATGCGCGAAGGAGGCGGGGTGCCCGGGGCGGACGTTGCCGGCGGGGAACGATCAGGGCTGACGCCGGGCTGCGCGAGACAGGGGATTCGCGAGAGATCAGGGGAAGGGGCTCGAGCCATGCTGCCGCTCGAACGGCGCATGGCATGGGCACGGAATCATCATCCCATCCAAGGACCGCCGCGGCCCCCACTGGGGCGAGGAGGTGCAAAGCGAAACATGAGGGTTTCGTTTTGATACGCATCGCGACACAGCATGGTGAGTACTCTGACTCAATTGCGCCCACATCTCTTGACAGAGGGTGGGCGCTGCCCGGTTCTGCTGCGTTGGCTGTGCTGCTGGTCGCCGACCAGAGCCCTTTGTCTGGCACAGGGGTGGCGCGCTTGGTTTTCCATCGTCACCGGGAGCTGATTTCAGCGGCGTCCCTGATTTCAGCGGCGTCCGTGCGATCAGCGGCTGAAATGGGCCTTGGCGTCGTAGAGGGTTTCGGCATCGATCAGGGCGATGCCGCGCTCGCGGGCGAAGCTTTCGGTGTTGCGGCGCACCTTGCTGCGCACGAAGAAGGGGATCTTGTGCAGCTCCGTCTCACCGTCCGGGGTCCACACCGGTTCGCCATGGCTGGCCGCGGCGCTCGGGGCTGCCACCGGGGCTTCGAGAGTGACTGTTGCCCGTGAAGCGCAGGCCGATCCGGGGGTGCTGTTGGTGGCAGGGCCACTGGATATCACTGAGCCAATGGTGCTCGCTCGGACGAGGGCTTCAGCCGGTGCGTCTGCAGCGGAGCTTGCCGGCGCCCCATCACCGAGGTGGCTGCGGTGGCCGTCCACGAATTCGAAATCGTGGCGGAACATGCCGATCAGGTGCTCCTCCAGACCCATCATCAGCGGGTGCACCCAGCTGTCGAAGATCACATTGGCCCCCTCCCAGCCCATCTGGGGCGCGTAGCGGGCCGGCACATCCTGCACATGCAGCGGTGTGCTGATCACGGCGCAGGGGATGCCCAGCCGCTTCGCGCTGTGGCGCTCCATCTGGGTGCCGAGCACCAGCTCCGGCGCGGCATCGGCCATCGCCTTCTCCACCGCCAGGTAGTCGTCGCTGATCAGGGCCTCCAGGTCCAGCTCCTTCGCGGCGGCCCGCACCTCGCGGGCCAGTTCACGGCTGTAGGTGCCCAGGCCCACCACTTCGAAGCCCAGCTCGCGGCTGGCGATGCGGGCGGCGGCCAGGGCATGGGTGGCGTCGCCGAAGATGAACACCCGCTTGCCGGTGAGGTAGGTGGAATCCACCGAGCGCGAATACCAGGGCAGGTGCGAGGCCCGCTCCCCCTCGCCCAGATCCGGTTCGCTCAGGCCCAGCAGGGCGCAGATCTCGCGCAGGAAGTCTTCCGTGGCGCCGATGCCGATCGGCACGGTGCGCACCGTGGCCATGCCGAAGCTGCGCTCCAGCCAGCTGCACGCCGGCGCCGCCAGTTCCGGGTAGAGGCACACATTCGCATCGGCGCTGGGGATGCGCTGCAGATCGGCGGGCCGGGCCCCCAGCGGCGCCACCACGGCCACATCGATGCCGTGTTCGGCCAGCATCCTCGTGATCTCGCGCACATCGTCGCGGCAGCGGAAGCCCAGCAGGCTGGGGCCCAGCAGATTCACGCGCGGCCGGCGGCCCTCCTCGCACCAGCGGAGCGGATCGATCTTCGGGCTGCCGGGGGGCGGCATCTGCTCCTTCAGCAGGCCGCGCACCAGCTGGTAGAAGGTTTCGGCCGCTCCCCAGTTTTCCTTCTTGGAGTAGGCGGGCAGCTCCAGGCTCACCATCGGGATGCCGCCCAGATCCATGCCGGCGGCCAGGGCACCGGGCTGGTCCTGGATCAGTTCGGCGGTGCAGCTTTCGCCCACCAGCAGGGCCTCCGGCTGGAAGCGCTCCACGGCGGCGGCGATCGAGCGCTTCACCAGCTCGGCGGTGTCGCCGCCCAGATCCCGCGCCTGGAAGGTGGTGTAGGTGACCGGGGGGCGCCGGTCACGGCGCTCGATCATCGTGAACAGCAGATCCGCGTAGGTGTCGCCCTGGGGGGCATGCAGCACGTAGTGCACCCCCTCCATCGAGGTGGCGATCCGCATGGCGCCCACATGGGGGGGGCCTTCGTAGGTCCAGAGGGTGAGTTCCATCGGTGGCTTCAGGCGAACGACAGGGCGGCGCGGCGGCGCAGGGAGCGGGCGAACAGCTCGGCGAGATCACCGGCCTGATCGCAGCTATGGATGGGGCTGAACACCAGCTCGATCGACCACTTCGTGGCGATGCCCTCGGCCTCGAGCGGATTGGCCAGCCCGAGACCGCAGACCACCAGATCGGGGCGCTCGGCGCGCACCCGCTCCAGCTGCAGCTCCACATCCTGGCCCTCGCAGAGGCGCGTGCCGGGAGGCAGCAGCGCCAGATCGGCGGCCATCAGCTGGCGATCGAGATAGGGCACCCCCACCTCCACCAGCTCCATGCCGCACTCGCGGCTCAGGAAGCGGGCCAGGGGAATCTCCATCTGGGAATCGGGCATCAGGAACAGGCGCTTGCCTGCCAGCCGCTCCCGGTGCGGCGCCAGGGCACGGCGCCCCCGCTCCACCAGCGGATCGAGCACCGCGGCCAGCGTTTCCGGCGACGCTCCGAAGGCCGTGGCCGCCGCCGCCATCCAGGCCCGGCTGCCCTCCACGCCGAAGGGGTAGGGCGCTTCGATCAGGCTGGCGCCGCGATGCACCAGGGCCCGGGCGGTGCCGCTCAGAAAGGGCTGGGCCAGCAGCACACGGGTGCCCTTGCCCACCGGCGGCAGCTCGCTGGAGCGGCGTGGCGGCAGGCTGCGAACCCGCGGCACCCCCAGCCGCTCGAACAGGGCGATGAAGCGATCCTCCACCGCATCGGCCAGGGTGCCCACGATCAGCAGCTGCTCGGCATCGTCGGCAGGAAGCAGGGGCATCAGCGCCTTGAGCGCCTCGTCTTCCCCCTGGGTGAAGGTGGTCTCGATGCCGCTGCCGCTGTAGTTGAGCACCGTGACCTTGCCGGCGTGCTGGCGGTTGAGGCGCTCGGCCGCCTTGGCCAGATCGAGCTTGATCACCTCACTGGGGCAGGAGCCCACCAGAAACAGGGTGCGGATCTCGGGGCGCCGCTCCAGCAGCTCGGCCACCAGGCGATCCAGCTCCTCATTGGCATCGGCCAGGCCCGCCAGATCACGCTCACCGAGGATCGCCGTGCCGAAGCGGGGCTCGGCGAAGATCATCACCCCGGCGGCGCTCTGGATCAGGTGGGCGCAGGTGCGTGAGCCCACCACCAGGAAGAAGGCATCCGGCATGCGCCGGTGCAGCCACACGATCGAGGTGAGCCCGCAGAACACCTCCCGCTGGCCGCTCTCGCGGACCACCTCCAGCGGGCTGGCAGGGCCGGAGGATGGGGAGTGGGCGTCGGCAGACACGGGGGACAGAACCATGGGAAGGACAAAGCCCGGCCAGACCGCACAGAGCTAGCCAGGGCCGGGCGGCAGCTGGCGGATCGCGTTACAAGATTTCGGGATCAGCCGACCCGACCAGGCCGGCCGACAGCTCCGGCCTCTCGGAAGCAGGCATCAGACGGCGATGCCGCCGGGTGGCGCGCAAGCCCGAAGGCCTGGCCTTCGGTGGAAGCCCCGCGACACAGCGACCGGGATGCAGCGCCTGCAGGCGTGGGGTGGCCGGCTCAGAGGCGGCGGCGGAAGCCCTCGCTGAAGCTGCTGCCGCTGCGATCGGCACTCTCCTCCGAGCTGCGCGACAGCTTCCAGACATTGCGGCTGAGGCGGCGGGCGCTGAGGCCGCCGCGCTGCACCGTGGCCGAGCCCGGGCGGGCGCCGAGCAGGGCGGTGACCTCGGCGGTGCTGAGGGGAGCGCCGGTCTGCAGGGCGAGCTGCACGAGTTCGAGGCGCTGGCGCAGCGTGCTCAGGTCAACGCTGCCGCCATCCTCCTCCTCGTTCCAGATCCAGGGGCGTTCGCCGGACCCCTCGGCCATCCGCCCCATCAGCCCGAGGCCGATGAAGGCGAGCGCCTGCTCGGGCTTCACCCCCTGCTCCACCGCCTGGGCCATCCAGTCGGGCAGGGGGGCCGCCGCTGCGTGGCCATTCATCGGCGCGGCCTCGCTGGCCTGCGTGGTGCTGCTGCTGGGCTGGGGAGCCATGGCGGACGCGGCGGGGGACTGCTGCGACGGTATCGGGCCTGAAGCGCGCCGCAAGGGCCGGAGCCGCCGGGGGGCAGGCGATCAGGGGCGGCCGGGCTGATGGGGATGGGCCGGATTTCAGCTGCGCCGGAGCCAGCCCGGAGCGCCCCCGAACCAGCCCTCGATGTCGTCCTCCCCGGGCCGGTACGGGGCCTCCCGCTCGCCGGCATCGAGATTGAGGGCATCGAGCAGGTGCGTGATGCCATCGGCGCCCAGCGTGGGTTTGCGGCGACGGTGGGCCTGGCGCAGCCAGTCCGCCACGGTCTGGTCGCGGTCCGCGAACTTCTGCAGGTAGATCCGCTCCTGCAGCGAGACGGGTTCATCGCGGCCGATCCGATCGAGGATGGCCTGCAGACGCAGGCGGGTGGCTGGCGTGAGCATGGGGCGATCAGCGGCGGTGATAGGGGTGATAGCCGGCCCTGATCGAGCCGGGGTGGCAGAGCACACCGAAACCGCTTTCGGGTCAGGGTCTGACGACCTTCACGGCGTAGGATCCTGCCCACGATCAGGCCCGCAGCAAGCCCGGGCCGGGGATTCCGGGTCCTCCACCCCCCCCCGGTCCCCCCGGCCCCCGGTGGCCCCACGCATCGCTCGGATCCCGTGAGGGTGCCCGCACGCAGCGATCCGGATGCCTGCCTCCAGCCCATCCCCAGCCCCTTTCCGGAGGTGACGCCCGGCCTGATGGATTCCAACCCCCGCTCCCTCTCCGCCGAAGACCGGGCCATCAGCCGCCGCCGCACCGCGCTGCAGGGCAGCAGGCCCGTGGTGACAGGCACGGAGGTGAGCGGCCCCCTCAGCCGTGACGCCTCGGGCGCCAGCTGCGTGATCACCACCGACAGCGAGGGTCGGCGGCTGGCGCGCCAGAACAGCCATGTGCAGTCGATCGAGCTGCGCACCTACGTGTTTCTCGATTCGCTGCAGCCGCAGCTGGCGGCCTACATGGGCACGGTGAGCCAGGGCTTCCTGCCGATCCCCGGTGATGCCTGCCTCTGGCTGGAGGTGTCGCCGGGGATGGCGGTGCACCGGGTGACCGACATCGCCCTCAAGGCGAGCACCGTGCGCCTGGGCCAGATGGTGGTGGAGCGGGCCTTCGGCTCGATCGCGATGTACCACCGCGACCAGAGCAATGTGCTGCATTCAGGCGAGGTGGTGCTGGAGGCGATCGGCAGCAGCGTGGAGCGCCGCAGCCGCTGCGAGGTCACCTGGACCGAGATCATCCGGGCCATCACGCCCGACCATGTCGTGCTGATCAACCGCCAGAACCGCCGCGGCTCGATGATCCAGGCCGGCATGAGCATGTTCATCCTCGAGACCGAACCGGCCGGCTATGTGCTGATCGCCGCCAACGAGGCCGAGAAGGGCTCCAACATCACCGTGGTGGACGTGAAGGCGGTGGGCGCCTTCGGGCGCCTCACCCTGGCGGGCCGGGAGGGCGATGTGGAGGAGGCGGCGGCGGCGGCGATGCGGGCGGTGAATCAGATCAACAGCTGAAGCAGGCCCTCCCTGCCGTGGCCGCAGGCGATCAGGCCAGGCCGAAGAGTCTGCGCAGGCCCGCTGCCAGATCGCGGGCGGCCTTGCCGCGGCTGCCGAGCCTGCGGCGCAGATGGGGGGTCATCTCGGCGTAGGTGCAGCCGGCCTCCCGCACCCAGAAGATGGGGTCGTAGCCGCCGCCGTGGCCGCGGGGCTCGCGCAGGATCGTGCCATGGCAGATGCCGCAGCCCTCCAGGCGGATCGTGCCGGCCGGATCGGCCAGGGCCATGGCGCTCACGAAGCGGCCGCCGCGGTAGAGACTGTCGCCGAGGTCGGCCAGGAGCCGGGCGATGCGCTCGGGATCGCTGGGGGCATAACGGGCGGAATACAGGCCCGGGCGACCGTCGAGGGCGTCGACCTCAAGACCGGAATCGTCCGCCAGGGCCCACTCCCCGGTGTGGCGGGCCACGGTGGCGGCCTTGAGGCGCGCGTTCTCGGCATAGGTGGCGCCGGTTTCCTCGATCTCGAGACCCGCTGGCTGAGGGAGCACTTCAAGCTCCACCAGCGCGAGCATGTCGCGGATTTCAGCCACCTTGTGGGCATTGCCGCTGGCAATCACCAGGCGGGTGGGAAACGCACCGCCTCCCTGGGGCATCAAAGGCACCGTGCTGGAACGACTCGCCATTCTGCAGTCCGGCCCGGCTGGCCCTTGAGCAGGGGAACGACCGAATGAGCCTGTTCTCCGGAATGGCAGGGGCGGGGTGAATCGTTGCTGGGTGTGGCTGACGCGCGAGGGGAAGGGGAAAGGGTGAGGCAGGACGGGTTGAACATTCCACCCCCGGCAAACGCCAGAGGTTTCCTGCCTCGCGGGCAATCTTAGGTAGAAACACCGGTTTTGGTGGCGCGGAGCGGGAAACTTTGTGGGAGCGCTGACGCCTGGGCCGGGGGGCGCCACTAGGTTGCGGGATGTCCGGCTGTTCCGCGGGTCGCCATGCAGTCGAGCCTGGTGCTTCAGAACCTGCTCTCGGCACCGGTTCTCTTCTTCTTTCTCGGGATCCTGGCGGTGCTGCTGGGGTCGGACCTGGAGATCCCCTCACCGCTGCCGAAGCTGTTTTCGCTCTACCTGCTGCTGGCCATCGGCTTCCGCGGCGGCGTGGAACTGGCCGAGAGCGGCCTTCGAGAGGTGGTGCTGCTCACGATCAGCGCCGCGATCGTGATGTCTGTGCTGGTGCCGATCAGCAGCTTCCTGCTGCTGCGCACACGCCTTGATCCCTACAACGCCGCTGCCGTGGCCGCCTCCTACGGCTCGATCAGCGCAGTGACCTTCATCACGGCGCAGAGTTTTCTGAACGTGCTCAAGGTGCCCTTCGACGGCTTCATGGTGGCGGCGCTGGCGCTGATGGAATCACCGGCGATCGTGGTGGGGGTGGTGCTGGCCAGGCTCACCGGCACGGCCGTGGCCGACGCGCAGGATGGCACGGAGGCAACGGGCCTGCGCTGGCGCGAGATCCTGCAGGAGGCCTTTCTCAATGGTTCGATCTTCCTTCTGATCGGCAGCCTCGTGATCGGCTATGCCGTGGCGGCCTTCAGCCCGGCGGGGGTGGAGAAGATGGATCCCTTCACCGAGAAGCTCTTCTACGGAGCCCTCTGCTTCTTTCTGCTCGACATGGGCCTGATCGCCGCCCAGCGGCTGCAGGAGCTGCGAAAAGCGGGCCCCTTCCTGATCGGTTTCGCCGTGCTGGCGCCCCTGGTGCATGCGCTCGCCGGCCTGGCGATCGCGCTGCTGCTGAAGCTGAATCAGGGGGATGCGCTGCTGTTCATGGTGCTCTGCGCCAGCGCCTCCTACATCGCCGTGCCGGCGGCGATGCGGATGACGGTGCCGCAGGCCAATCCCTCCCTCTACATCTCCAGCTCGCTGGGCGTGACCTTCCCCTTCAATGTGGTGGTGGGCATTCCCATCTACATGGCGCTCGTGCAGCGGTTCATCCCTGCCGGCTGAGCCCTGGCTGCGCTCACGGGCCCTTGAGAACGCCGTTGCCCAGCGGGCCGCCCTCGACCTTCTTTCTGTTGCCACACTCACCATGCAACGCATCGATCTGTTCATCAGCGAGCGGGAGATCGACAAGGTCTGCAGGGCGTTGCGCAGCGCCGGCGCCCCGGGTTATTCGGTGATGCGCCACGTGACCGGCATGGGGGTGGGGGGCGAGATCTCGGAGGCGATGGATTTCAGCAGCTTCGGTGCCAACGCCCATCTGATCGTCTTCTGCGACGCCCAGCAGCTCGAGGCCATCCGTGCAGGGCTGCGCCCGCTGCTGCAGCGCTTCGGGGGCGTGGGTTTCGTTTCGGCGGCGGAGCCCTTCTGAAGGCTCCCCGCAGGGAGCCGGGGCACGGAACACCAGCACTGCTTTACATTTCGCAATGCCATGATCAGCCCTGCTTATCAGTGTGGGCGGGAACCGTGATGGTGCAGAAGCCCCGGATGGCTTGACGGAAGGTGACACGGCGGAGCAGGGTTGCTCTCGAACATTCCACCCCCCTCCTCCAGGAGCAGGTAATGGCAAACGAAACCATGGGCATTGCCCTCGGCATGATCGAGACCCGCGGTCTCGTGCCCGCGATCGAAGCGGCCGACGCAATGACCAAAGCAGCCGAAGTCCGCCTCATCGGCCGTGAATTCGTCGGCGGCGGCTATGTGACCGTGCTGGTGCGCGGCGAAACCGGTGCCGTGAACGCTGCGGTGCGCGCCGGCGCCGACGCCTGCGAGCGCGTGGGTGATGGCCTGGTGGCTGCTCACATCATCGCCCGCCCCCACCGCGAAGTGGAGCCGGCGCTGAACAGCAGCTTCGGCCTGGGCTCGAAGGACTGAGCGGAGCGCGCTGACGCATCCCCATCCCTCCATCCCTAACGACCCAACCGGAGAATCTCCATGGCTAAGAAGTATGACGCCGGGGTAAAGGAGTACCGCGACACTTATTGGACTCCCGACTACGTCCCCCTCGACACCGACCTGCTGGCCTGCTTCAAGTGCACCGGCCAGGAGGGTGTGCCCAAGGAAGAGGTGGCGGCCGCCGTTGCCGCTGAATCCTCCACCGGCACCTGGTCCACCGTGTGGTCCGAGCTGCTCACCGATCTCGACTTCTACAAGGGCCGCTGCTACCGCATCGAAGACGTGCCTGGCGACAAGGACGCTTTCTATGCCTTCATCGCCTACCCCCTCGACCTGTTCGAGGAAGGCTCGATCACCAACGTGCTGACCTCCCTGGTCGGCAACGTGTTTGGTTTCAAGGCGCTGCGCAACCTGCGTCTGGAAGACATCCGCTTCCCGATGGCCTTCATCAAGACCTGCATGGGTCCGCCGAACGGCATCGTGGTCGAGCGCGACCGGATGAACAAGTACGGCCGCCCGCTGCTGGGTTGCACGATCAAGCCCAAGCTCGGCCTCTCCGGCAAGAACTACGGCCGTGTGGTGTATGAGTGCCTGCGCGGTGGTCTCGACTTCACCAAGGACGACGAGAACATTAACTCGCAGCCCTTCCAGCGCTGGCAGAACCGTTTCGAGTTCGTGGCCGAAGCGGTGAAGCTGGCTGAGCAGGAAACCGGCGAGAAGAAGGGGCACTACCTCAACTGCACCGCCGCCACTCCCGAGGAGATGTACGAGCGGGCCGAGTTCGCCAAGGAGCTCGGGCAGCCGATCATCATGCACGACTACATCACCGGTGGCTTCACGGCCAACACCGGTCTGGCGAAGTGGTGCCGCAAGAACGGCATGCTTCTCCACATCCACCGCGCCATGCATGCGGTGATCGACCGCCATCCCAAGCACGGCATCCACTTCCGGGTGCTGGCCAAGTGCCTGCGCCTCTCCGGTGGCGACCAGCTCCACACCGGCACCGTGGTGGGCAAGCTGGAAGGCGACCGTCAGTCGACCCTCGGCTACATCGACCAGCTGCGCGAATCGTTTGTTCCCGAGGATCGCAGCCGCGGCAACTTCTTCGATCAGGACTGGGGATCCATGGGCGGCGTCTTCGCCGTGGCCTCCGGCGGTATCCACGTGTGGCACATGCCGGCCCTCGTCGCCATCTTCGGCGATGATTCCGTGCTCCAGTTCGGTGGTGGCACCCACGGTCACCCCTGGGGCTCCGCCGCTGGCGCCGCCGCCAACCGCGTGGCTCTGGAAGCCTGCGTGAAGGCTCGCAACGCCGGCCGCGAGATCGAGAAGGAAGGCCGCGACATCCTCACCGAAGCCGCCCGCCACAGCCCCGAGCTGGCCATCGCCCTCGAGACCTGGAAGGAGATCAAGTTCGAGTTCGACACCGTCGACAAGCTCGACGTCCACTGACAGGAGCCCTCCGACGCAGGGTAGGCCGTGGCCTGAAACCACGGCTTCCCTCGGAGGATCCGTCGCATCGACGCCCATTCACCCTTCATCCCAAGGATCCCCATGCCCTTCAAGAGCACCGTGGGTGACTACCAAACAGTCGCCACCCTGGAGACATTCGGCTTCCTGCCGCCCTTCACCCAGGACGAGATCTACGACCAGATCGCCTACATCATTGCCCAGGGTTGGAGCCCCCTGGTCGAGCACGTTCACCCCAGCCGCTCGATGGCGACCTACTGGTCGTACTGGAAGCTGCCCTTCTTCGGTGAGAAGGATCTCGGCGTGATCGTGAACGAACTCGAGGCCTGCCACCGCGCCTACCCCGATCACCACGTGCGCCTCGTCGGTTACGACGCCTACACCCAGAGCCAGGGTGCCTGCTTCGTGGTGTTCGAAGGCCGCTGAGTTCAGCCCGTCGGTCTCTCCCTGCCGGAGGGGCCGCACCCTGATCCGGATCGGAATCCGGGCCACCCGGGGCAGCACTGCTGCGCCTCAGGCCCCGGCCATCACTCCCGATCCCCGGACCCTTGCCGGGGGTGGTTCTCTGCCACCCCCGGCACCGGCCCCACCTCTCCCCCACGCAGCTTCAACGCAGCACCGGAGGACCGGATGCCGGCCATCAGGCCAGTGATCCATCCCGGTGAGAGCGCACCCGCCGCTCCGAACCAGCGTCAGCCGCGTTCACGCATTCCTGCGTCATCCCCGACGTTGCAGCGTCGTTACTCCTTATCTCCGGGCGGACATGGCCAGCACCTCCACCAGCACTTCCAGCCGTCAGGCAGCACTGGATCGCCGCAAGGCGCTCACCGACGGCGGCAAGAAAGCATCGGGCCGCTTCGCCTCCACACCCGGCCGCACGCGGGCAGCCAGCGATGCCAGGCCCACCCGCACCGACCCTGCGGCCACGGCCTCCCCGCCTGTCTCCCGGCCGGCAGCCTCGGCGCCGGCGGCCCTGAGCCTGACGGCCCCTGCCGCCCGCCCCGCCGCCAGCCGCCCGGAGAGCCGCGGCAGCCGGGTGGCCAATCCCAGCCGCGATCTGGTGCTGGCCCGTCGCGAAGCGCTCTCCAAGCGGGGTAAGCGCGCCGACACCTCGAAGGACCGCACCCGCGTCGACCTGCCTCGGCCCGCCGCGACCGTGGCGGATCCTGCCCCCAGCCCGGTGCCGGCTGCCGCCGCGGCAAGCGCTGCCCAGTCGCGCCCCAGCCTTTCCCTCTCCGCCCCCCCATCCCGCGCCAACGGCAGCGAGCGCCGTGCCAGCCCCAGGCGGGCCGCCATCCACAACCCGAGCCGGGCCCTGGTGCTGGCCCGCCGTGAAGCGCTCTCGAAGCGCGGCAAGTCCTCCACCACTCCCACCAGCACCGCCGCCGCGAGCGTGGCGCGCCACGGGAATCCGGATCTCAGCAGCCGCGAACTCGCCCAGAAGGTGCGTGAGCTGAAATGCAAGGTCGGCTCCGCCGGCAGCCCCCGCAACGG
>Ga0172376_10002743_pt1 | contig 21322 bp, 16 predicted proteins | sample Lak35m_FD_121114 | JGI IMG/M metagenome (GOLD analysis project Ga0172376, IMG submission 121114) | Freshwater microbial communities from Kabuno Bay, South-Kivu, Congo - kab_092012_35m | ecosystem: Environmental > Aquatic > Freshwater > Lake | place: Democratic Republic of the Congo: South-Kivu... | reverse complement strand
ATCCATAGAATGGAATGATGCTGCGTTTCGGGTACATTCATTACATTGAGTTCAATCATCAATCCTGCTGCAATGATGAGTACTCTTAGTATGATATTGATATAAAAGAATGTTCTATTCATAAAAAAAGCGCTGATTGTCATTCCGTAAAATAACACTCAGCGCTTGGAAAATAGTCAAATGATTAACGAAGTCTGAAAACTATCGGAATCACAACCCATACTTCAACAGGTTGTCCATTCTGTGTTGCAGGAGGAAAAACTTGTGCCATGATCGCTTTTACTGCAGCCGGATTTAACAATTCAGAAGCTGTTTCTTCGATGATTGTTCTTCCAGGCTTTGGTCTACCGTCTTTGCCGATCAATACTTTGACACTTACTCTACCTTCTACACCTGCTCTACGAGCCATTTCCGGGTATACAACACGTCTTTGCAAATCTCCAAGAACTCTTGAAACCACTTCATTATAATCTTGGTCTGTCACAATGAACTCATCGGGACTCGGCTCTTCTTCTTTTTGAACATTGAGTCCGGCATCTGTCGGCAGATCATCAATATTCATGGATTCAGCTTCACCAATTTGCGAAGACGAAGTTGAAATTTCATCGACTGATGCAAATACTTGATCCGGAGCAACCAAAGCATCCGGCACAGGTACCGGATTTCCTGCTTGTGCAAGCGTACCTTGTATCACAACATCAGGTGGTGGCGGTGGTGGTGGTGCTTCTGCATCGGCAGGAGCATCAATCATATCCAAGCGTGCAATGCTTCTGTATGGAGACTTGTATACTGTCTTTTCTCTTGAAGCAAATGCAAATACTGCAATGATTACCGCAAGCAAAAATCCAATAACATAATAAAAACCACGTAAGGTAAATATCTTAATGAGTCTTTGAACCTCAAAAGCACCATAGTCTTTAGAGGTTATAACTAAACTTTCAGGTGATGCAAGAATCATAAGCCTTTAATCTCCTCTTTATCTTTATCAGTCATTTGGGAGATTGTGAATTTTCTCTCTCTATTGAGCTTTTCGGCTTGTAGAGATTGAGTAATCTTGATTTCTGCAAGGTTTAATTCATCTAGTATATTGACTACAGTTTCATAAGGTACATTTTCATCAATCTTGAGAACTGTGATAAGTTCATTTTTTAAATCAAGATTTGATTTAATCGCCTTTGCACGCAATTCTTTCATCAAAATTGGTTGGGGAATATCTTCTGCTTGATTATAAAAGATCTTCCCATCTTCACGAACTCTCACTGTGAATAATTTTGACTCTGCAACTTCAACATCTTCAGTCTCAGGTGGTACAGCCATATCCATCACTTGGGGTGTGGTTAATGTTGTCACAAACATGAAGAATGTCAAGAGCAAGAATGTAATATCCACTAGTGGGGTCATGTCAATACGGAAACCCACGCGTTTCTTTGCTTTTCGCTTGCTATGTTTACCGCGTTTCGGCCTTCCGCCTCCACCGCCGAGATCTCCTCCACCGGCCATGGTAACTCCTATTGCTGTTTATCGGTTACAAAATTAAATTGGGTTTGTCGTGTGCGACGCAATGCTTCCATTACATCTGAAACCCACTTGAAGCGAATACGCTTATCGGAATCAATCGCGAAACGCAATTGTGCCTTCTCTGCCGATGTCTTTTTTGTGATATTGAATGCTTTTGCTTGTGTTCTTGAAACACTGATCAAAGCTTCCAATTCTTCTATATTGACAGTTTTAATCATACCTTTTGAAGCTTCTTTTCTATCCGGTGTGAACCATTCACTTAAAGAAGCATCTTCTTTGATGGTATTCCATAACTCAGGATTGGCTACCGAAAAATAATATGCTGTATCGGTTGCTTTTGTGGAATCAATTGCAATACGAATAACGGCAACATCCTTTTCCGGAAGTTTTGCAGTATCTGCTTGAGTTTTAGGCCTTTTGATTTGAAACTTCTGTTCACTGTCTGCTTCAGATTTGAATTTTGCAGTGAACATGAAGAATGTCAACAGAAGGAATGTGATATCAACGAGCGGTGTCATGTCTATCACAAAACCGGTTCGTTTCATTTTCACTTTTGGCATTTCTCAATCTCCTTTTGACAAAATGGTCAATGATACAATACCAAAGATCATTTCTTGGTTTTGATTGTCAATGTTTCCATCACTGTCAATACAGCTTCATCGATCATATAGACAAAGTTGTCAACTTTTGTTGTGAAGAAGTTAAAGGATAAAATTGAGATAATAGCAGCGCCAAGACCAAAAGCAGTATTATACAAAGCTTCGGAAATACCAATTGACAATGCTTGAGCTGAAACAGCTCCACCACTTGCACCAAGTGCAGCAAATGCACGAATCATACCTACTGTTGTTCCCAAAAGACCAACCATAGTTGCAACTGAAGCAACAGTTGAAAGAATAACCAAATTCTTTTCAAGTAATGGTGTTTCAAGATTCATCGCTTCATCAATAGATCTTTGTACTTCTGCAATTTTCTTTTCTGGATCAAAGTTTGCATCTTTTTCCACTTGGGCATATCGCTCCAAACCAGAGCGAACGATATTGGATAAAGAACCTCTTTGTGTAGCACAAGCATCAATCGCTGCTTGAACATTATTTGCATCGAGTTGACTTTGTACATTTTTCATGAAAACATGAAGATCTCCTGATCCACGTGCCTTGCTAATAACAAGATATCTTTCCACTACATAGGTGATGGCGATAAATAACATACCAAGCAATGCGGCAACAAGTGGACCACCGGTATGGATAGTACCAAGTGTGTTTAAAGGGTCATGACGCATAAAGCCATCTTTAAAATTTCCCGGAGCACCCATGAACAGACCCCAAATAAGATCTGCAATTCCCAACCATAAGAATATGATAAATGAATTGAATGAACGGAAAAGTGCATAACCAAGGCCTGCAAACGCTAATAATACGGCCGCTACACCAATCACGACGTATGAGAACTGATCCATACTACTTCCAATAAAAGAAATGAACAATACTGTTTATAATCAATGTAAATGACTCAATAATTGCTTCCACAAATTTGAATCGCGGCAAAACTACTAATTTTTTTAGCATGAAAAGGGGTTTTTTGTGTCAGTTATGCACCAAATCCTCTATGTAAAGATTTAATAAAACTCAGCTCACCCTACCCCATATCACTCTATCTATACCGGATAGGTCCTTTACATGATGAACTCTATCCGTTAAATGTGAATAAAATTTATCCACATCCTGTAATTGACCATATCCAATCTCTAGAAAGAAAGCTTGTATTTGAGTTCTATTTCTATCTATGATTGATGATATTTCTTGATAAAAAGTCAATCCATTTTTCTCATCTGTCAAAGCAATTTTTGGCTCAAAATGCAATTCAGGTTCCAATGAAGAAAATTCTTGTAATCCAATATATGGTGGATTCGAAACAATGATCCCTTCAATAGGTTCCGAATATTGCAATATATCTTTTACATTGAACTTGATCTCTACATTATGCATCTGTGCATTCTGCTGAGCCAATGCAAGTGCTTCACTTGAAATATCATATGCATACAACTTGACTCGTTCTCTATGGCGTAAATGATGGGCCAGAGCAATGGCAATACATCCGGAACCTGTTCCGAAGTCATGGATGATCATCTCTCCATCATTCGATTGACAATATTGCAGTACAGTATCTATCAATGTTTCGGTTTCGGGTCTTGGAATCAAGACAGAAGGATTGACAGTAAATTCCATACCATAGAATCCTGTTTTACCCAAAATGTACTGTAAAGGTTCTCTATTCCCTCTTCTTTTGCATGAATCACGTAAAATCGACAATTCGGCTTGAGTCAGTGGTCTATCATGCATCAAGTACAATTGTAAGCGTGTACATTGTAGCGTTTCTGACAAGATGAGTTCAATTGTCAATCTTGGACTATCAACTCCTTTACCGCCAAAATATTCAGTTCCCCAGCGAATGATGTCAACAACTGTCCAAATTGTTTTTTCGGTAGACAATGTTATACTCCGGTATGCTTTGATCTTCCGAAATACTCTTGCAATGATCGTACTTCCGGTTTTTCATGTCTGGATGCCTGAATTCCGGAAAGTGAGGCAAATGCTGCAGCCAATGTCGTAAAAAATGGCACTGAATGTTTCAATGCAGTCTGCCCCATAATATGTTCATCATATCGTGCATATTCTCCAATAGGGGTATTTATGACTAATTGTACATCACCATTTGAGATATGATCTATGATGCTAGGTCTTCCTTCATAGTGTTTCAACACTTTCACCGTTTCGATGCCATGGTCAGCAAGAAAATCTGCTGTTCCGGATGTCGCCATGATGGTAAAGCCCAATTCTTTAAATCCACCAATGATATCTGCCGCACGAATGGTCTTTTCTAGATTGCTCAAGGAAACGAATATAGTTCCGGATTCCGGCAATTTATTTCCGGAAGATATTCTGGATTTGATGATTGCCTTTCCAAATGTGACATCAATTCCCATGACTTCCCCGGTTGAGCGCATTTCTGGGCCGAGGAATACATTGGCTCTTGGAAATTTGATGAATGGAAACACAGATTCTTTGATCGCTACTCGCTTTGCAGAAAGAGAGAAATCACGCACGTCTATATTGGCAAGTTTTTCTCCTAACATCAATCTCATGGCAATTTGTGATAGATTCACATTCGTGGACTTAGCTACAAATGGAATGGTCCTTGATGCTCTCGGATTGACTTCAAGAACATAAATCTCACCATGTTGAACAGCATATTGAATATTGACAAGTCCTATAACATTCAAAGCCTTGGCAAGCTTTCTTGTATAAGATGTCATGATATCGAACTGTTCATTTGAAATGGTATAAGGAGGAAGAACACAACTTGAATCACCGGAATGTACACCAGCTTCTTCAATGTGTTGCATCATACCTCCAATGACGACATGATCTCCATCGCAAACAGCATCAACATCGAATTCATAGGCTTGTTCTAGAAAGCGATCAATAAGAATAGGCGTATCAGGAAATTGTTCGCATGCTTCTTGGACATGTTGTCGAAGTGATTCCTCGCGATAGCATATATGCATTGCTCTACCACCAAGCACATAACTAGGTCGCACCAAAACGGGATATCCAATTCGTTCAGCAATTACAGCAGCTTCATCAACTGTAAATGCAGTACCCCAATCAGGACATGGTATTTTGAGCTCATCGAGCAATGCTCCAAAACGTTTTCTGTCTTCAGCTAAATCAATACCTTCATGAGAGGTACCTATGATTGGAACATTCTGCTCAACAAGTTTCTTCGATAGTTTTAATGGGGTTTGTCCACCGAATGTGACTACGACACCATTGGGTTGTTCAAACTCAATGACATTCATCACATCTTCGAAAGTTAATGGCTCAAAGTACAACTTAGAGGTAGTATCATAATCTGTTGAAACTGTTTCCGGATTGCAATTGATCATGATGGTTTCATAACCGGATTGTCTCGCAGCAAATACTCCTTGTACACAACAATAGTCAAACTCTATACCCTGTCCAATGCGGTTTGGCCCACTACCAAGTATGATGACTTTATCTGATTCTGATCGCACGGCTTCATTTTCAGCTTCATAGGTGGAATAATGATATGGTGTATCAGATTCGAACTCTGCAGCACATGTATCAACCGTTTTATAGACAGGTATGATACCATCTGCTTTCCGTCTCATTCTAACCTGTTCCTCGGTGCAATGCATAAGTATAGATAACTGAATATCTGAAAAGCCCATTGTTTTGAGATTTCGCAGGATATCCATCGGAATATCAGCAATTGTATATGCTTTTGATTTCAGATATTCCGCACTATCCACTATATCTCGACATTGTTCAATAAACCATGGATCATATTTTGATAGATCGAAAATCTCTTGGGTGGACATACCAAATCTGAGTGCATCACAGAGATCGAAAATTGATTGCGATGTATGCTTGGAGAGTCGTTTTCTCAAAGATTCGAGCTCTTCTTCAGTTGCTTGTTTTTGCATATACGATGGTCCATCATACCCAAATCCAAAGCGTCCTTTTTCAATAGAACGAAGTGCCTTTTGAAATGACTCCTTGAATGTACGACCAATCGCCATTGCTTCCCCAACGGATTTCATTTGAACGCCGAGGATATCTTCTACATTTTCAAACTTTTCAAAGTCCCAACGCGGAACCTTGGTAACAACATAATCTATGGAAGGCTCAAAACAGGCAGGTGTCTTCTTTGTGATATCATTGAGAATTTCATCCAATGTATACCCTATCGCAAGTTTTGCTGCAATCTTTGCAATTGGAAAACCTGTTGCTTTGGAAGCCAGGGCGGAGCTTCGAGAAACACGCGGATTCATTTCAATAACAATCATTCTTCCATCACGTGGATTGATCGCAAATTGAACATTTGAGCCACCTGTTTCTACACCAATTTCTCGCATGATTTTGATAGCAGCATCTCGCATTCTTTGATATTCTCTGTCGCTTAATGTCTGCGCCGGTGCAACGGTAATTGAATCACCCGTATGAACACCCATGGGATCAACATTTTCAATGGAACAGATAATCACGCAATTATCGGCGGTATCTCGCATGACTTCAAGTTCATATTCCTTCCACCCCAAAATGGACTCTTCGATAAGAACTCTATTCACCGGACTTGCTATCAAACCGGAATTCACTATCTCCTTGTATTCATCCATTGAATGAGCAATGCCACCACCTGAACCACCTAAAGTGAATGATGGCCGAATGATTGCTGGAAATCCTACAGAATCAATGAGTTCCAATGCTTCTTCAAATGTATTGACAAAACCTCCCTTTGGCATGTCAAGTCCACAGCGTTTCATTGCCTCAAGAAAAAGTTCTCTATCTTCAGCCTTTTTAATTGCTTCAACATTAGATCCAATCAATTGCACATTATACTTATCGAGAATTCCTTTTTCGTGCAATTGCATGGCAGCATTGAGAGCAGTCTGACCTCCCATTGTGGGAAGGATGGCATCAGGTCTTTCTTTTTCAATGATTTTTTCGATGTATTCAGGTGTGATGGGTTCAATATAGGTTGCATCAGCAAAGACAGGATCAGTCATGATAGTGGCAGGATTCGAGTTCACCAAAGAAACTCTAAACCCTTCTTCTTTCAATACTTTACAGGCTTGTGTTCCACTATAATCAAATTCACATGCCTGACCAATAACGATTGGACCGCTACCAATTACCAAAATCGATTGAATATCACTTCTGCGTGGCATGAATGTCTGTCAAAATGTTGGAGAAGAATAGTAGGCGGGAACAAATATTGGTATTTGATTCGGCATATCCAATATTGGTGGAAAAATCAGTACATGATTGAGTAGATGCTCAAACTCTATCAATCATTGGAAGATTCATTCAATGTCTCACCGGTTTCGAACAGAGCATCAACAAATGCTTTCGGATCAAAATATTGTAGATCTTGAATTCCTTCGCCAATACCAATGAATCGTACAGGTAATTGTAATTCATGAGCAATTGGAATGATAATCCCACCTTTTGCTGTTCCATCAAGTTTTGTGAGAACAATCCCGGTGATTTCAGAGACTTTTGCAAATTCTTTGGCTTGCTGTAATCCATTTTGGCCGGTTGTCGCATCAATCACTAGCAAAACTTCATGAGGTGCATCAGGAACTTTCTTTTTCATGACTCTGGATATCTTTTCCAATTCTTGCATTAGACCAAGCTTATTGTGAAGTCTTCCTGCAGTATCGATAATGATGACATCCATATCTCTGGATAATCCTGCTTGAACTGTATCAAATGCTACTGCTGCTGGGTCTGCACCATGTTGCTGTTGAATAATGTCAACACCTGCCCTTTGTGCCCAAACTTCCAACTGTTCATTCGCTGCTGCTCGAAATGTATCAGCTGCACCAATAAGCACTTGTTTTCCGGCATTCTTGAAATTCAGGGCCAACTTTCCAATAGTTGTCGTTTTACCAACTCCATTTACACCAACCATCATAATAACAAATGGTTTTGCATGAGCTGATTGATAATAATCATCAGAAGAAATGGGAGTAATTGCATGTAAGATATCATGGATTTCAGCTTTGATCATTGAGTAAATCACAGAAGCATCATCAACTTCATTTCTTTTAATAGTATCCTTGACATTATTCATGATATGGACAGTGGTTGCAACACCGATATCAGATGTGATGAGAATTTCTTCGATATCAGCAAGCAAAGCTTCATCTATTGTTCTCCCTACACCCAATACAGACAGGAGTCTATCCACAAACACTGTTCGAGTTTTCTGCAATCCTTTTTTTAATGTATTGATCCCCGTTGCTTCTGCAATGGTGGACAAAGTCTTTTTGAATGAATCAAATAAACCCATCAAGATACCTTCATTGTTTTAAACATTCTCATTCCATAATGGATGAGTGAATACAAAATCATTCCGGATGAAATCACATAAGAAGTGTGAAGATACATGTCATTGACATCTGCAAAGGCTAATACCAACACCAATCCAATGGTTAGGACGGTTGCCTTACCGACATAGGTTGATGGAAGTACATAGTTTGAGGTATTTGCAAAGAATAAACCGGCAATGACAATGAGTAGATCTCTTCCTAGAACGACTGCAATATACCAAATCGACAATTGGCCTGACCATAACATACCCAAGCAAATGGCACCAATAAAGATCTTATCGGCTAGTGGGTCTATTATTTTCCCCCATTCTGTCACTTCATTTCTCACTCTTGCCAGATACCCATCCAGTAAGTCCGAGATATATGCGAGCAAAGCAATGATATAGACTATATCTTTTTGTTCATTGGCACTTATGAGCATATACATATACGGTGCGACCATCATTCTTGCAATGCTCAAAAGATTTGATGCCGTCAATAGTCCTGAAATTGAAAGTTGCATACACTTATTTGATAATGAGAATTGGTTGCAATTGTATGATACCTTGCTCTGTTTGAAGCAATGGTATATACATCCCTGATGATATATGATCAGGAATAATGCAATGAGACATATTCAATTGTGTAGAATATTGTACTTGATGGATATTTCCATATATATCTAGGACCGCAACTGATTGCACTATTATATCTTTCACATTCGATTGTATGGTCAATTGTTCTCGTACAGGATGTGGCATGATTGTGAATATTTGCTTGTGCCCAGTTGTAATAATCGTTGAGGTAACTGATATGTCACAATCACTTTTTTCATTGATGACAAAAGGAATTCCTGTGCCTTTGAGAGGAAAGATCAACGAAGAGCATGTATCACGGAATACAATTGTATCTCTCCAAATTCCGATAGAATCAGGGGAAAAACATATTGAAAGCGTGAGCGAATCACCTGGTTTGATGCGTATTGGAAATTGTCCCATTGGCATGGAAAATTCTATATTTCTTAGGATATACGGCAATTCCAATTGATAATCTAATTGAGTATTACGATTGGTGAATGAAAGTTGTATGCACGTTTTACTTCCAAGAACTGTAGAATCAAATTCCAATTCTCTTTTTCCTGAGAATGAACTAGATAAAAAATTATCCAAATCGATACCTGAAATGCTCATAGGAAGCGACACTGATTCACAACCAAGAGAATCAATTACAGTGACGATATAATCACCCGGCTTTGTGATGCTAATGATCCTTCCCTTTTGGCCATTATTCCACACATATGAACGATATCCTGATTGTGCCATTAATATTGTTGAATCGGAATTGCATAGCACAGATTTCCCTAAAACTTCTATCGTTGGCGGATCAGGATTTGACCACTTAATAGATGGTAGATATAATCGCTTCGAACATCCTTTATTATCATAGACTTCCAGGTATTCAATATCCAATTTATTCATTCTATTGATGGATCTTTTGATGGCTGTAGTACCATCCGACCATTTACATGAAGAAAATATACCTAATACTGATAGTTCTACGGTTTCATCCTTACAAAACACTGTATCTCTATTAATACTCAATTCGGCTTGAATCGGTTGTTCGAATGTGATAGTCACCGTGTCTGAGAAAGTCCTACATAACAAAGAATTAAATGCTGTTACGATATATATTCCAGATGTTGTGACTTGAACCAAGGGGCTATTGCCTAAACCTCTATTCCAAGATATATTCTTATACTCAGCGGGAATAGCCAAAGTAATAGTATCTCCATGGCAATATGGAGCTTTGGGAAATATGACAAAAGAGTCTGGTACATTTCTGTATGTAAATTTGAAAACTCCTTCACCTACAGCCCAACCTATGGAATCATTGATAAAGTATAAGTCATCTATATTTGCACCATTTAATCCACAATTGATTTTCTCCCACGTATCACCCGCATTTGAAGTATACAGTACTTCTCCTGCATCTCCACAAATCCAACCTTTTTTTCCATCAATGAGATATGATCCAAACATTGCTTTTGAACCACGATATTCTTTCCAAGTTTTACCATTGTCTGTCGTGAAATTTCCTCCCCCACTTGATCTTCCACCACCGGAACAATCATCGCCTGCATAAGGAAGCAAGAAGGATGAACCTTTATTAGTAATTTCCTCTGCCCAAGCACGTGAACCCGGAATATCGGTAAATGGTGTCCATGTCATGCCACCATCCCTTGTTTGCCAAAGGAGTCCGCTGGACACTGCATAACCTAAACCATTTTTATCATAGAGAATCAGATCTGATAAACCACTTTCGGGTTCAAATCCACGAAAAGTGGTCCAAGAATTACCGCCATCGCTTGTTCGAACAAAAACCTGAGGACTCCCCCCACAGCCGCCTCCGATATATAGTCCATTATTCTTATCTACAAAGTAACAACCCCATATTTGACTCATATTTACGCTTAGATCAGTAATAACGGTCCAGGTTAATCCTCCATCCATTGATTTATAAATACCACTTGGACCCGAGACAAAACCATGCATTCTGTCAACAAAATGTATGCTTTCAAGAAATGGTCTTCCTTGGATGGTTATGCCTGTCCATGTATTTCCACCATCTTTTGTAAGCAGAATATTCCCATCAAAACCACAAATGAAGCCATATTGTGGGTCACTAGGAAGGAAATATACATCAAGGAAATAACCGGAAGACATGGCATTTGGGAGTGTGACCCTTTCCCAAGAAGGTACTTTTTGTGAAAATGCAAAAGAGAAGGTGGAAAATAGCAACAATACCACTCCCCGAGCAATTGCTTGATGTATTGTCATATATTGGGTCTCAAAGCCATTTATACACTATTATTTTCATGCAAAGGTATCAATTATGTTACATATGTCATTCATGGAAATCATTAACATCGAACACAGATAAGTGATTCACAGGATTACACTGTAATTTCCATTATTTTACCTGTCATGTATGCGATTTTTAGTGTATTTTTATGACAGCAATTGCCTAATAGCTAATACCCCCATACAACTGTGAGCAGTTCCATGGAAACACCCAGCATAAACAGAAGAGATTTTCTTAGAGGAAATCTAAATAATGGTAAGAATGAACGAACATTGAATGATACTCTTTCGCCCTATTCTTATCCTCTCGATCGAAAAACCGCAGCTCATTTATTGAGAAGACTCAGCTTTGCCCCAACCCTTCAGCAGATTGAATTTTTTGTTGGTAAAACAGCACAAGAAGCTGTTTCCATTCTACTGGGTGAACCTGAGACAGAATATCAACCCACAAATTCTCCTTCTTGGATAAACCTGACCACTGAAAATCCTTATGGAGCAGATATTTACACAAGATTTCAAATTGAAGGTCAATGGAAGAATTATCATTCGAATCTTCAAACATGGTGGGTGAATTTGATGATTGCGGAACAAAATCCATCTGTGGAGAAGCTCGTGCATTTTTGGTCCAATCATTTCACCACAGAATTTTCCTATGATGATGCATATATCCCACCACAAATTCTCTTCAGACAACTTGCGATGTTTCGAAAGAATCGACTTGGGAATTTCAAACAATTCGTGGAAGATGTGACACTCGATCCAGGTATGTTGATTTATCTAGGTGGCAATCTCAATACCAATCGTAAGCCAAATGAAAATTATGCTCGCGAATTGATGGAGCTCTATACCACCGGCATAGGGCATTATACAGAAGGCGATGTCAAAGAAGCAGCAAGAGTACTCACCGGTTGGAAAGTTGCCAGATATAATGATGAACCTGCAAGAAATGGCATTTACAATGCATATTTCCAGCCATCAGATCATGATACTGAAGCAAAACAATTTTTGGGAAGATCCATTCCTGCAAGAGATCCAGCTTTCAATACCGAATATCTTGTAAAAACAGAAGAAATACGAACCATGCTGGATATTCTTTTTGATGTACGAAAAGTTGCTATCGCTCGATTCATTTCAGCAAAAATCTATAAGTATTTCTTTTATTCGAATTCCAACGAGGACGCAAATGATTTCATAAATGAATGCGGTCTTTTATTGATTCAAAATGATTTTCAGCTCTACCCTTTATTTTATGCAATGTTCTCGAGCGACCACTTCTTCAATCAACAAATCATTGGGGCTCAAATCAAAAGCCCTACTGAATTGATTTGCGGCTTTTCAAAAGCATTGAAAAAAAGCATCGCAAATATTCCGGGTAATTTATCGGCGATGGAAGAAATTCTCATTGATCCACCCACTGTTCAAGGCTGGGAAGCTCATCATAGATGGATTACCACAAAGACATTTCCAAATCGTGTGAAATTTTCAAAAGATCTAGTGAATTCAATGACCGATGATGAAGTGATTACATTCATCAAGAATTATCCAGCATATGATGATGCAGTGGAATTGGTAAATAATGTATGCTTACATCTACTCCCATTATTACCGACTCAGGATGTATTGGATAGGTTTACCAAGATTACACTACTTCAAAATCAGCCTGTCTATGAATGGTCGGACATGATTGCCGATAAAGCTCCTGCAGTTCGAGGAATGAAAGCACTCCTCATTGAAATCGCTAAAAATCCCGCTTTCCAATTATGTTAATGCATCTTCGGAGAATTAGATCATGAAACGCAGAACTCTACTTAAAGCAGGTGCATTGGCCGGAGCGGCGGCATCTTTCCGTTCGATTCCACTTTTTGCACAGAATCCTATCGGTGCATTAGGACTCAATGCTATTGATAATGATGCAATTCTCATTATCATTCAAATGTTCGGTGGAAATGATGGATTGAATACCATCATCCCTGTGGATGACCCCAAATATGTTCAAATTCGACCTAATATTTCCGTTAAAAAAGACAATCCCGATGCATCAAAAAGGCCTGTCAGGATATTAAGTTCTGACATGTATTTCCATCCCGCATTGGTGAATGGTGTTCATAAAAACGGATTTTTGGGTTTGATGGATGCCGGAAGATTGGCAGTGATCCAAGGCACCGGTTATGAAAATCCCAATCTCTCACATTTTCGGTCAACTGATATTTGGTTAAGTGGACTGAACAGTTCTGATTCAGCTATTAGATTGAATGAGGGGTGGATTGGAAGAATGTTCGAAAAAAATTACCCTGAATTCCCAATTGTCATTCCGGAACACCCACTATGCATACAGCTTGGCGGAACTTTATCAATGCTTTTACAAAGTGATAAAGGAGATATGGGATTGGCAATTGGTGATGTTGATAGTTTTGTAAAAGACGGAGGCACTAGTTCCGATTCTCCTATGATGGCTGGCACAAGCAATTATGCAAATGAGTACAATTATATACGATCGATCGCTGCTAAAGGTGATGCCTACAATAAAGTCATTGAAGAAGCCTGGAAAAAAGGTACGAATGCAACCGGCATTGATTATGCTATAGCTAATGGAGCAAAAGGGAGTTTGGTAAGACAAATGGGTATTATTTCTCGTTTGATTTCCGGTGGACTTAAAACAAAGGTCTATTTGGCACATATCGGGGGGTTTGATACACATGTTCAACAACAAGACACATCAAACAATGGACAACATCCCGCATTGCTCAATCAATTGGCGAATGCTGTGAGCATGTTCATGGATGATGCCGTACAACAAGGATTTGCAAATCGTGTTGTTGGATTGACCGTTTCTGAATTCGGCAGAAGACCCTATGAGAATGGTTCAAATGGAACAGATCATGGAACAACATCCGTACAATTTGCATTCGGAACGAGAGTTCAAGCCAATATTTTTGGTGCGAATCCCGATTTCTCAGATCTCGATCGCAATGGTGATTTGGCCTTTGATTTGAATCGGAATATCGACTATCGCAGACTCTATTCAGAAATCATTCAGACATGGTTTGGAGGATCTGCTGATGACTCCAAGGACATTCTCAAAGATAGAGTAGTCCCACTTCCCTATTTGCAAAGTCCGATTGCATCACTCAATGATCCAATCATGAATTATGGAAATGGAGGTCTTCGATTCTCGAATGACATTGCCTCATCCAATAGTGGACATTTGCATTTTGAAGTGAAGAAAGATTGCCATGTCACCATTAGACTCTATGATTCACTTGGAAAGTTTGCCGGCAATCTTTTTGATTCATTTGTTATTGCCGGTAATCATTCCATACCTATTGATATGACATCTCAAGCTTCAGGTATGTATATATGTGAATTGTCAACAGGAAATTTCAGACATACCACATCCATCATCGTCAGAAAATAATCATCTATGAAGCATAGCATCACCGCACTATTCTTCATGGCAATGCTCATTCTCTTTGGTAATACTTCCATGTATTCTCAGCAAAGAATGGACAAATATCAACTTGCCATGACTTATGAAGAACAAGGGGATTTTCGAAATGCGGCAAGAATTTTCCAAGAACTATATGCCGAATCTCCCGGACAGTTTAAATATTTTCAGGGTGTTGCAAGAAGTCTTACAGCTCTTCAAAGGCATATTGAACTCATGCCTCTCATTGAGGTTGAACTTGCCAAAAAATCAAGTATTGAATTATTGAGTTTGGCTTCACAAAATGCCAAAAAAGCCAGTCTTATACCCAAATCACAACAATACTTTGAACAAGCAATTGAACTTGTATCAAAGCTCTCCAATGATTTTGAAAGGGATAATGCCATACGATTGATTGCTCAGACTCAAGGCGATATTTCCTCTTTTGATAATGCTATACAGACCTATATCAAAGGAAGATCAATCATATCTGATGGACAAAACTCCTATGCAGATGAACTCAGCATGCTTTATGTGCAAGTGGGTAATGTGGAATTAGGGATACAAGAAATTGCAAAAGTCTTTAAAAAACAGCAGCAATATGGATTGATACAAGGGAGAATAGCTGCCCTTCTCATTGATGAACGATCAAAGTCATACATTGACACAGAACTTTCCTCATTATCCAAGAATGATTATGCATTTTCTCGAGTATATGTGTGGTTTTTACGAGAAATCAAAGATTTTGACAAGGCATTGCAACAAGCACTTACCATTGATTCTGGTTTAGGTTTGCAAGGAAGAGAGATACTCGACTTTGCTGACATTACACTGAGGGATGGACAAATAGAGATAGCACTCAAAGCCTTTGGTAATGTGATTGACAGAGGCAAAAACAATCCTCACTTTTCTCAAGCGCTTTATGGTTATGCAAAGGCATTGGATCTACGCTTGCAAATGACTCAAGTCAAAAAGAATATCTCATCATCTGAAATTGAAAGCATCATTAATAGATATCGTGATATTATAGCACAGTCTCCGAAAGGACAATTTGCTGCGGAATGTTTATATCGGATCGGCATATTACAATCAGAGTATTCGAAAGATATTTCCGGTGCAAAAAAGACATTTACAGAGGTATGCGAACAATACTCACAATACCCCATCAGCGCTTCTGCATCAAATGAACTTCTTTCCATTGCAGTATCTGAGAATGAGGTAAAAGAAGCATTTATGCTTGCTAAACGTACCTATAAAGGATATGCGAAATCGAATCCAAAAGAATCTGATAAAGCGGGATTTACACTAGCTGAACTCTTTTTCTATGGTGGTGAGATTGATTCTTGTAAAGAACTATTGGTTGCGCTTGCTGGCAAAACTGAATCGGATATCGCAAATGATGCATTGGAATTGTCCTTGTTTTTGGAGCAGCATAAACAATTCACCGCAGGAATTATACTTTGGGGTAAAGCGATATTGAAAGAAAAGCAATTCGACATTGAAGGTGCCATTGCTTTATATGAAGAAATTATTTCAAAAACGAACGGGACTGATTTAGCAGAACAAGCTCAATTGAAGATATGTGAAGCATATTCATCTATTGACAAAGAAAGAGCATTGAAAGAAGGCGAGAAATTCATTGCAACATATCCTGAGAGTATCAATACGGATCGAATCCTCTTTTTGATAGGAGAAATCTATATCTCACAATCTAAGACCAATGAGGCAATAGCATCATTGACAGATATATTGGTACGATTCCCTAATTCTAGGTATGTGAGAAAATCAAGAGAATTGATTCGGATATTAAGGGGCGATAGTTAGTATTAAATGTCAAATGGATGATCATCCGGATCTTCCAATGTATCTCTTTCTTGATCTACATTGACTCGATTTCCAATGAGCATAATGAGACCTCGAATCAAACCCCATGATATATACAGCGCCATTACATAAAAAAGATATTCACCCTTCGAATACACGGATACAGCAAATGCAATCATTGCCAAAACAAACATGAAGGGCCTTTCTTTTAATGAGCCCAATGTCGGTCTTGGAAGATTGTCAAACTTGACCGTGCTAATCATTGCGAGAGCAACGATCATGATAATAATAGATGTTACAGGAATGAGAGCTTCTATGGGAATAATGCCTGAAGGTGCTATGAATAAGCCATAAGAGACCAATGTCAATGCACCTGATGGGATGGGCATACCTGTGAAATATAATTTATCTTCGAAACCAGCCAATTGTACATTGAATCGAGCCAATCTATATACACCCGCAAGTGCTGAGAGTGATGCAATCAAAATACCAGTCGGACCAAGTGTAAAGAGGATTGTCTTGTACAAAAGAAATGAAGGAGCCACACCAAAAGAAACTGCATCACATAAAGAATCCAATTCTACACCCAACTCACTTGTTGATTTTGTGAGTCTTGCCATAGTTCCATCCAATACATCAAATAATCCTGCCAGAACGATAAACATTCCGGCTTTATTCAAATCCCCTTCAGAAATGGCTATAATGGCTGAAAATCCTGAAAAGAGATTTGCAAGTGTAAAGAGGTTGGGAATGATTGAACGTGTAATTCTCATGTATAATTGCCTTATTCGGCAGAAGTGTTCGGCAAATATGGAAGAATTTCAACTAAATACTGCGATGCTTTCTCAAGATCTTCCTTTGTTCCATTGTTTTCAATAATGAAATCAGATTTTTCTTTCAATGAATCATCGCCTATTTGAGCCTTCATTCTTGCTGAAATTTGATTTTTGGTCATTCCACGATCTCGCATCAATCTCTCATAGCGAAGTTCAGGTGCAGTAAGGACACCAATCACATAATCAAATCCATCAGCCAAATCCAATTCATAGAGCAATGCAATATCTATGATGATCACATCATGCTCTTCAGCCAATTGTTCCGCTTTAGCAAACATGGTTTCCAAGACAATCGGATGAACAATTGCATTTAAATCATTCAAATTTGTTAAGTCATTGGAAGCAAATACGATTTGAGACAATACAGAGGCATTCAACTGTCCATTTTCAGCAAAAACCGAAACACCAAAACGATTAATGATTGCCTCTTTGACTGTATTTGAATTTTCCATGATCAGTCGTGCCTCAATATCAGCATTTATGACAGGAAATCCGGCCTCTTCGAAAATGGATGCAACTGTTGATTTACCAGAACCAATCCCACCCGTTAACCCAATCAAAAGTGGTTCACCTTCAATTTCATCATCTGATTCAATATAGGGATCTGTGTTCATTCTTAAAATGTGCTCTTGATACTGATTTATGGAATTTTGTTCATTATGTAACTGTTTCTCCGATTGGTAAATCTACGGAATTTCGCTAATTTGCCATTAATCCATCACCTAGATAATTACACACCCCTTGTAGGAGTACAGTAGATGAAAATTGACGTCGTGATGCCAAAAATGGGAGAGTCCATTCAGGAAGGCAAAATTTTACGCTGGCTTAAGAAGCCCGGTGATAAAGTCGAACGCGACGAGATCCTTTTGGAAATCTCCACGGATAAGGTCGACACCGAAGTGCCATCACCATCCGCAGGTATTCTGACGGCGATTTTGGCTCAAGAAAATGATACAGTTGAAGTTGGTGCAATCATAGCAGAATTGAATTCAGATGCTCAAGCAGCAGTTTCCACTCCTGCGCCGACACCTATTGCAACACCGGCACCCGTAGCAGCTCCAATTCCTGTAGCTGCACCCGCTCCTGCTCCTGTTTCATCCGGGCCTTCAACTGATGTTGTGATGCCAAAGATGGGTGAATCCATCCAAGAAGGAAAAATACTTCGATGGCTCAAAAAGCCGGGAGATTCGGTTGAGAGAGATGAAATTTTACTTGAGATCTCCACAGATAAAGTAGATACTGAGGTTCCTTCTCCAGTAGCGGGAACGCTTACAGAGCTATATGCAGCTGAAGGTGATACAGTTGAAGTTGGTGCAATTATCGCTCGATTAGGTACATCTGGTTCAATAGTAAGCGCGCAAGCTCCTGCTCCTGCAATTGCAACTCCAGCACCTGCACCTGCTCCAACCCCTGTACAAGTGGCTCCTGTCCACGCTGCTCAATCCGCACCAATCACTTCGATTCCTCGATCAAGTGGCTCTCGTTTCTATTCACCACTTGTGAGAACAATTGCTGAAACAGAAGGCATTTCATTGCAAGAGCTTGATGCAATCGCTGGAACCGGATTGGAAGGTAGAGTGACCAAACATGATATACTCGGGTATATCAGTAAGCGTGGATCAGCTCCTGCAGTGACTGCTCAACCAGTTGTTCAACATGTTCCTGCGCCGGCACCTGTAATTGCAACTCCCACTCCGACTCCAGCCCCAGCACCAGTGCAGACCTATGTAGCAACATCTGCAGATTCAGGCACACTCACGAAGTGGGGTCAAGATGTTGAGGTTATACCAATGGACCGCGTTCGACAAATCATTGCCGATCACATGGTTCGTTCAAAGCAAACATCACCTCATGTGACAAGTGTCGGAGAAGCTGATGTTACTCAGCTTGTGAATTTCCGTGAGAAAAACAAACATGCATTTGAGCAGAAGGAAGGGTTCAAACTAACATTGACTCCATTCTTCGCAAAAGCAATCATTGATGCTGTTAAAGAATTTCCACTCGTGAATGTTAGTGTTGATGGTACGAATATCATTCGTCACAGAAAAATCAATCTTTCATTTGCAACTGTTTTGAATGATGGCAATTTGATAGTGCCCGTTATCAAAAATGGCGACATGATGAATCTAGTCGGCATTAGCAGATCAATCAATGATTTGGCCTTAAGAGCTCGTGGCAAAAAACTTTCACCGGATGAAATTTCCGGTGGAACAATTTCCATGACCAATATGGGAGCATGGGGTAGTCTCTTCGGTACTCCGGTGATCAATCAACCACAATCTGCGATCATCGGAATTTATGCTGTGCAGAAAAGACCTGTCGTTCGTGAAGTCAATGGCGAAGATTTGATTGCCATCAGACAAATGATGTATGTTTCTATTACATATGATCATAGAGTCATAGATGGAGTTCTTGCTTCATCATGCCTCAGAGCAATCGTTCAAAATCTTGAAAAAATGAATGCATCAACTATTGAGTTATAATTGATTCAGTCCATGCTCATATCAATATTTACCACCTTGGCCCTGATTTTACAGATTGGGGCCATTGCGGTGCATGTTCATCCACATACACAAGAACATGAAGTATTATCAATCGATACAAAGCTGAGCGAAAGAGGCAATCATTGCGATTTATGCGATGGCATTCTGCAAATTGCAGTCCGAACGGTAGTTGATATCACATTTGTCAATGCCAGTTCTTTACTCGCTCATTTAGAATCAACTTTCCTTTCCACATCATCTCCTTTCTCTGAAAGAGCTTCCTCACGCGCTCCACCGATAGTGTAATAAAATCATAATAATTACAACTATTTAGAAGCAATATCATGAAACAATTCCATGGTATTGTGCTCTCTTTTTTGATATGTTCTTTCGCAGTGCAGCATGTTATTGCTCAGCAAAGAATTGTTCATATCAGCACAATACATATACAACAGCATAGCAAAAAACCACTGTCTTCTGTCCGTATTTCTTCAGGAAATACCGGTGCAATGACGGATATATCGGGTCATGTAGATCTTAATATCTCATTATCCGAACAAAAAATCAGCTTTTCAAAAGCGGGTTATATAGGTGGATCAATTATTATCCCGGCTTCAAAGAATGATACTTCTTTGACACTAATTTTGCAACCTGCTGAATTTCAAGGCAAGGCAGTTCAAGTTACCGGCGATCGGAATTCTGTCTATGGAATTGCATCGCAAGATGTGAATATCATCAAGAGTGAGACATTGGACAAGCATCGCGGACAAACTCTTGGAGAGACACTCAAGAGAGTGACGGGCCTACATACTTTACAAACCGGACCTAGTATTTCCAAACCGGTTTTACGAGGAATGCATAGTCAAAGACTCTTGATTGCTAATGCAGGCATTGCTCAGGAAGGTCAACAATGGGGTTCTGAACATGCACCGGAGATCGATGCTTTTTCTATTGGATCGGTCGAGATTATGAAAGGTGCTGCAGGCGTTGAATATGGTCCGGGAGCAATGGGCGGAATGATACGCATCATACCACCCGATATACCGGATACAACCCATTTTCACTCATCAGTTACATTGCAAGGACAGACTAATAACTGGCAAGGAGCGATTTCACCATCACTATCATGGGGTACTCGTTTTTCAAATAATGATGCCTTTGGTTTGCGTGCGCAAGTGACAGGAAAACAGGCAGGAAACGCTAGTACAGCCGACTATGTACTTGGCAATACAGGGTTTACCGAGTTGAATGGTCAATTGCAGGGTAAATATGCTTTCTCCAGTGGAGAGAATATTCAGTTCACAACCAGTTCTTTTGACACTGAGCTTGGTATTTTCAAAGGAAGTCACATTTCCAATGCAAGTGATTTACTGAGAGCAATCGAAAGTGGTCATCCACTTCAGAGATACGATTTCACGTATGACATTGGATTTCCAAAGCAACAGATCAAACATCAACTTTTGAGCATTCAGGGT
>Ga0172376_10002742_pt1 | contig 21323 bp, 17 predicted proteins | sample Lak35m_FD_121114 | JGI IMG/M metagenome (GOLD analysis project Ga0172376, IMG submission 121114) | Freshwater microbial communities from Kabuno Bay, South-Kivu, Congo - kab_092012_35m | ecosystem: Environmental > Aquatic > Freshwater > Lake | place: Democratic Republic of the Congo: South-Kivu... | reverse complement strand
TGAAGCGGACGTGCGCGAGCAACTTCCAAAAGCCATCGCGGCGGCTCGCAAAATCGAGCGAATCAACAGTGATGTCACCGTCGAACCAATCGTGGCCGATGTCGACTACACCAACATTCGCCGACTGGCCGAGGGTGTCGACTTGATCCTTGACGGGACCGACAACTTCGAGATTCGGTTTCTCATCAATGACTGCTCGTTGGAGACCGGCATTCCATGGGTGTATGCCGGCTGCATCAGTAGTCATGGCCAGTCGATGCCGATCTTCCCGAACGAAACGGCTTGCTTGCGTTGTTTGATCGACTCGCCGCCCGATCCGGGTTCCAGCGAGACCTGTGATACCGCAGGGATCTTGGGGCCAACAGTGAATGTGATCGCGTCGCTGCAAGCGATGACAGCGATCAAAATCTTGGCTGGCCGGCGCGATGCGGTGGCGTTGTCGCTAACGATGATTGATGTTTGGGAAGGCACACTGCGACAGATGAATGTTGTGGATCTGCGCGACCGAGCGAACTGCCCGGCTTGCAAGCACGGTGAACGAACTTGGCTTTCCGGACGACAAGGCTCGCAAACCACGGTGCTCTGCGGTCGCAATGCCGTTCAAGTCCGCCCGCTCAGCCCGGCTCAACTGGTGCTGCCAGAGATGGCGATGAAGTTGCAATCCGTCGGCACCGTGACCGCCAACAATTTTTTGCTGCGTCTGAAACTCAGTCAGCCCGACTATGAAATCACACTCTTCTCAGACGGACGCGCCCTCATCAAAGGGACTGCTGACGTGGGAGTCGCCCGCGCGGTTTATGCGCGCTACATCGGTTTATGAGCAACTGCGTTCACAATCCCGCGCGGCGATGCTGCGACGTGTCGCCGACCGTTTCGCGAGTCACTGACGGTAACTAAAGTGCCGCCCCTTCTGGCAGACGCGAGGCCGCGCGGCGGTCTCGGACAAATGGGCTGAGTCCGCTTCGGGTGCATCGCATGGCAACTTCTCCGTCGGGTGATCGCAAGCCTGCATCTGGTCGCAATCGACCGGATCGCTCGCCCTTCCCCGACTTCGAAGCGGAATCGCAACGCCGCTCGGCCGTGAAGCCAAAAGACGAATCGCTCATGGGATCGTTGATCGCGCTCGTGAAGTACGGCTTTGAGGTCTACTTCTTACAGCGCGACACCCGTAGCCGGTGGGGCATGGCGGCGAGTTTGGGAGTGCATCTCCTGGTGCTGCTCGTGCTGTGGTTTGTGGTGCTGCCGGGTGCTCGCCGTTTGAGTTATGTCGAACTTCAAGGTTGGGGTAGCGGTGCCATCGGTGATGGTTTCGATAACTCACTGCCGCCCGGTCCCGGCGAAGGCCCCACGGAAATCACGTCCGTCACGACAGTGAATGTGGGCACGTCAGAAACCCCAGCGCTTGGAACAGCGGAAACCAACGAAGCGACGTCGGCACCTCCAGAAACTAAGTCATCGACGGCCACTGACGAGACCGCGCCGGTGTCGGCAACAGGACGATTGGGCAATCGCTCGGGGACCGGTCGCGGCGGAGCACTCGATGGCACCTTTGGCGGCAAAGGCACACGCGGTTCTGGTGGCGGTGGAGGGGGCGGCGGTGGAGGCAAGAACGATCAAGCGGATGCACTGCGCAAATGTGTGGACGCCGGCATGTCGTGGATCGTGCGACAGCAAACCAAAGGTGGAAACTGGCAGTTGCATACCGGCTATCCCGATGCCGGTTATTCCGTCGCGCGAACGGACACGGGAGCCACTGCGCTCGCGTTGCTGGCTCTGCTTGGTGACGGGCACACGCACTTGAATGGTCCGCACAAAGAAGCCGTCAAGAAGGGGTTAAACTGGCTGAAGTCCATTCAGAAGAACGACGGCGACTTTCATGATCACGTGGAACTCGGTCGGCAAACGGCGTTCTACGCGCACGCTCAAGCGACGATCGCCATGTGCGAGGCGTATGCGTTGACGAAGGATGAATCCTTCAAGAACTCCGCCCAGAAGGGCATCGAGTTCTTACTCAACTCGCAACATCCCTCGAATGGCGGCTGGCGTTATCAACCTCAAGATGTGAAGTCGATGGGCGACTTATCGGTCTCTGGCTGGTGTTTGATGGCCATGAATACGGCCCGCATCGCTGAGATCAACGTCCCGCCGGAACCGTTTGGCCGCGTGACGGTGTTCTTGAATTCGGTCGAATCGCAGAACGGGTCGCGGTATCGATACTTACCAAGCGATCCCGCCGGAAAGACGTCGCTCGCGATGACGGCGGAGGGCTTGCTGTGCCGTCAGTGGCTCGGTTGGAAGAAGGACAACGCAGCGTTGCAAGACGGCATCAAGTTCTTACTTGCACCCGAGAATCAGCCGCTGTGGGCGCCCGGCAAGCGGAACGTCTATGAGTGGTATTACATGGCTCAAACGCTGCACAACATGGGCGGCGACGACTGGCGCGGATGGTTCGGCAACTTGCAAAGCCTCATCGTCCGCAGCCAAGAAAAAGCCGGAGGCAAGCCGCCTAACGACACGCGCGGAAGTTGGAGCCCCAAGTTTGGTTCGTCGACCTATGGCTCGAACGAAGAATACGCCGACAAAGCCGGGCGTCTGTACCTCACGGCGATGTGCCTACTAATCCTCGAAACTCCGTACCGGCACACCCCGATCTACGACGAGTAGCCTCGGTACGGAGAGTCTACGAGAGGTCATCGACTATCCCACAAACTCGATGTCGACCGGACGCGGAATGATGCCGGCTTCGTAACCCCTCTGAAGCAACAGTTGGACGGCACGACGGCCCTTCTCGCCGAAGTCCATCGTCCAATGATTCACATACATGCCGACGAACTGATCGGCCTTCGCGCGGTCCAAGTCGCGGCCGTACTGCATCGCGTGGCTGAGTGCTTCCTGCCGATGCTCCAAGCCATAGCCAATGCTCTGCTTCAGCAACGCGGTGACTTCTTCCATGCCCTGCCGACCGAGATCTCGCCGAATGGCATTGCCTCCCAAAGGCAGCGGCAATCCATCGGTTTGCTCGTACCACCACTTGCCTAGGTCAACGATCAAATTGAGGTTCTGGTTCTGAAACGTGAGCTGCCCTTCATGAATGATGAGCCCCGCATCGACCTTGCCCGCAGCCACCAGATTGAGAATCTCGTCGAACGGATGCACCTCGTAAGTGAAGCGATCACCCAGCAGCAGCTTCAGCGCGAGAAACGCCGTCGTCAGCGTGCCGGGCACCGCGATCTTCTGGCCGTAGAGCGACTCGATTGGACCTGGTTCACGCGCCACGACCATTGGGCCGTAGTTCTCACCCATGCTCGCGCCGCAAGCGCACAGCGCGTATTTGTCAAGGACATAGGCATAGCCATGCAGACTGACGGCCGTCAGTTCCAATTCGCCGCGCAACGCCCGGTGATTGAGCGTCTCAATGTCCTGCAAGGTGTGCGTAAAGCGATAGTTCCCCGTCGGAATCTTGTCGTTCGCCAGGGCGTGAAACATGAAGGCGTCGTCGGGATCGGGACTATGGCCAACGTTGATTAAAATCTGACCGTTGCTGGTGCTCATGAAATTCGCTGTGTGTTGAGAAGGGCCGAAATTTAAGGCAGTTTCGAAACAAAGCGGGACTCTAAGTCGGTCACCCAAGGGTCGCAACCAACCCTCAATGGAGCGTCCGTTGAAGAGGCCCTATGAGTCGCGACCGCCATGCGAACATCTTCTCCACGCTCACCGTGACTCTGTGTTTCAATCGTTTCCCGAAAGCATGGAAAGCACAGAAACACGCAGGCGGCATACCACTGAAGACTGTGTCACTCGCACTGGCCAAGGCCTGGCTTCTCGCGTCGGACTCAACTGACGGTCAACTGCTACAGGGCTTGAAAACAGTGCTCTGGAGCGTTCCGGTTCGACGGAGTCCTCCAGAATAAAAGCCACCGTAGTAGGCACATTCCATGTGCCGTGGCTCGGACTGTCACTGGCTGGCGGCACATGGAATGTGCCTGCCACTTTCGCCCACGTTGATGAACACTCGACCGCGATCCCCAAAACCATCGGCCAGGAGCCAGGGCGACGTTCTGGACCGTGGTGGCGTAGTCATCTTCCGCTGGAATGACCTCTGAACGCAGATATCGTCCCACCCGCGTTCGGCTCCCACGAAGACGAGCCCAAGTGACACCAACCGCCCGTGAGTAACTCAAACGAAGTGACCAGATACACGTCAGCCGATTCCCCGCATCTATCGACCAACAAATCCGTTAAGACCTCACTAATCATCCCAAAGAAAGATGGGTGGCCCCATTCATCATCCGAAGGCAGAAAAGGGGTCAGGATTCTTCAGATCAGATCGCAAGCGTGCTCCGATCATGGCAAGATCCAACCCATGAAAAGAGTCCTGCCCCCTTTTCCTCCGCTTGATAAACGCCAAGTGAAAATGCCCAGCGGTCATCTGTAGGCCAAGCACCATCGCCAACAAGGGCCAGTCCTAGCGAGAACTTCGCGATACAAGTCGCTCCACAAGCAGCAGGGCAAACGGCAGATAACAGCCGCCGATGATTGCCCACTCCAAGCACGAACGCGGCGGAAACCAGCCATAAACGTAGATGAGCGCGGCTAACAAAGCGCTCAGTTGGCTCAACTTCCATTCGCGCGCCAGTCGCCACATCCCCAGCGTTGCCAGGATGTAATGCACTAGATGCGACACGTGATAAGCGACATTGCAATCCAGCCAGCGATAGAGAATCCAATTGGTTGGATAGAAAACTCCCGTCTGACTTTCAGCGACCAGCGGATATCCAAAGCTGGTCCTTGAGTGCCACAAAGGCCAGATGCTTTGCGGTAAACTTTCGGCGAGGAATTGCTTCTGGGGCAAGAAATAGGTGTAAACATCGCCGCCAATGAATCCACCGCTGCTCCACAGAGGGCTCCAGAACCAATAACTCAGAGCCACTGCCAGCGCGAACGCACAAAGCCTGTCGAGCCAGCGGATAGGTCGATTCATGTCGAACTTAGCATGAGAAAAGTATTGGAAGAGCGTTGGAACCACCGCAACAAGCGGGGCTGCAATTGTCCGATGAATCACGAGTCAGATCGGTTCTTCAGTCGGTCGCTGCACTGCGAAATGATTTGCAAAGCCACTTGCGCGGGATTGTAGCCACCAGGTAGTCGAACCAAGCATTTACCATGCTTGTTGCAATACGCACGGACGGCACCGTAGGAATGTGATGCCCAACGAATCGCTAGCAGGACCACAGACACATCGTCGAGCTTCACAAAGTGCTCAAACTCAGTGGTGGAACTGCGGTGATGCTTAGTAGGAATCCAATAGAGTTCTTTGAGCTTCAAAGAGTTCTTCAGCAATTGTTCCGGTCGGGCTCGGGGATCGCCGCCGATGAAAACCATCGAGCTGCCGTTCATCAGCTCCGCAGCCTTGATGACTTCCGGAGTGATGATCTCTTGTTTGCGGTCATTGCGGAGCGAAGGATCATCGTGCGCTGCTAATTCGATTTCGCGGGCGACCTCCATCAATCGCTCGACAGGCACATCCAAGTCCGGGAGATCATCGATATGCGGAGCAAGTAAACTCCTTAAAGCGCGATCGTTAGCAGGTAGCCCGTTATTCACCAACTTGGTGACACTGCCAGCGATGGTTTTCCAATGATCGACAGTGAGAGTTGGTTCGGTCGTCAGCTTTTCAAGTTCGAACTTGATTTGACTCAGGAGCTTTTGCTGTTGATCCAGCTTTTTAGAGGCGATGGGGGTCGCCACATTTTGCATGGACTTTTTCGGAGTCCCTTTTCCCGCGTACTTAAACGTACCTTTTGATGTTGGTGAATAATTCGACCAGTCTTTGGGTTTGGGAGTCTGTTTCGCAAAGGTCAATAGCGAAGCAGCCTGCTCACCCGAGAGACTTGGATCCGCGCCTGACTTGGGCGAGTCCTCATGAACCTCTTCATCAACGGACTTACTGACGACGGGCTGGCTCACAACGGCAGCCATCATCTCGTCGCAGAGTGCATCAAGGGCGCTGTCTTCGAGTGGCCTCTTAATCGCCTTGAGTTCGGATGTCTTAGCCACATCACTCGCTGTGACGAGCGGAATTACTACCACTGAATTCGGCTTGCTGCTTTCGTCGTTCGCACTTCCTCTGTTCTGTGTTTCGACTGCGGCGGGTATCTCGACAGGATCGGCAACGATGACAGGTGCGAATGCGGCAGCGTCACGCTTGAGTGGCTCATCTGCTGGTGTTGCGGCGATCGGCACAGCGGTCTGTTGATTCTTCGACGCACTGGAATCGCAACTTACCGGCTGGCATGTCTCAGGAGATGCTTCCGCTGGGCTCCTTTCTCTGATGTCACCAACTTCGGTTTGCTCAACCTCTTCAGGAGCATTGGTTGCAGTTGGTTCTGCGGGAAGCGGAAGGGTTGCATCTAAGACCGCTTGGGCCAGATGCCTGAGCCGTCTACGCAGCTCTTCGTCTTCCAAGACGACGGTCGTTAAGCGACTCAATGCAGCTACAAAAGCCTGAGTAATGGTGTCGGACATGAGTGGATCCTCGAACCCGGAGAGGGAAAAGGGGGGAGAGGGAAAAGGGGTCAGAGAGGGAAAAGGGGTCAGGACTCTTTGATTCTTCAGATCAGGTCGTTAGCGTGCTCCGATCATGGCAAGATCCAGCCCACAAAAAGAGTCCTGACCTCCTCTCCCGTCCCGGTCCCGGAAGGATGAGACACCTACCGCTTGATATTAATCACCCACAAGGGGCAGTCTCGATTGCCCATCCCCCGAGATGTCGCAAAGCCGGAAATCCTTAGCAGCCTCAATCAGTCGCACAAAAGAAATACACGATTGTGATCCATGTCCACAATCACATTCTTCGCGTATCGCCCATTCCCGATCCCAAACACATCGCCTGCAGGTTTAAATGTGCGTCGTTTAGAATGGGTCGAAGGCATCACACTTAAATAAACACAAAAATCATCACTGACAGATGCAGTCCGAAATTGCTCAAACTTCACACCGCTAAACTCTTCTGCTACGCCAATCAATTCACTCATATCAGGAATCTGCATCGAAATAAGAAAATATTCATCCTGTAATCCCTCTGAGAATACCCAGATATGGCGGGCTGAAGAGGGAATCACCTTGCCTTTGAGTCCAAACCTATCTATATGCGCCCACTCTCTGGAATGGCGTTTAAGGCTCGGCAGATCCTTCGCGTCTTCGATATTTACCCGATGCTCAATCTCTGGCCCACACCCGACTGTGAAGATTCCAAACACCACCGCGAGCCACAGCCAGTAATATATACGTTCCCTAAAAAGCGTGAAAGTCATTTATCCACTCCGAATTTCGCAGTGACGCAACCCCTGCAATAGAAAGCAGGACAGCAGAAAAGCGGTCAGGACTTTTGGATTCTTCAGATCAGGATCGCAAGCGTGCGCCGATCATGGCAAGATCCAGTTTATGAAAAGTGCCCCCTTTTCTCCCCTCGAATTGATCGGCGAGATATCGTTACTCCCGACATAGTCGGCTATGCATGACTACCGCCTATCAGTAATTTCCCGTCCGAGTCAGCATCAATGTGAGGTGAGCCCAATGAGTGAAGTTGAAGTACGCGTTCGAAACCTCTCGCAGGAAGCCTTCGCGCAATTCAGAGACTGGTTTTACCACTTTGAAAATGACCAATGGGATCAGCAGATCAAGGCGGACTTCACTGCTGGGAAATTCCGAGACCTCATAGCGACCGCGAGAGATGAAATGGTTCAAGGAAAGGCTCGTGAAATTTGAAGCATTTCACCTCTTCCAATTTCTGGAAGCTCTATAACAGCTTTCCTACCGAGGTTCAGGAACTCGCCGATAAGAACTACGAGTTGCTGAAGGCTAATCCGCGTCATCCTTCTTTACAGCTCAAGCGCATCGCGGAGCTATGGTCGGTACGCGTCGGCTTACATATCCGTGCCATCGGTATTGACGCTCCCGGAGGCATATAGTGGATTTGGATTGGAACTCATGCCGATTATGAACGGCTTCTAGCCTAACAAATCGCTCTCGGCATTTAGGGGAGGAAAAGGAGGGAATAAAAGAGTCCTGACCCCTTTTCATCCTCAAGCTCGACAAGCGCAAGCGGAGTTCCGCCACTCGCTTCTCATCGACGAGGAGAGCGTTCAAGTCGTGCTTGGTGGGCTCGGCAGGCTTGCCGTCGTCGTCACACCTCTGAGGAGACAGCACCCACCGCCGCCGCGCGACCTCGCGATCATCCCACTGCTGAACGACATCCGGTCGATTGCGCAGCACGACATGCAGGTGATTCGACATGACCGCAAAGGCCAACACATCGCCCCCAAACACTCCCGCGAGCAACTCCAACCGCCGCTAAATCCACTCGCGCCGATGCTCGAGCGACTTCCCGGATTCGTCATCTGTCCCGCAAAAGAAAAGCCCGCCGTACTCACCGCTAGATGCAGTGGTAAACACCCACATTGTCCGCATCGACCAACAACTTCCGAGGAGTTCTCGCCATCGTCACGTCTCCCGTTCATTCCCCTTGAGTTCCAAAATCCAAGAAGAACCAACAAACCTCGCCCCGCCCGAGTCAGCAATGGCTAGATCGCCCCATCAATTCAGCCCATCCTTCCTCGGCGGCAACCCTCTCATCCTCCAAGGGAAACTGCGATGAGGGAGATCACCATCTTCTCGGTTCCGTAATCCATAAGGGCTGGTGCGTGATGACTAATTCCAAATTGTGTATGACTCACGCCTACATTCAATAACGCGACAATTTGGAAACTCCAAATTCAATACTTCAGGAGACCTCTTTGCGGCAATGACGTCGCAAAAAATCGCTTCACGTCGAACGTCTCTAGCATCGCATTCATCTGTAAATTCATTGCTTTGATCGATCCAAAGCTCCCTTCGCCTATTCACCAAAACCAAAGTGCATTTTTTACAGCAGCATATTTGGACGACTTCGTTCCAATGCAGCAATCGCGATCCGTGCTGCAATTCGCGCTTCCAAAGCCAACGAGACACAGCATTCGCCGTAATTCCCAAAACCGAAACCGATAGTAAAAACAGGCCAACCACATGAATTGAAAAAAACATTTATTGCTACCAATAACGCCGCCGAACTAGTTTTTAGGATACACTAAATACACAACGATGCCACCGCCCGCCACTACCCCCAAATCCATACAAAAATAAATTCGATGCGAAGTCTCCATCGCCCCGCAGATGGAGAAGACTACTCTCTCAATCGGGGGAGAGAAAAGGGGTCAGGACTCTTTGATTCTTCAAATCAGGTCGTTAACGTGCTCCGATCATGGCAAGATCCAAACGAATTTGTCCGGCCGGCGAGGTGTTTCATGTCCTCAATCGAGCAGTCGCCCGATTGACGATCTTTGAGAAGCCTGCCGACTATGATGCCTTTCTCCGTGTCCTCAATGAGACCTGGCAGCTTGTGCCTTTGCCTATATTCGCGATGGCCCTGATGCCCAATCACTGGCACTTTGTGGTCCGACCGACCACCGACGAGCAAGTCAGCGACTTCTTTCGGCGGCTCACCGTCATGCACACCATGCGGTATCACGCACACTACAAGACCGCCGGAACGGGACATCTCTATCAAGGACGGTTCAAGTCGTTTCCCATCCAAAACGACGAGCACTTATTGACCGTAATGCGTTACGTCGAACGGAATCCGGTGCGAGCCAACTTTGTGAACCAAGCTGAAGACTGGCAATGGGGCTCCGCGTCCGCTCGCCAGCAACCCGCCGACCAGCGTCTTTGGCTGGCGACTCCCAGCGATCCGCCGCTGCCTCGGCAATGGCGATCCTGGGTGAACAAGCCCCAAACCGACGCAGAAGTCAAAGCACTGCGCGTCTGCATTCAACGCGGACTCCCCTTCGGCGACGACCACTGGATCAAAAGCAGCACCGTTCGCCTCTGTCTCGAAAGCACCACTCGTCCCAGAGGACGCCCCAAAAAAGAGTCCTGACCCCTTTTTATCTTCACAAAGACGCTCATGCCTCTGCTCACCGTCCGCGAACTCAGACGCCAGTTCGATACCGATCCCGTCTTCTCCAATGTCACCTTTGACGTGCAACCGGGCGACCGCATTGGGCTTGTCGGTCCTAATGGTACGGGCAAGACCACGCTGATGAAGATTCTCGCGGGTGTGGACCATGAGGACTTTGGCGAGATCGACCGACCCAACAACGTGAAGGTCGCCATGCTCGAACAGCATGTCGATCTGTCTCGCGATCGAACGTTGTTCGAGGAAGCGAAGTCGGGACTCGGACATTTGTACGCGTTGCAACAGGAAGCCGAAGAACTCGCTCACAAGTTCGGCAAGGTGGTTGATGGCGCCGAGTCCGCTCGGGTGCATGCGCGCTATGACGCGGTGATGGCTGAACTCGATCGTCACAACGCGCATCATCTCGACCATCGCGTGGAAGCGGTGCTGGATGGACTCGGCTTTCAGCGCGAGCAATACGATCGCTCGATCCGCGAATTCAGCGGCGGCCAGCAGAACCGCATGCTCCTCGCGCGAATCTTGCTCACTCAACCCGATCTGATGTTGCTCGACGAACCAACGAACCATCTCGACATCGCCGCCACCGAATGGCTCGAAGACTACCTCGCGCGCAGCAACCAAACGCTGATCGTGATTAGCCACGATCGCTACTTCCTCGATCGTGTCACCAATCGCACGATTGAACTCTTTGAGGGCCAAGCAACGGTCTACAAAGGCAACTTCTCGCATTACTGGAAACAGCGCGAAGAGCGGCAAGAGTTCCAACGCAAGGCCTTTGAGAAGCAACAAGAATTCATCGAGCGGACCGAAGACTTTATCCGTCGCAACATCGCCGGACAGAAAACCAATCAAGCCAAGGACCGCATCAAGAAACTCGAACGAGTTGAGGAAGTCGCGTTAATTCGTGACGTCAAAGAAGTGCCGATGGATTTCGGCGAGGCGACGCGCACGGGGGATTGGGTCTTCGACGCGACCGACCTGAGCAAAGGCTTCGGAACGCCACTCTTCCAAGACTTTACAATGCGCATCGAACGCGGTGACCGCATCGCAATCCTGGGGCCCAACGGCGCCGGCAAGACCACGCTGCTACGCACATTGATTGGCGAACTGCCGCCGGACTCGGGCAAGTTGCGATTTGGCTCAAATGTGAAGTTGGCTTACTACGACCAACAGCTTTCCAGCGTCGATCCCGAACTCACCGCTGTGGAAGCGGTCATTCCACCGAACCGCCCGGACTTGCTGCAGCCAGCAGCGCGCGGATTACTGGCTCGTTTCGGACTCACGGGCGACATCGTTTTTCAGAAGGTTGCCTTCATGAGTGGCGGGGAGCGCAGCCGAGTCGCTCTGGCCAGACTCTCAGCGCAGCAAGCCAATGTGCTGACGCTCGACGAACCGACAAACCATCTGGACCTCTGGGCGCGGCAATCGCTGGAAAAGGCCCTCCATGCCTTTGAGGGTACGATGCTGTTCGTGAGCCACGATCGTTATTTCGTCAATCAACTGGCGACGTCGGTGATTGTGTTCGAGCCCGATGGCTGGAAGCACTTCGCTGGTAATTATTCTGACTACATCGACTTCATGAAACGCCGCGCGGAAGCAGACAAAACCGCTCGGCAAGCCGAGGAAACCGCTGCGGCCAAAAAGGCTGCACAGAACCCAGCAGCAAGCGCATCCTCGACCGACAAGCCCAAACGCAAGCGTCAGTTCCCCTACCGCAAAGCGACCGAGATTGAACGCGAGATTGCTCAAACCGAGCAGCGCGTCGCTGACCTACAGGATGAAATGTCATCACCAACGGTGCTGCGTGACGGTCAACGCATGAAGCAGATCGCCGCCGACTACGAGGCGTTGCAACAAAAACTCCCGCAACTTTACGAGCACTGGGAAGAGGCTTTGGAATTGAATTGAGCCAACATCCCGGCCGGTCTACACCAGGCACTGTTGGTCGCGAAGTCGGGTGGTGCGAGACGATGACGGCTCACCCGCATTGCTCATTCAAGTGGAGGCCGACAAGCGGTCTGGTTTGTGACCGATGAAGGCGCAGACGGCATAAGTCCGCACGGCGAAATTCCACAGCCACGGCCCTTCGACGCGCAGTTCAGCGAACTGTGGACCGATCCCTGGATCGGTGCGCAGCGTTTGACCAATCAAGCCGGGATGCAGCCCGCTGAAGAAATTGCCTTCTAGCAATAGCTTGGAAACGACTGATGGCAATTCATCAGCCGAGGCTGCAGCGATTTGAGGAGCGGTGTCTGTCGAGACGATCTCACTGGTCGCGATCAACGTTCCGCCCGGCTCCACAAGATCCGTCGCCAGCCGTAGATGCTGCAAACGCAACGCTTGCACCAGCTCAAGAAAGCCGGCGTGTTGCGCACCGATCGTCAACGAAGCGACCTCCACCAGTTGGCTCAGTAAGCCAATCGAGAGCACCAAGCGCCCCGTCGGTAGCTCGTAGGTGGGGCGGGCTGTCGCCAAGCGTTGCGTCAGGTCGTGAACGTGTGCGACGTCAGTAGAAGGTTCGAGCGCGGCCAGCTCGTCCCAAGTCCCTGTGAGGTCGACTCCTCCATGTCGTGCCAACCGCGGATCATGGAGAAGACCTTGCTGCTCGACACCGGCTTGTAGAGCTGCGGCATCCAAGTCGATCAACTGCAGGCGCCATCCGGCGTCAAGAATCGCCACCAGGTCGATGTCATTACAATTACCAGCCCCAAGAACACATAGCTCGCGGCACGGCAACCGCGCAGCCTCGCGCAGGATCAGATGCGTGACACGTTCTCGATGAGAACGATAACGCTCCCAACTCCATCGACTGTCTGAGTTACGTTGGAGTTGCTCGGCGGTGAGAGAATTCATGACGGCCAATCATTGAGGTGACAGAAGACAGCGAATGATCGGACGCGACGTGCGGGAACATCTCCGAACTCCCAGAGACTTCAGCGTACCAGCCGTGCGACCAATCCTGGTGCGGAAAGTTACCAACGGACCGACAACCAAGCGGCCCCGCCCGTCTGTTGCACGTGCCGCATGGACATCCATTGACCGGTAGTGGCGATGGATTCGACGCCAACAACGTCCGCCCTAGTGATGTTCAAGTTTTATCGTTTGATCGTTCCGGCGGCGCGGTGCTGCGGGCGTCTCTAGGTCAACAATAACTGAAGGCCCTCACATGCGGCGGCGTGGTTTCACACTTATCGAACTCTTAGTGGTCATTGCAATCATTGCGGTACTCGTCGCACTGTTGCTGCCCGCAGTTCAACAAGCCCGCGAGGCGGCTCGACGATCCCAGTGCAAAAACAACCTCAAGCAGCTAGGCGTCGCGATCCACAACTACATCGAAGCGAATAAGTACTTGCCGCCCAGCGCGTCGATTGACCTGAGTGTGTCGACCACCGGAAACAATGGTTCTTGGGGGATTCATGGTCGACTGTTGCAGTACTTGGAACAGACCAATCTCGGCGACAAAGTCGATCTCAACACAGCGTGGGATTTTCAGTTGGTGATCAGTGGCATCAAGGTCGCCGCTTACTCGTGCCCGAGTGATCCGAAGTCTGATCAAGTGCGCGATCCTGGCGGCGGACGAGCGTTGCTCTATCCCACGACTTATGGGTTCAATTACGGCTCGTGGTTCGTCTTCAATCCCACAACCGGAATGGGAGGCGAGGGCGCGTTCTTTCCGAACTCACGTCTGAGTGACGGCGCTTTCACCGATGGAACAAGCAACACTTTGCTGGCTTCCGAAGTCAAAGCCTGGACTCCATACAACCGCAATGGCGGTCCCACGACCACGGCGATCCCGACTGATGCCGCAGGCGTGGCTGCGCAAATCGCGACCGGCACGGACTTCAAGAAGGATACGGGACACACCGAGTGGCCCGATGGTCGTGTGCATCACAACGGCTTCACAACAACGCTCACCCCGAACTCTGTCGTGAATTACATCAACGGTGGGGTGAGTTACGACGCGGACTACAACTCGTGGCAGGAAGGCCGCAATGGCAACACGGGCAGCCCAACCTACGCCGCGATCACCTCGCGTAGTCATCATATCGGATCAGTGAACGTCACCTTAGTCGATGGAGCGGTAAGAACAGTGACCGACAAAATCGACATGGGGATCTGGCGAGCATTGGGCTCGCGTGCCAACGGCGAAGTGATTGGCGATTGGTAACTGGCCCAAGCACCTGCGTGATGCCCCACTCACGACGCATTGCTCGAAGTCCTCTAGGAGCGATTTTGCATCCCGCGCTATAAACCTGGTGACTTTGCAACACTCCCGTCTTGCCCCGAGGGAACGCATGGCAACACGGCGATGTTCTCAACATGACGATTTCACATTCAGCGCAGGGAGGCGGTTCAATGGAGACGATGCTCGTCGTTGGCGTCGAGACGGTGGCAGGAGCGAATCTCGCAGTCGAATTCGCGAAGACTCATCACGTCATTGGATTGGCTTCAGTACCAGGCATCAGCCTCTCAGGTTGCGATGTGCAGACCATCCATACCCACGACCACGTCACCGTCAGAAGTTGGCTGCAACAAGCTCGACCGCAGCGCATTGTCTTTTGTGGTCAGGCCGCCCAAGCGTGTTGGGACGAGACTGACGCTCCAGCAATCGATGATTCCGCAGCGACCACTTGGGCGAGAATCTCTGCCGAGCACAGCATTTCTTTCACAATGCTGTCATCCGATGCCGTCTTTACCGGTCCTTGGCTCTCGCACTTTGAAGACGACGAAGAGCACTACTGCCCAACGCCACGTGCCCAACAGATTCGCGCGGTGGAAGAGTCCGTCTTCGCAGTCGATCCCAATGCCTTGATTGTCCGCACCCATGTCTTTGGTCTGAGCCCACTCGCCCAATGCCCAAGCCTGGCCGAGCGACTGCTCAGCCAACTGGAACGCCACGACGAGCTATCGATCGACAGCTTACGACATGCATCGCCGATCCTCGCGGCCGATCTCGCAACGCTGTTGTCGCAGTGCTTTGACGGCGAAGTCTGCGGACTACTGCATATCGCCGGCGGCGAACGAACCAATCCGTATCTCTTTGCCGAACTCTTGGCTGAGGCGGCGGAGTTAGAGCGTCCGAACTATGACTGGATCGAAGAGTTGACCGATCCGCTGGTCGGCTTCGGCTGCAGCGAATCAACCTTGAACTGCTCGCAAGCCAGAGACTTGCTGGAGTTCCCGATGCCGCTACTCGTTGAGGGCGTCAATCGCCTCATCGCACAGTACCGCAACGGTTACATCGAGAAACTACGCGGCCAACGGGACAACGCCAGCAAGGCCGCGTGATCCAAAAGGCCGGGAACAGCACACGCCCCGGCCTCACCATTAGCCAATCTTGTCTCGTAGTCCTTCGAGCAAACTCACCGCTTTGCCGATGTCGGCCTTTTGGCGGACTGGATCATGCGGGATTTCGCGTTCGATCGTCAGCGGACCTTCGTAGCCAATCTCTTTGAGCGTGCGCAGGAATGTCTCCATTCCGACATCGCCTTCTCCGAGCGGCGTCTCGCACCCCCAAGCGGTGCCGCGCACGTCGGCGGCTGCCCACTTGCCGTCTTTGCAATGCACGCTGCGAACGAGATGCCCGACCTTCTTCAACGCTTCGATCGGATCGCCGGTGCCGTACAGGATCATGTTGGCCGGGTCGAAGTTGATGAAGAGGTTGTCGCGACCGACATCCGCGATGAAGTGCAGCAAGTGGTCGGCGGACTCTTGCCCGGTTTCGAGATGTAGGTTTTGCCCATTCGCCTTCACATAGTCGAGCAGATCGCGCGTCGTCTGGATGAGGTCTGTGTAACTTTCAGTACTTGAGTCCGGGACAAAGCCGATATGCAGGGCGACGATCGGACAGCCGAGATACTTCGCAAAGTCAGAGACACTCCGGAACTCTGCGGCGCGTTGCTTACGAGTCGCTTCGGGAACGAGTCCGACTGTCTCGGCGGTGCGTTTGATGCTTTCGTAGGTCTCGCCCTCGAAGCCGCTGAAGACGACTGTTGTAGTGATACCCGCCGCGTTCGCTCGTTTGAGGAAGGCTTCGGCAGCGGCTTGTGACCGATTCTCGGGATGCGGAGCGTGCAGGTGCATCGTCGGCACTTTGAGATCTTGAGCCACCTCCAGATGCACTCCTAACCCCGCATCAACGGACGCGAAAACTCCGATCGGCCACTTACTCATGTTGTGAACTCCTCAAGAACGATGAATCAAACGCATGCTCAGACATGACTCCGGCAGACGACGGACGCTAACGATCTTCGCGTTCATTCAGAAGCAGACGGCAGCGTGTCAACAGGCAGTCGCAACCGTTCCCACAACGCTCCAATCAGGACGCCTTGCCGTTCAATGGTGATTGCAGGTGTGAACCCGGCAGCTTGCAGTTCTACCGCTGTGGGGCCATCAGCCTGACGTTCAAATCGCACGACGTGTTTGATCGCCGGATTGCTTCGAGTCACATCAAACGCGGCGAGGCTCCAGTTGCAGTCGTCAAAAATGCGATTCTGTCGCATGACTTCCAAGTGGTGCAGCGCATGCAGACTCGGTGCAATGCCGATCTGACGGAAGTCGCCGTTCTCTCCAATTCGTGCGCGCAGCTTTTTGAACATCGTTCGTGAGACCGATTGACCCCAATAGTCGATCTCTAATCCGAGGCGCGCCGCACCGCGCAGTCCTCCAATTTGTCCGCCGTAGTAGCTCAGCCAATATGGACCAACCGAAAACAACCCGGTCAGCGACATGACGAGCACCACAGCCAGGACAAGCGTCGGTCGGCGGACGTGTTGCGCCAGCCACTCCAACAAGCGAGAGCCACCAATGCCCGCGAAAACGGCCCAACTCACAAAGCTCGGCAAGAAGAGTCGCTCGCCGTCATAGACTGCGACCTTCGTACTAAAGAGCAGCGGCAACGCCAGCATCGCCAGCGCGATCAACGATAACCTCGGATCACGAACGAGTTGCCGACGACTTACGCCGATGCCGAGTGCTCCCAACAATAGAATCCCCAGCGGCAGAGTTACGACGAACATGACCCACGGGTAATGCCAGGGAACTTCAATGTCCCAATAGACCTTGCCGAAGTAGAAGCACTTGAGGCTCACTCGAAAGCTGCTCGTGCCTAAGAACTTCAGGAGGTTGCCCGGCACATTGAGCCACAGCCACGGCCAACCCCACCCAAAGACGAAAGCCCCCGCCGCTCCCCAGACAACCAATGGCCGCACGGCCTGGAGGCGCCAGTGCCACAACGCCCAGGCAATCACGACCGGCGGTAAGACAACGAATTGAATCTTCGTCAGCGCGACCAAACCTAAGAGCACTCCGCAACAGAACGCGGACTTCAGACTCGGCAGCGTGGTACGCTCGCCCCAAACATGAGCCAGCCCCAAGACTGATGCCGCCCAAGTCAAATTGAGAACGGTTTCCAACGCAGCCAGATGGGCGTGGCCAAACAGGCGTGGCATCGCCACCAGCGCCACCGCTGCCACACACCCTGCGCATCGACCGTAATGCTTGCCGGTGAAAATTCCGACCAGCAACACCGTCAGAGAGAATGCAACCGCCGATCCTGTTCGAGCGGCGAGCGTTACAGCACTGGTTCCGACACCCGGTTCCGGCAAGAACCGTAACGCCAACTCATGAAAGACACCGAGCCATAACCGTCCGAGGGGCGGATGATCGGGGTTGTAGCCCGTCTCGCTAAAGATCTCTTGAGCACTGCTTGGTTCGAGAATCAGCAAACTACCGTAACTTTTGATGGCCTTGGTCAAATAGACGCCGACCTGCACGTTGAAGGCTTCATCGAGCGTGATACCCGGCCCTTCGAAAGTTTGCGGCCAAGACTCACCAGGATCGAGCGTCAACAAAACAACCAGCAGCGCCAGCACCGCGACACATGCCGGGCCGGTCCAGATTCGCTGGCTAAGGTTCTTGACGATCGACATATCGCGGGCCTTCCAGAGGAGTTCGAGTGACAGCCCAACCTACTCGGACCGCGCCCCCCATCGCCATCCTGGCAGCACTGAACTCTGCAATCTCGTTCCTGCCACGCTGGCAGACAGCTTGAGCCAAGCGTCTCACACTCACCGGAAATGGCAGAGGCAAAGCACACTGCGTAAGCCATAACTCATTGGCAAACAGTGAGTTTCGAACCTCAGCACTTCACGGCACGATGTTCGCTGCTGCTTTCGCCGTGAGAAATACGGAGTCGCATACGCGGCTCCAAGTACCAATACCGCCGGTCTGTGGAGTTCGTCACCGACGGGGTCGGGACCAGACCGCAATCGCGAACCGACAGTGATTCGACCGAGGAGTACAGAATGGCGAAGAGCAAGGGCACGAAGTTGATTCCCCTGGGTGACCGAGTCGTCGTCCAACGGGACGAAGCCGAGACCACCACAGCGGGCGGCATTGTTCTGCCGGATTCGGCTAAGAATAAGCCCCAACGCGGCAAAGTGATCGCCGTGGGCGAAGGCCATGTCCGCCGTGACGGTAAGAAGGTCGCGTTGACCGTAAAGGAAGGTGACAACGTGCTCTTCACGTCATATGCCGGCGAAGAAATTAAGGTCGGCGACGGTGAACTCTTGCTCCTCCGAGAAAGCGACATCCTCGCGACGTTCTAAAACGCCACTCGTTCCCATGTTCCACTTGGGAACGCCACTTGGAAGCACTGCTTCCCGTGCCGATCCGACTGCCGTTCAAACCACTGAGCGGCTTGAAGTGGTTCAAAACCCGGTCGTATCGACGATCCCAAACAACATCCATTCGGAGATTTCATTCATGGCAAAGATCATTGCCTTCGATCAAGAAGCGCAAGAAGCGATGCGCCGTGGCGTGCAGAAACTCGCCAAGGCGGTCAAAACGACGCTCGGACCTCGCGGTCGCAACGTCATCCTCGCCAAAAGCTTCGGTTCCCCAACCGTAACGAAGGACGGAGTGACCGTCGCTCGCGAAATCGAACTCGGCGATAAGTTTGAAGATATGGGTGCTCGACTGGTCCGTGAAGTCGCCAGCAAAACAAGCGACAACGCAGGTGACGGCACGACGACCGCGACTGTGATGGCCGAAGCGATCTTCATCGAGGGTCTCAAAGGCGTTGTTGCCGGTGTGAACCCAATCGAGATGAAGCGCGGCATGGATAAGGCTGTTGATCAGATCGTCGACAAACTCAAAGAGATGTCGACTGATTGCCGCTCGAAGAAGTCAATTGCTCAAGTTGGCACCGTGGCCGCTAACGGCGACGAAGAGATTGGCAACATCCTCGCTGATGCAATGGAGCAAGTCGGTAAGGACGGCGTCATCACTGTCGAGGATGGCAAGAGCCTGAAGACGGAACTCGAGAAGAAGGAAGGCATGCAGTTCGATCGCGGCTACTTGTCGCCGTACTTCGTGACCGACCCGCAGACGATGGAGTGCGTCTTCGAGGACTGCTACGTCCTGATCTACGAAAAGAAGATCAGCAACATCAAGGAGCTTGTCCCGGTGCTGGAGAAGGTCGTGCAGAGCGGCAAGCCTCTGCTGATCATCGCCGAAGACATCGATGGTGAGGCACTCGCAACGCTCGTCATCAACAAGCTGCGCGGCACGTTCAAGTGCGTCGCGGTCAAGGCTCCTGGCTATGGCGATCGTCGCAAGGCTCTGCTGCAAGACATCGCAATCATGTGCGGCGGCCAAGCGGTCTTTGAGGATCTCGGTATCAAGCTAGACAGCATCCAACTGACCGACCTCGGACGCGCAAAGAAGGTCCTCGTCGATAAGGACAATACGACGATCATCGAGGGCAGCGGCAAGAGCAGCGATATCAAGGCTCGCATCGAGCAGATCCGCCGCGAAGTCGAAGCGTCGACCAGCGACTATGACAAAGAAAAGCTCAACGAGCGAGTGGCGAAACTCTCGGGCGGAGTTGCTCAGGTCAACGTTGGTGGCGCGACCGAGTCCGAGATGAAAGAGAAGAAGGCCCGCGTTGAAGATGCGTTGCACGCGACTCGAGCAGCGGTCTCAGAAGGCATTTTGCCGGGTGGCGGTGTCGCATTGCTGCGAGCCTCTTCAGGCTTGAAGCTGAAGGGTTTGTCGCACGACGAAGAAGTCGGCTTCAACATCATCGTCCGAGCTTGCCGTGCTCCGATCACCCAGATCGCCAATAACGCTGGTGTGGACGGTGCTGTGATCTGTGAGAAGGTCTTAGAGCAAGATGGTAATAAAGGTTACAATGCCGCCACGGGCAAGTTCGAAGACCTGGTTAAGACAGGCATCATTGACCCGACGAAGGTGACTCGTACCGCCCTACAGAATGCATCCAGCGTTGCAACGCTGCTGCTAACGAGTGATGCGTTAATCGCCGAAAAGCCAAAGGACGACAAGAAGGGGCACAGTCACGACGAGGACGTCTACTAACTACGGCGTCTCTCCGCAGTCCTTACTTGAGAACGAAACACCTCTGTGGTCAGACGACCGCAGAGGTGTTTTCTTTGATAGCTATTTATTCATCTCAAGATGTGCAATCTCGTAGTCAGAGACTTGAGTAGTACCAGGTCTCGCCATCTGAACGCGGGCAAGCCCTGCGCTGGCCTCCGTGAAGATGTGAAGAACACATAGAGCAGCGTTCCTTGAAGCTCATGTTGGCACGCGGCAAACTCCAGCTTTATGTCTGTCCGACTTCTCAGTCCGTGTCTTCGCTCAGTGCCTACTGCTAGAGGTGATGTGTGCCGCAACAGGTAACGCTTCGAATTCTGGGAGAGCTCGAAGCTCTCGTGCTTATTGACCCGCACACTCACATTAACCCGCATTCGGCGGCATCTAAGACGCTCGCCGACATCATGGGCTATCATTACTACACCGAACTATGCCACTCAGCGGGCTTGCCAAAAGAAGCCATCGAGCAACCTGGCATTAGCCCCAAAGAGAAGGTCGGACGGCTCGTCGAGAAGATTGGCGACATTGAAAACACCGCTAACTACAGTTGGTTGTTGGAGATGTGCCGCGAGTTCTTCGATTTCGAGGAACCCTCGATCACCAAGCAAAACTGGGAGAAGCTGTACGATACAGCCGCCACGAAAATGGCTGCTCCTGATTGGGAAGAACAAGTGCTTGGGCAAAGTAAGCTTGAAAAAGTCTTTCTAACGAATGACTTTGACGATCCACTCACTGGCTTTGATACCAACCGCTATGTGCCTTGCTTGAGAACCGACGACCTTGTTTTTCACTTCAACAAGCTTGAAGTTCGGCAACGTCTCGAACGCGCAACTGGCCAGAAGGTGTCCGATGCGATGTCGCTCAAGGCCGCGATCGGCAAGCTTTTTGAGCACTTCACCAAGAATGGCTGTCG
>Ga0172376_10002741_pt1 | contig 21324 bp, 17 predicted proteins | sample Lak35m_FD_121114 | JGI IMG/M metagenome (GOLD analysis project Ga0172376, IMG submission 121114) | Freshwater microbial communities from Kabuno Bay, South-Kivu, Congo - kab_092012_35m | ecosystem: Environmental > Aquatic > Freshwater > Lake | place: Democratic Republic of the Congo: South-Kivu... | reverse complement strand
CATGGTTTGGTTGTGTCCTTGGTGGCGATTGAAGATTCCCAATAATAAATAAGATAATCCCATGCCAAAAAACAGCCCGAGGAGTGTAATGACTCCGGCCAACACAATAAGTAAGTTTCGCTTTTGGTAAAGCTGGCGCAACATAAGGTCTCGATCTATTCCAAGATAGAGGGGCAAGGTCCCTTTAAGTAGAGGGGCATAGGCATAAAAAAAGCGACCATCTCTCGTTACTAAAATTTCCTTTTTGGATGTCTCAATATCAGAAGTCTTTTCATGTACTAAGGGCGTTGATTCCCGCAGTGATTTAAAGAATAAACTTTCTATTTGCGAATTAAAGGCAAATTCAGAAAGTAATGTTTGGGAACTTTTTTGCCATAACTCGAAATCTCCAGCTGATAACTTATGGCCTACTAAAAGTTGTAAGTTTGAGGCCTGGTCTTCGGAGGACAAAAATTGAGGCTGAATATTGGCAATGCCTAAAAAGTGACCGCGAACCAATTCCTTGATGGAAACTTCCTGGGATACTTGCGATTGTCCATAGAGGAGATTTTTATTTTTTACGATAATGAGAAAGTCGAGCTGATGGGTTTGACGAAGTTCTACTAGCGCATCCTCAATGGTCTTTAAGTGTTGGGAGGAAAGCGCAGATTTAAGACTTTGAGAAGAAAGTATTGTTTGCGCTTTTAAATCCATTTCACGCTGTTTAATTTGAACTAAACCTTCAATACTTTGAAGTGAGTTAAGGAGATGGAGGTTGGCGTTTTCGGTAAATTCATTTTTACTTTGGTAATAAGAGAAGGCCACAAAAGTTAATCCAATGGCAGCAAAAAGGGCAGAGAAAATCAAGGCCAGAGTTTGTTGTAATGGATCTCGCATATTAAATTTCATGACGAATCCTCTTTTTAATAAAAATCATTGGCCTCTCCTTGGTTTGTCCCTTGGTCTTTTACTTTGTAAGTTTGGCCATCCTTTTTGGTATGTTCGATCGGAGCAAAATTGGTTTCGGTCAAGAGATTGATTACAAGAGGGCGTTTTAAATCGTTGCCTTGAATTGGCAATGTTATTTGATATTTATAGGGTTGAGATAAAAAATCACTTTCGATAACAACATTCATTTTACCCTGTGTGTTTGGGATAGGGAGACGAACGATTCCATCTTGGTTGGCCTTGGCATAAAAAGGGTGATCATAAACATAAATTGTGGCCATCATGTCTTTGTGGATATTGCAAAAAACGCGAATTTTTCCGGCCTTTTTGAAGGGGACGCGTGTACGGAACTGTCCCTCCAAGGGATACTTGCCGTTTTCGCTATATTTCATCTGTCCTTTGTATAGGCCTAAATCAAATTTGGCCAAAGGATCGAGTGAAAAAACATTGTGAAAAATATCATCCTTATTTTGAAAATCAACTTCTTGGCCTGCCATCAGGGCCACTGCTTCTGGCATAAATTTTTTTTCTTGCTGCTTGATGATCGGTTGGGCGGAAGAAGTATTTAGTTTTTTTTCACTGGCGTTCGATTTGGTGTTAAATCTGGTGCCTTCAAGTATGGAGGCAAAAAATGAATCAAAATTTTGCTTGGGATGATTTTGGCTTTCAAGTTTGATAAAAATTTCACCGGCCAAAGCAGTATTGAGGGAAAGCAAGATTGTGGTCGGCCACAATAATAAGGGCCTTAATATTTTCATTCTTTACACTTTTATAAATACTATAGTTTTGTTTCGGGATTTCCACCCACTAGAGAAATATTGTTTGTTTCTATTATCGCCTGAGAACGGAAATTCGGGGAAAAAACCTTGTCTTAAAAGAGATTAAAATTTCCAAAATTGAGGTGAGGTGAATAGCATATCAATTTGATCGGAATTGTCCTTTTGGACGATGGCACGAAAGTAAAAATTGAGTCCCTTTTCTTGAAGGGCGTGTGCCATGAGATGTTCTTGTTCTGAAGTTGGAATTTCACTCCAAGAAACCGCTACTTCATGTTTTTGCCATGCCTTAAAAGGTCGATTACTTTTCCAAACTAAGCTGCCACTAACAACCAAAATCAATTCCTTGATTTCAGCTTCGGCCTCAATCCTGGTATGAAATTGAAGTTGCGCTAATATCTTTTTAATTTTCTTTTCACTCAATGAATAAGATTGGTTTGCTTTTCTTTTAGATTTTTTACTGGGAGAAATATTTTTGAAATTGGGTACGCTCCAGCTTTGAAATGAGGCGCGGGTCCCTGTGCTTGCCAATGTTTTTTGGTCGTAAAGGGCCTGAAACACTTGGGAGCGGGAATTGCCTTGGCTATAAACTCCAGTGAGACCTTGGTCCCAGGGAAAATCATGGCGACCGTGTCCATGGTGGGACAGAAGTCCGTGACCATCGGAGCCGGCGATAAAGCCAAAGGGCAATTCTTTTTTTAATCCATCCCTAGCGAACATGCCATCCATATCACCACGTGTATAAGCTTTGAGAGGATTATCATTTTTATCTTCAAAAATACCGTGGACGGAGGCGATTTCAAAATGCCTTTGAATTTGAGGATCAAAGTTTTCCCAGTCAGTACCTGTCCACGCTGTATGGTGAGGAGCAGTGAAAACTTCTTTTTTTCGCCCAAGAGTATTCAAGGCTTCATAGAGTTTGGGGGTGGTTTCAAATTCATGTTTAAAACTGTAAATGGGGATGGGGGCGCGTTTTTTAAAATACACATTCTTATGGCCGAATCCCTTTGGGATAGGAGGAGTTGTCCACTCATAAGCTTGGATGGTGGTAAATTGGGGAAGCTGGTCGAAAAAATCAGTGATGAGCATAATCTCGTAATATTGAGAGGGGAATAGTCTTGAACCAACAATATTGTCATGATCAGTGAGCATGGCAAAATCTAGGCCACGTTGAAAGGCGCGAGCATAAATTTCATCGGGCGTTCCTGTGCCGTCGCTATAAGCAGAATGCATATGAACATCGCCAAACAGGACTCCGGGGAAAGAGGGGAGTGGGCTAGATTTAATATTTAAATTTTTCTTATCTAAATCGGTTTCTTTTAATCCAGGTTGCTTACTTTCTTTACCTTCTTCTTTGGGGGCCATGACTGAAAATCCTTCGAGCCATAAATCCTTTGCCCCTCGCCTTAAAATATAGAGATGGTCGTCAAGCCAAAGTCCTTCTGCATAAAAATCCCGAGCGCCCCAGCCATCTTCATCTAAGGAAAGAGTTTGTCCCTTATCTTGTAAACTGGTGTGGAGAAACCGACCATGGGAAGGACGACTTAGAATCCACAATTGATCATTGATGATGCCAATGGGATTGGGAAATTCGGCCCCTTGATTTTCTGAAGCCTTGTCGCTGAAACGGAATTGATCATAATAAGGACAATCTTTTGATTGTTCGATTTCATTACTCTTGTTTATCTTAAGTTCTCGGCAGGACCAATGTTTTAGCACTTGATCTGTATTCCAATAAAAAAAGGCCAATACTGAATTGGAAGTTGGTAAAAACTTGATTCCTTGTTGAATGGTGCTGCCATAGGGTGCTTCTAAGTAGTGGACGGGGCCGGGTGAAAGTTGATTCCCATCGCGAGTCACGACGGACATGGCCAGCTGATAAAAGGGAGTTTGATTTGAATTTCTTTTGTCCTGTTTGGCGCTCCACTCGTCCCATCCTACAATCAATTGACCATTTTTGAGCGCCATAAGTTGGGGTCTTCGGGCCATTCTTGAGTAAGCCGTTGGTAGCGGCGAGGATAAACGGATTTCATCGCCGACAAGACCTGCTTTAGTATCAAGCGTGCGTGCATAGACTTGCCATTCAAACAGTCCTCGTGCGCTGTGGGGACCGGCAGTCCCAGCAAATGCCCCGTCTTTTAAACCTTGAAAACCTGCACGCTCATAAACCATGTAAAGGGTGTCATCATCAGAAAAGAAAATTGCATTTTGCCCGCACAAATGTCCTTCAGGTTCTGCAATCTCAATCACGCTACCAAGAGAAGGCCAGACTCGACGAAAATATAAATTTGTTGGATAAGAAAATTGTCTTGGATCTTCAATCGGTAATTCATTGAGGCCACACCAGCTTGCCCAAATTTCTTCTGAGGAGTCTTGATGGTCATTATTATTTTGTGAGGAGGAATTTTTTTTGTGAAAGCGCGGATTGGAAACTAAAGTTCCTTCAAAGATGGAATAGAATTCTCCGCAATCAATACTCTTTCCTGAGTCAGGTTGACAGCGAGTTATTTTGAATTCTTCCTTTTTTTTGGCCTCTAAAAATTCAACATACCCAACCATGAGGTCATGCCCGCTGGTAATCATTTGGCCAAATTTTGAAAGTTGCTGGCGGCCAATGGGCATTTGGAAATGGCGCTGGAGTGAGGTCACTGGCCCAGGCAAATACAAGGCCGCACCTTGTCCACTTTTAAAAAGGGAGCAGGAACCGGCCAGCAGAAGGACCAATAGCGTAAGTAAAAAACCATTGATGAGGTTTAGAAATTTCAGATTTCAATCCAAAGAAAGAGGTTAAGTCCTCAAAATTTTTACATTTAAATTGGAATTTGTCTGGCCCCTTTACATCCACCTGTATTCTTGACCCAGAGCTAGAAAAAGTCCCCAATCCTAGGGTAAACAGGGGGGGCGATTAGTTTGAGGATTTGACCGTGCGAGTATTATTGGCGCTGCCTCCTATGGCACAATTTAATTGCCCCTATCCGGCCACGCCTTATTTGGCGGGGTTTCTGTCTGCTCAAAAATTGCCTTCTGGGCAGGCCATTCAAATTGAGCAAGTTGATTTAAGCCTAGAATTATTTTTGTGTCTTTTTTCAAAAGCTGGTTTAGCTGAATTAAAAGTACATATTGAAAAAAAGTTAGTTTCGGTGTCTCAAAAAAATTCACAGAGGACTAACGTTGAAACAATATGGACTCCGAGTATGGAGTTTTTTCTTTCGGCCTATGAAGATTACTCCTCAGTCATTGAACCAATTGTTCAATTTTTACAAAATAAAAATCCAAGTTTGGCGATACGCTTGGCCAATCGCCAGTTTGTGCCCGAGGGGCCGCGCTTTTTACCCCTCGATCAATACCAAGATTTAAAAGATTTGTTTGGTGCCATGGGGACGCAAGATAAGGCCAAGTATATGGCCAGTTTAATGATTGATGATTTGGCCGATATTTGGCGCGAAGTTGATCCCGATTTTGAATTATCTCGCTATGGTGAAAAAATATCTGCCGCACTTGTTTCTTTCAATCCATTAATCGAAAAATTAAAAAATCCAGGTCCCGTCGGAAAAATCTTTTGGCATTATCTCGGTCGTCGATTTCCCACGGGCGACTATGACCTCATTGGTATGACAGTGCCTTTCCCAGGAAATTTGCTGGGGGCCTTAATGCTTGCAGATTATTTTAAAAAACTGGCCCCTCTCGTCCCGATCGCCATGGGAGGAGGCTATCCCAATACGGAATTGCGACACTTGCAAGATGGGCGTTTATTTAAATGGATTGATTACTTGTGCCTGGATGATGGCGAGAAACCATTGTGGTCTTTGATCAAAAGGCTGTCAGGTGAAGAGATCAATGAGGGCGAACTGGTTGGTCTTAGTTATTTTAATAAAAATGATGGCACAATTACTTCTTATGGCGCTGGTCAAACTCCCGCGAAAAACCTTTCCTTTGCGGATCATCCGGGACCTTCTTATATCGGATTGCCACTGGATTCCTATGTCTCCATGATGGAAATGCCCAATCCCATGGTGAGATTGTGGAGTGATTATCGTTGGAATAAATTAATTTTGGCCCACGGTTGTTATTGGAAAAAGTGTACCTTTTGCGATGTGAGTCTGGATTATATTGCGCGCTACGAACCTGGCAAGTCCGGATTGCTCGTTGATCAAATGGAAAAATTGATTGGAGAAACAGGGCAAAGTGGATTTCACTTTGTGGATGAAGCGGCACCTCCAGCATTATTAAAAGGTTTATCCAAAGAAATAATAAAGCGGCAGCTTAAGGTCAGTTGGTGGGGCAATCTTCGTTTTGATACTGCTTTTACCAAAGAGTTGGCCGAAGAAATGCGCGATGCTGGTTGTATTGCCGTCACAGGTGGTCTTGAAGTCGCCGGTGAGCGATTGCTCAAGCTGATTAACAAGGGCATTAAACTCGATGAAGTTGCCCGAGTCACTCGTGCTTTTAGTGAAGCAGGAATTTATGTGCATGCCTATTTGATGTATGGTTTTCCTACTCAGACAGTTCAGGAGACCGTCGATTCTCTTGAATTTGTGCGACAATTATTTTTTAACGAATGTATTCAGTCGGGTCATTGGCATCGCTTTGCTTGTACCGCCCATTCTCCAGTGGGAATGAATCCTGAGAAATTTTCAATTACATTACAACCTCCAAAAATTCCCAAATTAGAGCAAGGTGGTCTCTTTGCTTGGAATGAAATTCCATTCCATGACCCGCTCAATGTGGATCACGATTTCTTGGGGCAGGGCTTAAGAAAGGCCCTCTATAATTATATGTTGGGTATTGGACTGGAAGAGGATGTGCGATTTTGGTTTCAAAATGAAAACGGTTCTTCTGATAGAAGAGCATCTAGATCGTCTCAGCGTGGAAAGACCAATTTTGGAAAGCTGATTATCCCGAAAACTGAAGTTCCCGCTAATTTTGTCGCCAGAGCACTTGAGCGATCCAAATCCAAATAAATTAGTTGCAGCGAGCTTGCTTTGAGAATGCCTTAAGACAGGGCAGGACACTTCCATTGTGATCGAACACTGTCCATTCAGACTCAAGAGTTCCTTCGACATGGCAACCGGCCTTGGCATAATGGGTTTGATACCTTAACAAGTTGTGTTTGGTGATAAATCCTCGGCAACCTAAACCATTTTTTACAGCAGTATTGAGAATGTTGATTACTGGTTCTCGTGTTGAATAATAATTGTCGAGCATCCACAGTTCTTTAATCGGGAACGCATTATTTTGTAATGTGATCGAGAGACCAACATAACCACCGCTGTGGGCCGAAAGAAATAGTTCCCATTTGGTATCGGGCAAATCAGGTGTAGGACTTGGAAAAATATTTTTTAATTCTTTTTTAAGTTGTTCGTAAACTTCTTGGCGGAAGGGAACTTGCGAGGAACCTGAAACGACCACCACATCGGCCAGCTGATCTTCCAACAACTCAGTCAGCTTAAATTCATTGATGGCCTGGCCCGCCAATTCAATCCAACGAGCTTCTGGCCAAGAACCGGAACCCTCATAGTGGCCTCGAAGATAGACTATTATTTTTCCAGTGCGGAGGGGAGAGGCCTGGGATCGTGGATTGACACAATATTGGCCAAAGTGAGGGAGGGGGCGACAGTAAGCTGGCAATTCCATACTAGAGGAATCCGCTATCAGGAGGATAAGGAGGGCAAAAGCCCCTAATACTTGTCTGAAAAAGTCGATTAGTTTGCAATGACCTATGAAGCGAACCATCTTGCACCCCTAGAAAAAATGGCCGTCGATTTAGATAATAGAGAGGTGTTCTACAAAGGGAGAAATGACTTTGTCTATTTCTCCTTTAAATTGAATTTCCTTTTATGGAATTCTAAAGGTTCGATATGAGGCCCACGGTTGCTAAGATTGTGATTATAGTACTAGTCGTTGGCGTTTTCACTGAAGGGGCCATGGCGCGTAAAAGTAAGCGCAAAGAACAGTGGGGGAATTGGGCCGATCCAGATCGCGACTGCCAAGATACGCGCGCTGAAATTTTGATTTCGAGTAGTAAATCTCAGGTGAAATTTAAAAGAAAAAGTGAGTGGATCAATAAGGCCAACGCCGATCAGGGAGGCAAGGGAAATTGTATCGTTACTCATGGCGAGTGGTACGACCCCTATACTGGTAAAGTCTTTAAGGATGCTGCCCAAATGGATATTGATCACATTGTGCCAGTGGGGCATGCATGGAATGCAGGGGCAAAAAATTGGGATAAGGCCAAGCGGAAAAAATATTTCAACGACTATGAAAACCTAGTGGCCGTTGGTCTGCATGAAAATAGGTCCAAGAATGACAAATCGCCATTAGAGTATCTGCCACCGCGTGGGGATTTTCACTGCGAATATTTAACGCGCTGGCATTATATAAAAAAGAAATGGGAATTAAGTACTACCGCTGACGAAGATCAATTTATTTTGGAAGCCAAGCAGGCCAGTTGTAAAAAAAATCAAGATTAGAATTAATCAATCCAATTCTTTTTGCGGAAAATAGTTACCTGAAGTACGAGCGTTGTGAAAATTGTTCCAGCAATAATAAAAAATCCATATTCGTGATTTAAAAAAGGCATCCAGGAAAAATTCATGCCGTATACACTCGTCATAAAAGTGATGGGCATGAATATGGCCGTGAAAACCGTGAGCGTTCGTATAACTTCGTTTAGCTTAAAACTATTAATGGAGAGGATAAATTCTACTATGCTATTATTTCGTTCAAGAATAGATTTAATATCGTCGTTAATTTGATAGATATGGTCCCGTACGTCGTTTAAATAAGGGCGCAAATCCTCATCGAAGAAATCGCTTTGAAGCGAGTTTAAGATTAGTTCCCGCAAAGGTGTGACATGGCGTTGTAGCGTGTGGGCCATTTTTTTTTGTTCATAAAGATGAAACAACATGGAGTTTGTTTTCTTTCTTGAGCGGGCCAAAAAATATTTTCGTTCAGATCTTTTTCCCATGTTTTCTTCGAGGTCATAAAGTTGATCATCAAGTTTGTTGGTGACTACGAAGTATTGATCGATAATGCAATCTAGAACCAGGTGAAATAATTTCTCGACACTCATTTTGCGAGGCTTTTGGCGAGGTGCTTGCAATCGCTCAAGCATTTTTTTAAAAACAAAGGAGTGGCCTTCTTTAAATGTAATGAGGATTTTTTCTTTAAGGACTAAGCTAACTTGCCGCACTTCAATGAGACCGACGCCATCGCCTGTTTTTTTCTCATCTGGACACTGATAGGAAATTTCTTTGAAGATAGCGTGACAGCAATCGCCAAGCTCCTCAAATTTTGGCCGCTGACCAACGTTGACGATATCTTCTAGCATGAGTGTGTTAAGGTTAAAAATGCGTCCAAGCTCTTCAATAAATTTAATATCTGAAAGGCCTAAGATAGAAATCCATAAAAACTCGCCATGATGAAAGGGAGCTTCGCTGGAGATTTCTGGATGGGCGCTGTGAAAATTGGTGATTGTTTTTTCCAAGCGTTCAATTCTGTTTGGTCCTTCAAGTTTTTCTTCTTGAGGTACGCCGTCCTTGAAAATAAATAATCGAACATCAATAGGATTGGTGTGTTCACCGGTATAAACCACGGTGCCTGGACTGAGTCCGACTTTTTGTACTGAGTGCTTAGATTCACTCATGGTCACAACCTACTTTGCCCGGAAGCTGCCTAAAAATAGTGTTATTTTAACTATTTACTTGTCGTTCAAGGCAGTCATTTTCTTTAACCCAGGGCCAGAAAAAAGGCGGCTTAAAGCAACCTTCTCCTATTCTATTCAATAAGTTAGCAACGGTCTTAGGGTAAAATTATAAAACTTACTGGGTCCCTTTAAAGGTGAGAGGATTTTTTCTATAGTCGGGCGGATTTATCAATATTGCTAGCCTAGGGGTATTTATGAGTATTCGATCTAACGGACATGTCTTCATTGTTTTATTACTTTGTTTGGCCCTAGGTCATGCCTTCGCAGCAGAACAGCAACTCGAATGCCAAGCTAAAATTGGAAAAATTCAACTTTCAATTGAAGAAGATGGTTTGGATGCAAGTTTGACTCGTGTTGGTGATAGTGAAGCGGTTGAAGCTGATGACTGTTCTTTGGCCGAAGACCTCGATGAAACAGTGATGACTTATATTCCTAAAAAGTTGCGTAAAGATATCTTTGGTATTTGCATTTTTGTAACTGGAGATGATGGTTCAGCTGACATGGTCGTTGTGACTTCCAAGCGCGGCAAAAAAGAATTTTATTCAACTTTTGCCGACCTTAGTATAGATCGTGCTGGTGAAGCCACGGCCTTAAGCTGTCAGTAGCATGTTTCATCCACCGGTCCGACAGGGACTCCTAAGTATTTTGCAAGAAATTTTGTGTCGTGATCATGCTCTTGATCAATCGCTTCAACGCGGATTTAAAAATCATCCCAAATGGGGCAGTCGAGATAGGCGGGCGGTGGGAAAAGCCGTTTATGATTTATCTCGAAATTTTAGACAATGGCACCAGTTGCTGGGGCTAGAATGGAATGATCAGGATAGACCTTGGAATTCTCCTGCCTTAGTGGAGCGAGTGTTGCAACTTTATGAAACACACAAAGGAGAAAGACCAGTTGGATTGGAAGACGAAGCCACTTCAAAAAATTTCCCTGATTGGATTCTAAAACTAAAGATTGATGGCCTGGAAAATTCGAATTCACTATTAAAAGCTTTGGATTTAGAAGCTCCCATATTTTTGCGATTACCGACAAAGGGATTGGCCGGTGAACTTAAGCACGAATTGGAGAAGCTAGAACTAAGAAGCGAGGAAATGGATGGCCCTTGCCTAAGAATAAATGACCGCGACCGATTTCGCTCCCTTTTAAAGCAAAATAAACTTGAGGGGCATATTTTTGAAATTCAAGATTATGGGTCGCAACAGATAGTTCCATTTTTAGCGCCAAGGCCGGGAGAAAAAATTCTCGATGCTTGCGCTGGCAACGGAGGGAAAACCATTCAAATGGGCCATGTGATGCAAAATCAAGGAAGTATTGTGGCCGTCGATATTGCTTCTGTTAAATTGCAAAATTTAGAGGCCCGCGCCAAACGAAATAAGTTATCGCTGGTCAAAACTGTTCTTTCTCCTGACGCTAAACGGATGGCCGATTGGCAAGGCCAATTCCATCGCGTATTGCTCGATGTTCCTTGCAGTGGTTTGGGTGTTGTTCGCCGCCATCCAGAGAGAAAGTGGCAAGTGCGCCAAGAAACAATCAAAGAATTAAATCAAGTTCAAAGTAGGCTTTTAGACGAGTATAGTAAAGCCGTACGACCTGGTGGAACTTTAGTTTATTCAACCTGTACCTTTACTCCCGATGAAAACCAGCTGCAAATTACACATTTTTTGAATTCCCATCCGGAATTTAAATTGGATAGTCAGAAACTTTGGCGTTCAGATGAAGGCGCCTGGGATACCTTTTTTGCAGCAAAACTGATACGCTCTTAATTGTCAAAATTGTTTAAATTTTAGGATGAAGTAAATGTATTACCTTTTGTCTGAGGTGGCCAAAGTTTTTCTTTCGCCCTGGTTTTGGTTGGGCCTCAGTTGTCTTTATAGTTTGTTGGCCTTGTTGCTGGGAATTTTTTTATCTGAAGAAATGAAAACTAAAAAAGGTTTTAGGCCTTTAATTCGATTGCTACCATCAGGTCAAAATTTAAAATACGCGATTCTTTTGCCCTTTATAATTTTTGTCATTGTTGCTTCTCCCCTAGGCCCTATGCTCGTTTATTTAAAAGAAAAGCAGTTCATGCCAACCAACAAACGGCAATTTCTAAGCGAAATTGATGGCCATAAAAATCAGCACCCTGAGCAACCAATAATAATTGTCGTTCTTGCAGGCGATGTGGCACTCCTAGACGCCAATCACGGGCGATTACAATTGGGACAAAATACTGCGCGCTTTCTTTTGCCTTTGCTGTGGGTTGGCACTCATCCTTCGGTGGATTTTATTTTGTCTTATGGCCTACCCGAACAAAATACCTGGTGGGGTGAAAAACTTGAGGGCGAAGGTAAGGCCATGCAATATATAGTTCAATCACTCGATCAAAATTATGGCAAGGATTCTTGGGGTACCCGCTTTTCAATAACGAATCCTGTGCGCAATACCTATGAAGAAGTCCTAGAGGTCAAGCGACTTTTAGGGGCAAAAAAGGAAGGAGCTAAAATTTATGTAGCGACTTCGGCTTCCCATATGGGAAGGGCCCTGGGTCTATTTAAAGACCAAGGGATCCAGGCCGGACCCTTAGTGACCAACTACCTTACCATTCCATTTCATAAAAGTTTTTATAGATGGTCGGTTGCTAATGTTAACCTTTTGAAAACAGGCATCCATGAATGGATTGGCGACCTCGCACGGATCATTCTTTTCAACTAATAACGGTTTATAAAACCTTCCCCTAATGCCGATACTAAGTATGGAGTTTTATTCTCTTTTGGGGTTAGTGATCTATGGCAAACAAGTTTAAAAACTTAGGTTATTTAGGTTTCGGATTGTGGTTAGGATTGTCTTTTTTTGTGACCGCCAAGGCCATGACCCTCGCGGAACAAATTGATGATGCCATTTTTTGGGGTCATACTTCGCGCTTAAAAAATTTATTGAAAAATCCTGAAGCCAATGTGGCCGCCAATGGTGCTGGTTGGCTTGGTCGCGCTGTCTTTTTTTCCCAAACCAATGCAGCGAAAGCAATCATTGAAGCTGGAGTAGGTATTGAAACACCTCTTTCATTTGGAGAGACCGCTTTAATGGCAGCGATGAAAGGAAATCCCATCAGTATGAGTATGGTTAGAATGCTCGTGGCCAAGGGAGCTAATGTGAATGCCATTAATACGAGTTATGGCAGAGATGTATTGGGTTATGCCGTTGAAAGTGGCAATCAAACGGCCATTGATTTTTTGTTATCCCATGGTGCGATTATTCGTTCACCAATATGTGCCGGTGGAAGCAATGCCTTTATGGCGGCTGCGGCCTCTGGCAATTTACGCTTTTTGCAAAGATTTTCAGAGCAATTACATGATTATATCAATAGCCGCGGAGCAAATCAATTGACGGCCCTCATGCTCGCCGCGAAGGAAGGAAATTGGGCCACCTATAAATATCTTATTGATCAGGGGGCCGATTGGAGTTTGACTGATGCCGAAGGAAATTCCCTGTTAATGTTTGCTGCAAGTGCCGGCAATAAAAGAATTGTTGAAGATTTGATCGCCAGAGGAGCCGACGTCAATCAAACTAATAATAACGGTGAAACGGCCATGGTGAAAGCGCTATTCCGTAGCAAGCGATCTGTGTTTGGGCCACTCATGCGGTCCGGTGCCAATTTAAAGATTGTCTACCAACCTTTTAATAAAACAGCTTTTGATGATGTGCTTGGAATTACGGGTAGTAGAAATTTTGAAGAGCTGATCAAATATATGCCGCAAGATTTGATTAATGAATCCATGCAAAGAATAACCACCGATTATTTTCAGTTAGATCGGCATTATAAAATTGCGATTAAAAAAATGCCTTTGACAGGAGAAAAACAAGGTCTTTTGGTCAACGCCGCTGGTAGATATGGTGATATTGAAACTTTAACAAAATTAAAAAGGAATGGAGCAGATCTTGATGCCGTAGAGCCGCAGACAGGTAATGATGCTCTTTTGTTTGCGGCGAAACAAGGACAACTTGGAACGGTAAAATGGTTATTACGGAATGGAAAGCGTTTTGATCATAGGAATAGACAAGGGCACAATGCGGTTCAACTGGCGATGGAAGGCAATAGGCCCAATGTCGTGACTGAATTAATTAGAAGCGGAATGAATGTTGATGCTCCCGATATGAATGGCGACACCTATCTTCTCAGCGCCATTGCTAGAGGCAATGAATCAATGGTGCAAACATTGGTTGGTCTTGGGGCCGATACCCGCATACCTGGAGCGAGAGGAATAACGCCGGTGATGGCCGCGATTGAAGGGAAGCACTATAACTTAAGCCGGAAAATGATTGAGAGTGTTACTCGCGCCGACCTCAACCATCGCGACCATACGGGAAGAACGGTGCTTTCGATTGCCATCTCCAGCCGAAATTATGACGGAATTCGCTTGCTCCTCAGCCATTGTGCCGCAGTCACTGATGTTGGGCCCGCTCGTCTTTCTGTAAGGCAATTTATTCAAGGTGAATTGTTGGTGGATAGTGAGCGCCAAAGAATATTGGATATTTTGGATTCAAACACCAACCTTCCTCATTGTCAGAAACCTAAAAAATCCTGACATTCGCTGCCTTTCTCCCGCATTTTTAAAAATCCCATTGGTGCTTCCATTTCCCTTGGGTAAACTAGGGATCTAATTACCATTAACATTAGACAAGGATGTTTCTATGATTCGATTCCATGGTCTTGGTTTACAGGCATTAACAATTAAGAAAGCTTTATTGTCAGGAATTTTATTAAGCTTTTCACTGAATGGTGCTCATGCATCCACAGTGATCGAAAAGATTGTGAAGCAATATTATAGTGAGGCAAAGCTATCTCGCGCTTTGACTATTAAATATGATCCATGTACACCACCGCGCACAAGTTGCTTTCGCACGGCTTGTGATTTAGTAGATCGTTTTGAGTGCGATGAAATGAGTGAGCAAAATAATATTAGAAATGCCTGTAGTGGTGTGTGGGGCGGAGAGTGTATCACCAATGCCACTCAATTTTTGGGAAAATTTGAATACGATGAAAATGAAGAGATGACCCAATTGGTTGGCTCTTGTCGCGGCGTCTACGATCTTGAATGTGTGAGATATTCCTGTACTCGCCTAGGGCGATTTGGTTGCGACGATTTGGAAGAAATTATTCAGGTCAATTCAACCTGCGGTTACCGCCATCCCATTAATCAGTAAAAAAAATTGCAATAACAAAAAGGGCCCGAATATTCGGGCCCTTTTTTTTGATCAAATTTAAATTTCTTTTACTGGGGTAAACGATAGGCCGTCAGAGAGCCAAGGAAGGCCTTGACGTCTTGTACCTCATTACCAGTGAGTGCCACACCCAGCTGGTGTTTCGCCATGATGGGGATGACTTCATCTAATGTCTTCAAGCTGCCGTCATGGAAATAAGGAAATGTTTTTTCAATATTTCGAAGTGATGGGACTTTAAAGACTCCGATATCTTCGGGATCTTTTGTGACATTAAAGCGGCCTTTATCTTTAGTAGGATAGGGAACTTCCAATCCAAGCTTTTGGTAAAGCTCTCCTCCAAGGGCCGGACCATTGTGGCAAGTGGTGCATCCCACTTCCATAAATTTTTTCAGGCCTCTTTTTTCTTGGTTGTTAAGTGCACCTTTGTCGCCATTTAAATAATCATCAAAGCGCGATGGCGTGAGCAAGGTTCTTTCAAAGGCACCGATCGCCACGCCAATATTTTTAAAGGTAAAAGCATTTTTCTTACCTTTAAAGACCGTCTTAAATTTTGCTTCATAGCCAACTTCTTTAAGTTTTTTCATGGCCGCTTTTTCATTCGCAAGGCCGTGTTCAATGGGATTCAGCAAGGGGCCTAGGGCCTGGGCCTCAACGTCTGGAGCGCGACCATCCCAAAATTGGGCCAAGTGAAGGGCCGCATTGAAGCTGGTAGGGGCATTGCGATCTCCGCGCCGGCCATCGTGACCAGGTGAGGTCGCTTCGTTGTCGACGCCAAATTTATCCAGCCCATGACAACTGTTACAAGAAATAGTTCCATTGGCCGAGAGGGCCTTCTCAAGGTAGAGCTCCTTGCCTAAGGCAATGAGCTCTTTATTTTTATCTTTGTCGATGAGAGTGGTAGGAATAGCTTTGAAATGCGAACTGGCATCCTCAAATAGTTTGCTTTCCTCTTCTGGTTTTATGTTCCCGCAAGCAGAGAGGAGTGTGCCTGTCGCTAGCATGGTCAATAAAGTTTTATTTAAAAACTTTGTTGTCATAATTTTTTCTCCTATAAAATATCAAATGTCCTTACTGAATATTTTAAGGAAGGTAAGGCATTAGTGTCTAGAAGTCTTTGAATCCTTGAGATAGACCATGGGACTTAAGCGCTGTCTGGCGCCAAGCGTTGAAAATAAAAAATATGGACATTGCTATAAGCAACAGCGAAAGCTGGCCTCGTAACTTCGAAAACTCGAAGTGTGATTGGGGTTAGTGAATTGGCAAGATGGATTTTGATTTTTGTAACACTTGGACCAAAAACATCCTTTCATAGCATGAGGATGAATTTGGCCATCAATGGAGCTGGCCTTCTTTTTACTATTTCTTACCCATTCCGCGGCATTGCCAGTCAAATCAAAAACACCCTCGGTTGTTAGACAGTTTTGGTAACTACCAGACGGTGTTGATTGATTGAGTAATTGCACATGATCTCTCGCCTGGACATTTTCGTCTGGGTTGAGAGGATTGTAATGTTGGATAAGCGCCCAATTGGGTGCGCGCCAAATTTTGTCATCATTGCAGACGCCCTGTTTGTAATTTGGACCATAGGGGAATTTCCAACCTTTTTGGCCTTTGCAACTTGTTTCCCATTCCTGGTCGCTACATAGTCGCTTGCCCATTTTTTCACATAAAGCTTCGGCCTCTTTGGCAGTATGGGCGACTGAAGGACGTTGATTTTTTTGATTGGGGTACTCATAGCGATCGATGCAAAAATGTTCACCTTCTTCGGGAGAATAGATTTGCACCATATCTTCTGGGCAATCCGGGGCCGCGAGAAATTCAAAATGCATTGTATCTTGTAATTCTTCGTCGCGACCTAGCCAATAAAAACCATGTTTTTCAAAGGCGGCAATGGTGCAAAGAGGAAAAGATACGCGATCGAATGCTGTAAGATTTAAATTGCGGCAAAGGGGGTCTTGGCTCCAAGGTTCAACACAACCACAACATGGGTTTTTATGTGGGTCAATATCAATTGCTAAACCAAAACGGTGATTGGAAATTTCTCCACCGCGATAAGAATTTTTATCGCGCCAGCTGGAAATTCTTTCGGCCGAAAAATTTTGCAAGCAAAGTGATAACTCTTGTTCTACACAGCTTAAAGGTTTGAGCACTTTTTGGTGGACTTGAACTTCGTGACCCAGGAAGTTTAATGTAACCAATGCTTCCTTCACTGATTTGGGATTGAGGGCGATTTGGGGAGATTCTGGCAAATGACCATAATGGCGAACGCGGTAATTGATAGATTTTTGTTGCGCCAATTCTGGGATTAGAGAGCGCTTCACAATTTCGCGCTTTAAAAAATCTTGAATAGCGCGTGGTTGGCATTCAGCTCCGAATGATGCCGTCGTCCATAAAAGCAGAAAAGGAAGCCAAATCCTCGCCATACCTACTCCAATATCCCAGATGTGGGGGGTAAGATTGGGATTTAGCAAGGGGACATTTGTTTGGCCAGAGCTCAGTTTTTATATTAATTATGGGCGCTATGAAAATAATGACTTGGATAATTTTAACCACTTTCTTCCTGATAAAATGGGACGTTCAGGCCGTAGAGAAGATTGGGCCTGGCCCGCTTTTACATGAGCAACAGTTTTTAAATGCCAGTGGACAGGGTCGAGAGGATTTAATTATCCAGCGTCTGTTGGCCTCTCCACTATTTTTACCCAACGATCCAGCTTGTAATCGCTGGCAAAAAATAATTCTTAGAACCATTCATCACAAATTAGAATTGCGTGTAGCGAGTGATTATTTAAAGATGCCCCTTATGACCAGCAGGGCGAGTTATGCTAAATTTCAAAACGTCATCTACGTGCCACTCAATTTTAATTCGCTTAAGAAATTGATGAAGGTTAAGCGTTGGTCGCTGCCCACACGGAAGTTGGTGAATCTCATTTATGAAGCGTCTTACGCCATGCCTGTGTATACCATTCCACCAAGTGATTTCATGGTGAGCAGTGCTGTTTGGCTCGATCATCAGCAAATGCTTGAAGCTGATTTAGGTGAAGTGCGCTGGCCTTGCCAGGAAATGATGATCGCTGGACACAAGAAGGATTATGTTCTGACTCCGCGCTTAGAAAACCGTCCTGGGCGCGAGGCCATTTATGGATTTTTTAGAAGTAATGGCACGACCATTCAACCTTTATCACTTTTTCATGATCACAATTGGATTGATTATAGCCAGGCCATTCGTTTTATTGACCGACGGGTTGTGCTGAATGGTGTTTCAATGGACTTGTGGGACCTGTATGCTCACCCAGAGTTATCTTCTTTGGTGTCAGACGAGGGCCCACTATGTGTGTCCAAAATTTTTAATTAATTTAAAAGCGATTTTCTTATTTCGTGACTGAAGAAGAATCGGCGCCCGATTGGTCGTCGCCAAAAGCATATTCTGTCGCCGAATTTGTGCCACGTGAGTGACTTGCTACGGCACTATGGTCGTCGCTCAAGTGTGATTGGCCTAGACGCAGGGCCAAGCGTGCGCGATCAAAAAGATTGAGCGAACTATTGGAGGCCATTTTTTCTCCCTTTCCAATGGCCACAAATATATCGATGCCATCGACGCATACTCTTTGATAATGATCGAGCGTTTCTCCATTATCACCACAATAAATTCTGGCCGTTTGATAACAGCTTGAGAGGTTGGCTTGACACGTGGCCTTGTCAATAAGGCGGCGAGCATGAGCGACCCCGTCATAGCAGGCCTCTCGATCGTTCTCAGTAGAATATTTAGTGCGACAATGGTTTTCCGCTTTAGAGGACACTTGCATAGCGCCCTGGCATCCAATCAATAAAGTTAATAGACTGAGAGTTCCTAGGATGGCGCCTTTTTGGCGCAAAAAATTCAATGTCATAAACTACCCCGCATCGCTATGGTTAACAAAACAAGCCATTCTTTTGCAGAAATGGTGCCAAGAAGAGTGGTTTCTATGGTTGCTAACTAGCTGATTTTAAATGATTTCTGCCGAGAGTTGGCGTATCTATTGGATAAAGTATGGGCAGATTGTCTGCTAGTCAGACGGCCTAGGAATTTCTGCTGGGCCTGGGAGCCTGGGAGCCTGGGGAATGTGGTTGTTTGCGGGGGTTTTCCTGGGAGCCTGGGGTATGTGCTTCCTTAGGGGGTTTTAGGGATGCAAAGTTGGGATTTCTACTGTAATTGAACACAGTTATGAAAAATATAATTTTAACACTCGTTTTGTTGATTAGTGGGGGGCCTTTGGCGGCTTCGACTGGGAAAAAAAATGTTTGTCAGGTGAAGGGGATTTTAGGGCGACCGCTCAATTCTAAACTTCATCAATGGTTGCAGCGGCCTTTAGAAATATTAAAAAATGCCTCTCACCCTTTAGGACCGATGACTTATCAATCACTCTGTCAGGGTAAAGCCGAGGTGGGAACATTGGCAGATTTATTAGAACAGGATTACCGCCACATCTTGAATGATTTTAAAATTTATAAAACTAAGACTTGGCTTAGGGCGAAGCATTTTCAGACCTTAGGCAAGAGAAACTCCAAGGCCCTGCATGAATTAGAACGTCATATTGACGGCTATATGTGGGATAATCGACTTTATATTTCGGCCAAAGAGACGCCGCAATTAATGGCCCAAACCTTAGTGCATGAAGTGAACCATGTGCTCAACCGCTCCGAACTCCATTATTACGATTCACATGCCAGCGCTTTTCGCGAAGAAGTGCGGGCCTTTAAGGCCGAGGAAATGTTCCGGCTTGGGCGCGAACTGACTTATGAGGAAATGCTCAAAATCAAAAGACGAGTCTTGAAAGATTACGGGCTTACAGTGGTCAATCAAGGACGCGAGGTGAAGATTGATGGATTGCTTTTACCCAACGAAAAACATTGGGCCGAACACTGGGGGCCAGTGGTCCCAAATGGAAATAAAAAAGGCGTGAGCAAGCATTGACACAATGGTCGGATATTGGCAGTGAAGGGACACAATCTTTTTTTATGTAAGAGTGAGAACCCCCTATGATGATCGTAAGCGATTTGTCCCTGCAGTTTGGTGGCAGAACCCTTTTTAAAGACGTTAATTTAAAATTTTTAAAAGGCAATTGTTACGGCATTATTGGTGCCAACGGTGCTGGTAAATCAACATTCCTTAAAATTTTATCCGGTGAAATAGCCCAGACGAATGGACGCGTGGATCTCAATCCTGGTCAACGGATTGCAGTCTTAAAGCAAGATCACTTTGCTTACGAAGAAGAGACGGCCGTCAGTACCGTTCTCCTGGGTCACAGTGAATTGATGGCCATCATGAAAGAGAAAGAAGAACTTTATGCCAAAGAAAACTTCACCGATGCCGATGGTGAGCGCACTGCTATTTTGGAGACACGCTTTAGTGAACTCGGAGGATGGGAAGCTGAATCGGAGGCAGGCGTGTTGTTGGCAGGTCTTGGCCTACCCGAATCTATGCAGCAAAGAAAAATGAAAGAACTTAAAGGCGGGGAAAAAGTAAAAGTACTTTTGGCCCAAGCGCTTTTTGGCCGGCCTGATGTCCTGCTTCTCGATGAGCCGACCAATGACCTGGATTTTAAGGCGATTAGTTGGTTGGAAAATTTTATCGCTGAACAAGAACAATCAGTTGTCATTGTCGTCAGCCACGACCGTCACTTCTTAAACCAAGTTTGTACTCATATTTGTGATATCGATTTTAACAAAATTCAAATTTATGTAGGGAATTACGATTTCTGGTTTCGTTCAAGTCAATTGGCGCAAAGAATGCGCGCTGATGACAATAAACGAACCGAAGAAAAGATTAAGGAATTAAAAGAATTTATTGCGCGCTTTTCGGCCAACGCTTCAAAATCAAGCCAAGCGACTTCGCGAAAAAAATTATTAGATAAGTTAACTCTCGACGAATTGCCGCCTTCAACCAGACGTTATCCCTTTGTCGGATTTCGCCAAGAGCGCGAAGCAGGCGATCAGCTTGTGAAAGTCGATGGCCTTACTCTCTCGTTTGAAGGTAAAAAAATTATTGATAAATTAAGTTTCACTATCAAGAAGGGACAAAAAGTTGTTTTCTTGGCCAATAGCGAAGTTGTCACCACCATGTTGTTTCGCGCCCTCGCAGGGGAAATAACTCCTGACGCAGGTAAAATCGAATGGGGTATCACCACCGCGCGCGCCTACCTGCCTAACGACAACAGTAGTTTTTTTCGCGACATTGATCTTTCCTTAGTTGATTGGCTTCGCCAGTATTCTCCACTCGATCAAACCGAGACCTTTATTCGGGGATTCCTGGGGCGCATGCTTTTTTCAGGCGACGAAGCACTGAAGAAGGCCAAAGTTTTGTCGGGCGGAGAAAAAGTGCGCATGATGCTTTCTAAGCTAATGCTTCAATCGCCCAATGTTCTTATTCTCGACAATCCGACAAACCATCTGGACTTGGAGTCGATTACAAGTTTGAACGATGGCCTTATTGATTTTCGTGGCACTATTTTATTTGCTTCTCACGATCACCAATTTGTTCAAACTATTGCCAATCGAGTAATTTCCTTGGAAGCGCCTTATCGCGATGAAGAATGTACGTTTGATCAATTTCTTGGGTTATAATTAAAAAAATCATTTCGAGGACCAAGGAGCTTTTGCCATGAAATCGGAATTACCAATTTCGTTTAGATTTATTTTTGTTGTCGCATTTACCTCTGTTCTAATGATGAACCAACCTG
>Ga0172376_10002739_pt1 | contig 21336 bp, 19 predicted proteins | sample Lak35m_FD_121114 | JGI IMG/M metagenome (GOLD analysis project Ga0172376, IMG submission 121114) | Freshwater microbial communities from Kabuno Bay, South-Kivu, Congo - kab_092012_35m | ecosystem: Environmental > Aquatic > Freshwater > Lake | place: Democratic Republic of the Congo: South-Kivu... | reverse complement strand
CTCGAGAAGATGATCGACGAACTCGACACCCGCTTCGATCGTCCCACCGAATTCGTGGTCCCCGGGGGCAACAAGGTGTCGGGATGGCTCGACGTCGCGCGCACCGTCGTGCGCCGCGCCGAACGACACGCCTTGATGGCGGCCCCGCCGCCGTCACACGTGGTGCCGTATCTGAACCGTCTTTCCGACTTGCTCTGGACCATGGCTCGTTGGCAAGAGGGCGAATGCCTGCCGGTTCGTGACGTCATCTAAGTCGGGCTCGCACCGCGATCACTAAACTCGGCCCATGGCCAACAACGTCACCGTCGAGTCCGTCCGATCCATCCCCAAGACCGTCGAGGCGATCGGTGTGCCGGTGGGAACCACCGGAGCCGTGCCGCGGCAGCTGGGTTTGTCTCGTGCCGCGCTGACCGCGCACGGTTTCGACGGCAAGGTGGGCCAAACGCTGACCGTGCCGTCGTCGTCGGGTCCGACCGTCATCGCGGTGGGCATCGGTGATTCGCGCAAGGCGACCGCGGCGACGGTTCGCCGCTCGGCCGCGGCGCTCGCCCGTGCGGCGTCGCGCCGCGCGTCAGTGGCCACCACGCTCGTGGATTCGGTCTCGCTCGATGCCCGTTCGGCGGCACAGGCCGCGGTGGAAGGTTTCGTGTTGGCGTCGTACCGGTACACCGACCTCAAGTCCGGTGTCGAGAACCCGGCGGTCACGCTTTCTTTCGTGGCCACGGGCTCGCGGGCCAAGGGTTGTGATGCCGGAGTCGAGCGTGGTCGCACGACCTCGGCGGCCGCGTGGACCGCTCGTGATCTGGCCAACACCCCGCCGGCGTACCTGACCGCACGAATGCTCGCCGATCGCGCGGTGGCCATGGCCAAGGGATCCGGACTCGAGGTCGAGGTGTTCGACAACGACAAGTTGGCGGTCATGGGTTGCGGCGGATTGCTCGGCGTCAACCGGGGTTCCACCGAACCGGCACGCATGGTGAAACTGACGTATTCGCCCGCCGGTGCAACGGGCCACCTGGTCATGGTGGGCAAGGGCATCACCTACGACTCCGGTGGAATCAGCTTGAAGCCGAGCGATGCCAGCCACGCCAACATGAAGATGGACATGTCGGGCGCGGCCGCGGTGTTGTCGGCGATGAGTGCGCTGAAGGCTCTGCGCTGCCGCACCAAGGTCACCGGCTACCTGATGTGCACCGACAACCGTCCGTCGGGAAGCGCGGTCGCCATGGGTGACGTCCTCACGTTCCGCAACGGCAAGACCGCCGAGATCCACAACACCGACGCCGAGGGTCGCTTGGTGCTGGCCGATGGCTTGTCGCTCGGCGTGGAGACCAAACCCGATGCGATGGTCGACATCGCGACCCTCACCGGAGCCTGCATGGCCGCACTCGGTACCAAGATCGCCGGCGTGCTCGGAACCAACGATGCGTTCATCGATCAGGTGAAGAACTCGGCGGGTCGTGCCGACGAGCCGGTGTGGCAGTTGCCGCTCGAGCGCGACTACCGACGTCTGCTCGATTCGAACGTGGCCGACATGCGCAACATCGGTGGTCCCTATGCCGGAGCGATCACGGCGGCGCTCTTCCTGGCCGAGTTCACCGGCGACGTTCCGTGGGCGCACCTCGACATCGCCGGCCCCATGAGTGTCGACGGTGACGACGGCTGGCTCAGCCGTGGCGCGACGGGCTTCGGAACCCGATTGCTCATCGATCTGGCGCTGAACTTCACGAAGCCGAAGCGCTGACCGCCGTCGTTTCGTCGTCGCACTCGTCGTGCAGGTCGTGGGCGACGGCTAGAGCCGCGAAGTTGTCGACGTCGCTCCAGAGTGCGTGAGCCCGTTGCAGACGTTCGGGTAGTCGGGACAGGTGACGCACGCTCAACGGCGGCACCACCGTTCGCACGGCCACGGCACCGTCCACGTGGCGGGCCAAGCCGAACATCACCAACCGCTGCAGGGCGCGGGCGAACGCATTGGTTCGGCTCGCGTCCCAGCCGAGACCCAGAGCCGCGGCGGTGGAGGCAAGATCCACTCGATGCCCATCGGGGTGCGCCACCGCGGCCAGCGCCAATCGCCGGAGCAACCACGTGGCGGTCGGTCCGAGGATGCCGAGCCAGAACACTTCGACGTAATCGCCCAGTGCGTCGTGACCGAGGCGCTCGATCAGCGGATCGCGCCATGGCAAGACGACGAGTTGGTTGGACGACGAGTTGGTCGGACGTGTGGTCATGAAGCCTCCGGGGTGATCGTGGCGGGGGTGAGCGCAGGTGGCGAGACGCTGGTGATCGGTGGGAGACTGCGTTGGTGTCCGACCATCCCATCGCCACGTCCGTCGACGATCCGCTGTTCGACGAAGTCGTCGGTTGGGTCGCCGCGGCTGAGCGAATCACCGTGCTCACCGGGGCCGGTATCTCGACGGGTTCGGGGGTGCCGGACTTTCGCGGACCGAACGGTTTGTGGACGTTGAATCCCGGCGCCGAGCGCGCGGCGCAGGTCCGCTACTACCTGGAGGACGAAGAGGCCCGGCGCGCGGGTTGGCGCGCGGCCCTCGATCGTCGGATGGGAAAGATCACTCCCAACGTCGGTCACCTGGCGTTGGTGGAACTGGAACGTCGCGGCAAGTTGCTCGGCCTGGCGACACAGAACGTCGACGGTCTGCACATCGCGGCCGGTAACTCGCCCGAGATCGTTCACGAGTTGCACGGCACGTGGCGTTTCTCGCGCTGTTTCGGCTGTGGTGATCGCCGACCGGTGGACGAGACCGTCGAACGTGTGGCCGCGGGTGACCACGACCCGCGTTGCTTGTTGTGCGGGGGAGTGATGAAGCGTGACGTCGTGCTGTTCGGTGAGGCCCTCGACGAGGAGGTCATCGGGGCGGCCATGATCGCGTCCGAGGCCTGCGACCTTTTTCTGGCCATCGGCACCTCGCTCGGTGTCACCCCGGCGGCCAACACCATCGCGCGCGCCCGGACTGCGGGAGCCCGTACCGTGATCATCAACGGCCAGCCCACCGATCGCGACCATTTCGCCACCGTCAGCCTGCGGGGCGACATCAGCGAATTCCTTCCCACGCTGGTGTTCCGGGCCACCTGAGACGGGCCCGCTGGCCGGTTGAATTCCCGACCAAACCGGTAGGCTTTCGCCATGGCGACGTTCCGAGACCTTCTAGCCGCGGCCAAGTCCGAGATCACCGAGATCGACACCGCGGCCGCCCAGACCCTGATCGACACCGGTGGCGTCACGGTGCTCGACGTGCGCGAACCCGACGAATATGCCGAGGGCGCACTGCTCGGGGCGTTGCACATCCCGCGTGGACATCTCGAGGCCCAGATCGAAGGACGCATTCTCGACAAGGACTCCACCGTGGTGGTCTATTGCGCCGGTGGTGTGCGTAGTGCGTTCGCGGCCAAGACCCTGGGCGAATTGGGGTACGGCAATGTGCTGTCGATGGCCGGTGGCTATGGCAAGTGGAAGGACGAGGGACGCGCGTGGAAGGCGCCGGCGTCGCTCACCGCCGAGCAGACGAATCGTTACAAGCGCCACCTGTTGTTGCCCGAGGTGGGTGTCGAGGGCCAGGCCAAGTTGTTGAGCAGCAAGGTGTTGTTGCTCGGTGCGGGCGGACTCGGTTCACCGGCGGCCTTGTACCTCGCTGCCGCGGGCGTGGGCACGTTGGGCATCGTCGACATGGACGAGGTGGATGCCAGCAACCTGCAACGTCAGATTCTGCACAACATCGATCGCATCGGTGATCGCAAGGTGGACTCGGCGAAAAAGACGTTGACTCTGTTGAACCCCGACGTCGACGTGGTCACCTACGACGCGCGCTTGTCGGCCGAGAACATCATGGACATCATCGCCGGATACGACGTGATCGTCGATGGCGCCGACAACTTCCCGTCGCGTTACCTGCTGAACGACGCCAGCGTGAAGTTGGGCATCCCCGTCGTGCACGGTTCGATCTTCCGTTTCGAGGGAATGGTGTCGGTGTTCCATCCGAAGCAGGGTCCGACCTATCGCGACATGGTTCCCGAGCCGCCGCCGGCCGAGTTGGCTCCGTCGTGCGCCGAGGCCGGCGTGCTCGGTGTGTTGCCGGGCATTATCGGCTCCATCCAGGCCCTCGAGGCCATCAAGATCCTGTTGGAGTTGGGTGACGGTTTGATCGGTCGCATCCTGGCGGTGGACACCACCGAGATGAGCTTCCGTACCTTCAAGTTGCAGGCCGACCCGACCAACCCGGTGACGTGGGCGAATCGCGACAAGATCCAGGTGCGCGACCTCGACGGTCTGTGCGCGCCATGGCTCTCTCACTGACACGGCTTTCTCACTGACACGGCTTTCTCACTGACACGGCTCTCTCACTGAACCGCGCTCACGCGTAGAGTTTTTCGCGTTCCTGCACGACGACGCCGGTCAGCACCAACGCCATTCCCGCCAGGTCGATGGCCGACGGTCGTTGATCGAGTGCGATGAAGGCCACCACGGTGGCCGTCACCGGCAAAAGCGCCAGCAGCACGCTGAAACGACGGATCGGAATGCGTCGCAACACCGACTGGTCGATGCCGTATCCGATGGCGTTCGACATCACGCCGACGAACATGCACAACAGGATCAAGTAGGGGGACGACCACACGGGGCCGCTGGACGGCGCGCCGATAGGGGTGATCACCACGGAGCCGATCAACAAGCCGAATCCGAGGCCGGACACGCCACGATTCTGCTGGGCCACCTTCGATCCGATCACGATGTAGGTGGCCCACATGGCCGAGGCCAGGAAGATGAACAGCAGCCCGAGTGGTTCACCGTCGATCTCGACTCCCGACAGCACGGCGACGCCGATGGCGGCCAACACCAAAGCCAGCGCGTTGCGGCGCGTGCGGGTTCGCACCGCGGCCACCGCGATGGGTCCGATGAACTCGATGGCGACACCCTTGCCCAGCGGCAGGCGGTCGATCGCGAGATAGAAGAACGTGTTCATCAGCGCGGTCGCCACGCCGAAGACGGTCATGGCCACGAAATCGGCACGGGTCCATGGCCGGAACAGGTGACGTCCCGACACCAACAGCAGGGCCACGGCGGCGCCGAACACGCGCAACCATGCCACGGTGGCCGGGTCCACCCGATCGAACAGGTCGATGGCGATGACGGCGCCGACGTACTGCGCGGTCGCGCTCAGGACGAAGAGAGCCTCCGGCGACGCCGTGGCCATGAACCTCCCGACGGGGGACTCGGGGGCCGGAGAGTGATCGACGGAGCTCAGTCGAACAGTTCGGGATCGGTGCGGCAGATCTCCTGCCACAGCGGTTGGAACTGGAACCATCCCGCGAGCGAATGCCCTGTCTGATCGCGCGTGTAGGCGGCGTATTCGGGCTTGATGTGCTTGGGGGTGCCGGCGGCCATGGCGAGCAGTTGCGCCTGACACGAACGATCCATCGACAAGAACCAGAACGCGGCTTCCTCGACGGTGCTGCCGACGGTGAACAGGCCGTGGTTCTGGTGGATGGCCGCCTTGCCGCGCGGGAACATGGAGGCCAGTTCCTTGCCGGCGTCGACGTCGAACACGACGGCACCACCTTGCTCGGAGATCACCACGTGATCCTCGTAGAAGATGCAGGCGTCCTGGGTGATGGGATCGAGGGGTATGCCGAGCGAACTGAACGCTTTTCCGTGTACCGAGTGCGCGTGCGCGGCGGCGATCACGTCGGGGCGTGCCGCGTGGATCGCCGAGTGGATGACGAACGCCGCGCGGTTGACGGGCAAATCGCCCACCACGACCTCGCCGTGGTGATTCACCAGAAGCAGATCGCTCACGCGCATGTGACGGAAGCTGAGGCCGAAGGGGTTGACCCAGAAGTGATCGGGCTTCTCGGGGTCGCGCACGGTGATGTGTCCGGCCACACCCTCACCGAAGCCCATGCGGCCGAAGATGCGCAACGCACCGGCCAGACGGGACTTGCGGTAGGCGCGCTCCTCCTCGACGGTGTTGAACGAGGGCATCGCGAGCAGGTTGGCGTTGCCACCCTGAGCGGCGGCGGCGAGAGCGGATTCGGCGTTGGTGGTCACGTGACGAAGACTAGACCCGATACCGCGCGCCACCCACCAGGGCGACGACGAGCGGGACCGCGCCCCCGTGGTGGCACAATCGTTCCATGAACTTCGAGATCGCCCCCTCGGGCATCGCCCCGACCGCGGCCAACTACGCGCACGCGATCCTCAGTGTCGGCCCCGCACGACTTCTGCACACGTCGGGCATCGTGCCCATCGCCGCCGACGGATCAGTGCCGGCGGATTTGGCCGAGCAGGCCGCCACCGTGTGGCGCAACCTGCGGGCCATTCTCGAGCAGGCGGAGATGAACGTGACCGACATCGTCTCGGTCACCACCTACGTCGTGGTCGGAGAACCGCTGGCTCCCGTGATGGCGGCGCGGGACGCCGCGCTCGGTGGGCATCGGGCCGCCAGCACGTTGGTCACCGTGCCCGCCCTGGCGCGCCCCGAATGGCGCATGGAGATCGCCCTCGTCGCCGCCCGTTGAGATCCTCGTCCCGAGATGGGTGATCGGCGGGCCCGCCCCGTACAGTCGGGGGTGATGAGCGACGACATCCGCACCGACTCCGGTATCGAAATCAAGCCCCTCTACACGCAGGACGATCTGGCGGGCTTCGACGCCGCCACGCGTTTGGGGGAGCCGGGCAAGCCTCCCTACACCCGGGGTGTGTACCCCACCATGTACCGCGGCAAGTTGTGGACGATGCGCCAGTACGCCGGCTTCGGCACGGCGGAGTCCACCAACGAGCGCTTCAAGTTCCTGCTCGGTGCGGGACAGACCGGCTTGTCCTGCGCGTTCGACCTGCCCACGCAGATGGGATACGACTCCGACCATCCCCGCGCCGAGGGCGAAGTGGGCAAGGTCGGCGTGGCCATCGATTCCATGGCCGACATGCGTCTCCTGTTGAAGGATCTGCCCCTCGACAAGGTCACCACGTCGATGACCATCAACTCCACCGGCGCGATCCTGCTGCTGATGTACGAGCTGGTCGCCGAGGAGCAAGGTGTGCCCTCCACCGCGATCAGCGGCACCATCCAGAACGACCTCCTGAAGGAATACATCGCCCGTGGCACGTACGTGTACCCGCCGCGTCCCAGCATGCGCATCATCACCGACATCTTCGGGTACTGCGCCAAGCACGTTCCGAAGTGGAACACCATCTCCATCTCCGGTTATCACATTCGTGAGGCCGGCTCGACGGCCGTGCAGGAGATCGCGTTCACCATCGCCAACGGCATCGCGTACGTCGAAGCCGCCATCGCCGCGGGTCTCGACGTGGACGACTTCGCTCCACGTCTGTCGTTCTTCTGGAACGCGCACAACAACTTCTTCGAGGAAGTGGCCAAGTTCCGCGCCTCGCGCCGCATCTGGTACCGCCTGATGAACGATCGATTCAAGGCGAAGAAGGAGTCGAGCAAATTGCTGCGGTTCCACACCCAGACCGGGGGAAGCACGCTCACCGCTCAGCAGCCCGAGAACAACATCGTGCGCGTGGCGTTGCAGAGCATGGCCGCGGTGATGGGCGGAACCCAGAGCCTGCACACCAACGGATTCGACGAGGCGCTCAGCCTGCCGACGGAACGCGCGGCGCGCATCGCCTTGCGCACCCAGCAGATCATCGGCTACGAGAGCGGCATCGCCGACACCCCCGATCCGTTGGCGGGTAGTTACCTGGTCGAGACGCTCACCGACGAGATCGAGCGATTGGCTCTGGAGTACATCGCGCGCATCGACGAGATGGGCGGTGCGGTCGCGGCTATCGAGGCCGGTTATCAGATGGACGAGATCGAACAGGCCGCCTACGAGTACGCCAAGTCCATCGACGACGACGAGCGGGTCATCGTCGGAGTCAACAAGTTCGGTGTCGACGACGACCCCGAGCCCGAGGTGTTCCCGATCGATCCCGCGCTCGAGCGTGGTCAGAAGAAGCGGCTCGGCGAGTACAAGGCCGCGCGCGACCAGGCCAAGGTGACAGCGGCTCTCGACGCGGTGGTGGCCGCGGCCAAGACCAGCGACAACCTCCTGTACCCGATGAAGGAAGCCCTGCGGGCCGATGCGACGTTGGGCGAGATCAGCGACGCTTTGCGCGGCGTGTTCGGGATTTACCAGCCCTGATCAATCCGAGATTCGCGTGACGACGGGCGCCGGTCGCTCCGGTGTCTCCATCGTTTCGGCTTGGTAGCCCACATAGAAGATTCCGGCGATGTGAATGCCGGACTCGAAACCCGCGAACTCGGCCACCGCGTCGTGAGAGCCCTTCGGACACGAACCCCAGTACGTGGCGATTCCGCGCGCGGTGGCGGCCAGCATCAGATTTTGGCAGGCCGCCGCGACCGCGTCGCGATTCTCGGTGGTGCGCTCGTCGGAGTCCCCGGGGATCGACCCGATGATCAAGATGTTCGGGGTGCGCTCGTACTTGGTGAGAGCCTTGCTGACCTTGTTGGGGTCGTCGCCGTGGGCGGCCATCGCGTTCGACACCACCCGTCCGAGTCGGGATCGACCGGCGCCGGTGACCGAGGCGAAGCGCCAGGGCCAGGTGCGCTTGTGGTTGGGGGCCCACGTGGCGAGCTCGCACAATTCGACGATGACATCGTCGGGGACCGGTCGTTCGCGTTCGACGAACATATTGGTGCGACGCGCGCGGATGACGTCGTCAATGAACGAGTGGTCGACGTTCACGACGCGAATCGATCGGCGAGCCGCTTCAGCGTCTTCTCGATCGAGACCCGGTTCTTGGCCGGGTAGTTCATGACGCGCATCATCAACTGCGACTTCGACGTGTTCCAGTCGAACTGTTCGGTGACCATCGTGCCACCCTCGACGGGTTCCAGGATGTAGCGCCACACGTGACCACCGAAGTGACGCCACGCGATCCGGCGCGGTTCGTCGAATTCCACGACCTCGTTCGTGATCTTGTATTTCACTCCGATTTTCATGTCCATGCCGAACGTGGCTCCCAACGACAGTCTCTCGGGCGCCGACGATTGGGAGTTCTGGACGGAACCCGAGCCGTCGATCTCGCCGTGCTTCGACGGATCGGCCAGTAGGTCGAAAATGGTCGCCGGATCGGCGTTCACCTTCTCGGTCACCGACACGATCTTGCTCGGATCTGATTTCTTGGGCATTGAACTCGACATGATCTGCTCCTTCAACGGGTTCGGGTGAGATGGGCGTGCACGGCGTCGGCGGCTCGGCGACCCGAGTACAACGCCCCCTGAATGGACGCGGTGTCGCGGTGGTCGCCGGCCACAAAGATGTTGTCACGCAGATGGACGCGCTTCTTCGGCGAGAAGGGCGGGCTCTGGTCGGGCTGTCCGTGGGCGATCCGATACGTGCGCAGATGTCGCCAGGAACCGGCCCGGGGTCCGAACATCCGCGACATCTGTTCGCGCACGGTGGTCTCGAGGCCGTCGTCGAGCGAACCCGGAACGGCGGCCGCGATCAGGTGGCTTCCCGCGGGGGCGTAGTGCGGGCTGATGTTGCTCATCACGGCGATGTTCAACGCCGGACCCTCGGCGGTGCCGTCGAGAATGATGTAGCGCGACCTGGTGGGGACCTCGTCGGCCGCGAAGTAGACGCAGGACACCGAGCGTGAACGTACCGCGGGCAATCCGAGCAACGCCGCCGCGACCGGGCCCTCGGTGGCCACCAGCACCGCGCGTGCCTCGACGCGTCGACCGTCCACCTCGACGCCGACGGAGTGAATCGCGGTCACCGGGGTCGACAGATGAATCGAACCCGTATCGATGCGACTCGCCAACTGCGCCGGGATCACGCCCATGCCGTGCGCGGGAACCGCGGCGTCGCCTTGGCTGAGCATGCGGAACACCACGTCGAACATGCGTCGGGAGGCGTCGAGGTTCGGGTCCAGCTGGATTCCGCCGACCAACGGGGTGAAGAAGCGTCGCACCATCCGCTCGGAGAATCCGGCCCCCCGAAGCATCTCGGCGGTGGTGATGTCGTCACCCCGCAACAACTGGGACCCGTCACCACGACGAACACGAGCCCGAAGCACGGCGATGCGACCCTTGTCGAGGGGAGTGCCGACCGGAGCGATCGCCGTGGCGAAAAGGGTGCTCGGCTTGCGGAAGGGGTCCGACACCGTGTGCCCACGACCGTTCATCCACACCAATGCACCGGGATCGAAGGGGCGCAGATCGAGAGCGTCCACGTCGAACTGTCGTTTCATCTCCGGGTAAGCGGTGAGCAGAACCTGGAAGCCTCGATCGAGGAGGAAGCCGTCGACCTGGTCGGTGCGCACCCGGCCGCCGATGCCGTCGGACGCCTCGAGCACCGTGACATCGTGCCCCCGTTCACGGAGCAATCGAGCCGCCGACAAACCGGCCAATCCGGCTCCGACCACCACCACATCAGAACGCTCGGGTAACGGAGCAGTCATGTCATCGCTTCAGAAGATGACGCAACGCCGATTCGAGGTCGCGATGGATGAAGGAGTACCCGCTCGACTCGAGAACCTTGGGCATCACTTTTTGTCCCGTGAACAGCAAGGCGTCGGCCAGTTCTCCGCCGAGCAGCAACTTGGGTCCGAAGGAGGGAACCGGCAACAGTGCCGGTCGCTTCAAAACTCTGGCGAGCACGCGGGTGAACTCGGCCTGCGTGACAGGTTGCGGGGCGGTCAGGTTGACGGCGCCGCTCACGTTGGAGCGCAGGAGATGGTCGATGGCGGCCACCTCGTCGTCGATCGAGATCCAGCTCTGCCACTGGCGGCCCGAACCCATACGCCCGCCGGCACCCAACTTGAACAACGGCAACAACTTCTTGAGCGCGCCACCCTCGGGGCTGAGCACGATACCGGTGCGCAGGTACACGGTGCGAACACCGGCGGCCACAGCCTTGGCGGCATTTTGTTCCCACTGCACGCACACGTCGGCGAGGAAGCTCGTCCCGACGGCCGACGACTCGTCGAACTCGGTGTCGAGCGAAGCGCCGTAATAACCGATGGCGGAGCCGGACAGGAGAATCCTGGGTCCGTCGGCGAGGTCGGCCATGGCCGACGCCACGAGCGCGGTGCTCTTGGTGCGACTCTCGAGGATCTCGCGTTTGTACTCGTCGGTCCAACGCTTGTCACCGATGCCGGCACCGGCCAGATGAACCACCGCGTCGACGCCCCTCAAGCGGTCGGCATCGATGCGACCCGCGGCCGGATCCCAGGCGATCGTCGAATCCGAACTGGAGCCGGTGCGGGTGAATCGGATGACGCGATCACCTGTGGAAGCGAGTTGCGCGGCGAGCGCGGTGCCGATGAGGCCACTGGCTCCGGTGATGGCGATGGTGCGGGAGGACATGGTCGCAGGCTACGACCGCTTCGGTGCGGTTGAGAGACCGGAGCGAATCGGTGACGTCTAGATCTCGACGTGCGAACCGACCTCGAAGATCTGGTCCTTGGGCAGGTTGAAGAACCGGCCGGCACTGTCGGCGCCGCGATTCAGCACCACGAAGAGATGTTCGGCGATCGGGTTCATGCCGGGGGCCTTGCCGGCGACGATCGATTCGTGACCGAGGAAGAACGTGGCCTGCTTGGGATCGAAGTCCAGGCCTCGTTCCTTGATGCTCGACAACGCGCTCACCACGTCGGGTTCCTCCATGAAGCCGAAACGCAACAGGATCTGGAACACCCCGGGTTCGACCTTGGTGACGATGGTCCGCTCGCTCGGGTCAACGCGGGGCACCTCGGCGGTTTGCACGGCCACGATCAGGGTGCACTTGTGCAGCACCTTGTTGTGCTTCAGATTGTTCACCAGTGCCGGCGGAGCCTTCCCCAGATCCTTGAACATGAACACCGCGGTGCCGGCCACGCGGGCCACGTCCACGTGCTCGTCAAGCACCTCGACGATGGGGCGCTCGCCACGGTGGATTCGCGCCGCCACCAGTTGGCGACCGCGGCGCCAGGTGGTCATCTGGACCAACAGCACGATGGCCACCAGCAACGGGAACCAACCGCCGTGGGGGATCTTGGGGATGTTGGCCCCGAGAAACGCGGCGTCGACGACGGCCAGAGGACCGCAGACCGCCATCGCCTTCCACGCCGGCCAGCTCCAGCGGTTGCGGCACACCTCGTAGAACAACAGCGTGGTGACGAGCATCGTTGACGTGACGGCGATTCCGTACGCCGATGCGAGGGCCTTGGACGACTGGAACGTCACCACCAGGCCGATGCAGCCGATCATCAGTAACCAGTTCACGAGCGGCACGTACACCTGTCCCCGGTGCGACGACGAGGTGTGGCTGATCTTGACGCGGGGCAGGTAGTCCAATTGAACGGCTTGCACCGTGAGCGAGAAGGCGCCGGAGATGAGGGCCTGTGACGCGATGACGGTCGCCATGGTTGCCAGCACGACCAGCGGCAGAACTCCCCACTCGGGAGCCATCTTGAAGAGCGGGCGTTCCACTGCCTCGGGGTCGTTCAGGATGAGTGAGGCCTGTCCGAAGTAGTTGAGCAGGAGTCCGGGGAGCACGAGTCCGTACCAAGTCCACAGGATGGGTCGGCGTCCGAAGTGACCCATGTCGGCGTACAACGCCTCACCGCCGGTGACCACGAGGAAGATGGAGCCCAGTGTGAGGAACGACTTCATGGGTGATTCCGCGAAAAAGTCGATCGCGTACGTCGGGTTCACGGCCTTGAGCACACTGGCATCCTCGAGAAGTTGACCAAGTCCGAGCAGACCGAGAACCGTGAACCACACCATCATCACCGGACCGAAGACGCGCCCGATGCCGGCGGTTCCGCGCTTCTGCACGAGGAACAAGACGGCGAGGATGACCACCGCGATGGGGATGATGAGGTCGTCCAGGGCGGAGGTGGCCTCCTTCACGCCTTCGACGGCGCTCAGCACCGAGATGGCGGGCGTGATGAGACCGTCGCCGTAGAGCAGCGCCGTGCCGAAGACACCGAGACCCACCACGACGCGACCGCGACCTTTCAGGGTGCCCTTGGGCATGACCATCGCAGTGAGGGCCAGGATTCCGCCCTCTCCGTGATTGTCGGCCTTCATCACGAAGGTCAGGTACTTGATGGAGATGATGATCACGAGGGCCCAAAAGGCTAGGGATGCCACGCCGAAGGCGTACACGGGGTTCGAGGCGTCGAGGTGCTGGTGCTCGAACGCCTCGCGGAACGCATACAACGGCGAGGTGCCGATGTCGCCGTATACGATCCCCAACGCCCCGAGGGCGAGGGCGCCCATGCCGGCCTTGTGTCCGCCGTGTTGTCCGTCACCGGATTGGTCGCTGGCGGATGTGGGGGAGTCGACGGACCCGTTCGAGTCGCTCGACGACCCTTGTTCGAAAGTCACGGCGCGATGCTAGCCACGCGGTGCCTCGGGTGGACATTTCGGGCTCTAACCTGCTCTGTCGTGAAGACCCGCACGTTGTTGCTGTTGTCGGTCGGATGCGGGTTGCTGATCGTGTTGGCCGGCGGGATCAAACTCTTGCAGGTGGCCACGGACCGCGCCGACGTTCCGGTACTGGAGTTGGGTGACGAAGCGCTGGTCGGCGACATGACGGTAGTGGTGAGCGCCATAGAAGCGACGACTTCTGGCGTGAACGTCTCGGTCGAAATGTCGGGAGTGCCCGGTGCGGCAGTTCTCGAGGGCTGGTCGATGCTGGGTGATGGCGAACTGAGCGAACCCTCGGCGGCGGTGTCCGACGGAGCGTGTGATGCCACGACCATCGTTCCGGACGGTGGGGCGGAGATCCGTTGCATCTTGCGGTTTCCGGTCGTCGAGGCCGAGCAGTACGTGGCGTACCAGCGAGGTGGGGAGTTGCGACGCTGGGCTCCCTGAGCCGTTGGTGCAACGTTCGGCCCGGATCATGCCCGTTCCGGTACATGAAATGGGTCATGAGCCCCGTGGCCCGACCCGGCTGACGGCTACCGTTGTCTGCGCACAGCGCCACGGGCGCACAGATGTCGGAGGTGGTCCGTACGGCCGAGCAATTTGACCTGGTGGTGATCGGTGGCGGTCCCGGCGGCTATGGCGCCGCGTTGTACGCGGCGTCGGCCGGGATGAACGTGGCGTTGGTCGAGCGCGACGCTCTAGGTGGCACGTGTCTGAACCGCGGGTGCATTCCCGCCAAGGCTTTTCTCGAGACCGCGTCGGTGTACCGACACGTGGCTCACGCGTCGGAGTTCGGTATCGAGTCGTCGTCACCGGCGGTGAACTTCGCCACGACCCAGGCGCGCAAGCGAAAGATCGTCGAGGGTCTCGTCAAGGGCATCGGCGGCATGTGCAAGGCCCGCAAGGTGACGGTGTTCGACGGCACCGGTTCGCTGGGTGCCAACCGCACGGTCGCCGTCACCATGGCCGACGGGTCGTCGGCCACCATTCAAGGGGCGCACGTGATCCTGGCGGCCGGTTCGGTGCCGCGCACGATTCCCGGCTTCGATCGTGGTGGTCCCATCATGACCAGTGACGAGGTGCTCGACCTCGAGTACGTACCGGCGCGCGTGGCGGTCATCGGTGGCGGCGCGATCGGTTGCGAGTTCGCCTCCACGTTCGCCGACCTCGGCGCGACCGTCACCATCCTCGAGGGTCTGCCCAAGATCCTTCCGGGTCTCGACACCGATGTCGCCAACGTCGTGGTGAAGTCGTTCAAGAAGAAGAACATCGACATCCGTACCGGAGTGGCCGTGAAGAGTCACGCTCCCACGGCGACGGGTGGCACCGTCGTCACGTTCGGTGAGGGTGAAACCCTGGAAGTCGATGCGGTGGTGGTGTCGGTCGGTCGTCGTCCGTACGCCGACTTGCTCGGCCTCGCGGGCACCGGCGTCGTGGTGACCGATCGCGGTTTCGTCGACGTCGATCCGTGGTGTCGCACCAACGAACCCGGTGTCTACGCCGTCGGTGACCTGATCAACACGCCGCAGTTGGCGCACGTCGCCTACGCCGAGGCGATCCTGGCCGTCAAGCACATGCTCGGTGAGGATCCGTTGCCGACCGCCTACGACCGCGTGCCATGGGCCATCTATTGCCACCCCGAAGTGGCGTGGGCCGGACCGGGCGAGGACGCGGCCAAAGCGGCCGGACTCGACGTGGTGGTGGCCAAGCACCAGTTCCGCGCCAACAGTCGCGCCCAGATCCTGGGTGAGATCGACGGCTTGGTGAAGATCGTGGCCAAGAAGAACGCCGACGGAACGGCGGGCCAGATTCTGGGCGTACACATGGTCGGACCGTGGGTCACCGAACAATTGTCGGGCGGCTACCTCGCAGTGAACTGGGAAGCCACGGTCGCCGAAGTCGCCGAGTTCATCCAGCCGCACCCGAGTTTGAGCGAACTGTTCGGCGAAACCGTGCTGTCGATGACCGGCCGTAGCCTGAACGCGTAACGAACGAACACGCAGCCCGCACACGAACGAAGGATGACACGGTCATGGCAGAGGTAACGCTCCCGCAACTCGGGGAAACGGTCACCGAAGGAACCATCACGCGTTGGTTCAAGAAGGTGGGCGACTCGGTGGCCGCCGACGAGCCGTTGTTCGAGGTGTCGACCGACAAGGTGGACACCGAGGTGCCGTCGCCGATCGCCGGTGTGCTCACCGAGATTCGCGTGCCCGAGGGCGACACGGTTCCGGTGGGCGCCGTGATCGCCGTGGTAGGTGCCGCGGGATCGGCTCCGGCACCCGCACCCGCTCCGTCTGCACCGGCTCCTGCTCCCGCAGCGGCGCCGGCTCCGGCACCGGCCGCCGCGCCGGCTCCGGCTCCGGTACCGGCTCCCGCACCGGCGGCGGCTCCCGCCGTTGTTTCGGGCAACGACAACCGGTTGCTCTCACCCGTCGTGCGACGACTGGTCGCTGAGCACAACGTGAACGTCGACAGCATCACGGGAACCGGTCCTGGCGGTCGCATCACCCGCGAAGACGTTCTCGACCACATCGACAAACTGGCTGCCGCGTCGCCGTCCTCCGCTGCTACCCCAGCGCCCGTCGTCGTGGCCGCTTCGTCGGTGGCCGCTTCGTCGGTGGCCGCTTCGTCGGTGGCCGCTCCCGTCGTGCGCGTCGGCGAGCGTGACGATGTGGTGGCGTTATCCAAGATTCGCCAGCTCACCGGCTCGCACATGGTCATGTCCAAGGGCGTCAGCCCCCACGCGTTCAGCGTGGTCGAGGTCGACTACTTCAACGTCGACCAGACCCGCGCGCGTACCAAGGACGAGTTCAAGTCGGCCGAGGGTTTCAGCCTCACGTACCTGCCGTTCATCTCGCGAGCGGTCGTCGACGCGTTGGCCGACTTCCCGCACATGAATGCCAGCATCTCGGGAACCGACCTGGTGGTGCACCGCTACGTCGATCTCGGTGTCGCAGTCGACCTCGACGGCCAGGGTCTGTTGGTGCCGGTCATCCGCAGCGCCGAGGGCAAGCGTCTGCGGGCCATCGCCCGCGAGATCAGCGATCTGGCGTCGCGGGCCAAGAGTCGCAAGTTGAGCCCCGACGAGATTCAAGGTGGCACCTTCACCATCTCGAACAACGGCTCGGCCGGCAGCGTGTTGACCATGCCCATCATCAACCAGCCGCAGGTGGCGATCCTGTCGACCGACGCCATCGTCCGCAAGCCGGTCGTGGTCTCGGTGCCCGGCGGTGGAGAGAGCATCGCCATCCATCCGGTCGGCCATCTGGCCATGAGTTGGGACCATCGCGCCTTCGACGGCGCCTACGCCGCGGGCTTCCTGGTGCGGGTGAAGGAGATCCTCGAGACCCGCGACTGGTCGAGCGAGATCTAGCCCATGTTGCGCGTTCGCTGGATCGGGCGCGTCGCTTATCGCGAGGCGCTGGAGTTGCAGACCGCGCTGTTCGAGAACGGGACCGAGTCGCACCTGCTACTGGTCGAGCACCCACACGTCTTCACCCACGGTCCCCGCGCCGAACTCGACAAGAACCTGCGTTGTGATCCGGCCGTGGTCGGTGCCGACTTCGTCGCGGTCAAGCGCGGTGGTGACATCACCTATCACGGGCCCGGTCAGTTGGTCGGTTACCCGATCCTGAACATCGACAACGCCATCGGTGCCTCGCAACACGTGTGCGAGGTCGAACAACTGGTGATCGACACGCTCCGTGAGATCGGGGTCGCCGGTGCGGGCCGCATGGAGGGGTATGCGGGCGTGTGGCTCGACGTGGGGACCGAACGAGTGCGCAAGATCAGTGCCATCGGGGTGCGTCTGGCGCACGGTCGCACCATGCACGGTTTCGCACTGAACATCGATCCCGACATGACCTTCATGCGCGAGCACATCGTTCCGTGCGGTATCGGCGAGTTCCCGGTCACGTCGTTGCGTGAAGAGGGATTCGACGTCGACATGAAGACCGTGGTCGACATCGTCGCCCGGTTGGCCGCCGAGAAATGGGGCGACGGTTCGGGCGAACGACAGGACGTGGCGTGGGTCCATCGCCCCGAGGACCTGTCGCGATTCTCACGTGGCGAGGGACCGGGTGAGCCGGTCCGCTTGTTGGGTCGTCTGGCCGATGCCGGTGTCGAGGCCGGACTCGACATCACCGATCGCAAACCCGAGTGGTTGCGCCCGCGCGTGAACATCGGCGAGGACGTGTTGCGCATCAAGCGCACGTTGGCCGATCTCGATCTGGTGACGGTGTGCGAGGAAGCCGGTTGTCCCAACCTGTCCGAATGCTGGAAGGACGGCACCGCCACGTTCATGGTGCTCGGTGAGCGTTGCACGCGTGCGTGCGGCTTCTGCTTGGTCGACACCCGCAAACCCGAGCCGCCCGCGAGCGACGAGCCGGCGCGGGTGGCCGAGGCCGTCGAGCGCATGGGACTGTCGTACGCCGTCCTCACCATGGTGGCCCGCGACGATCTGACCGATGGTGGTTTCGCGCACGTCGCCGAATGTGTGCGGGTCATCCGCGAGCGCAACCCGCACACCAAAGTGGAGACCTTGGTCTCCGATGCCAAGGGCGAGGCGTCGTCGATCGATTCGTTGGTCGCCGCGCGCCCCGACGTGTTCAACCACAACATCGAGACGGTGGCTCGACTGCAGCGCGCGGTGCGACCCTCGGCCGGTTACGCGCGCAGTCTCGGCGTGCTGTCACGTGCAAAGTCGGCCGGACTCGTGGTGAAGTCGGGTTTGGTGTTGGGCATGGGCGAGACCGTCGAGGAAGTGGACGGCTGCCTCGCCGATCTGGCCGGCATCGGCGTCGACATCGTGACGATCGGCCAGTACCTGCGACCCACGTCGCACCATTTGCCGGTGGCGCGCTGGATCCACCCCGACGAGTTCGCCCGCTGGAAGAACCTGGGCGAAAGCCTCGGCATCGGACACGTGGAGTCCAGTCCGCTCACGCGCTCCAGCTATCACGCCAAGCAGGCCGCCGAGACGACGGTACCGGTGTCGTTGACGGTGAAGCGTTGAACCGACGGCGAGTGCTCGGCCTCGTCCCGGCGCACCGTCAGGCCGAGGGTGGAGGATTCATCGTGCGCCGTCCGTTTCCGTCGGGCGACCTCTCGGCGATCGATCCGTTCTTGTTGCTCGACGAGATGGGACCGGTGGAGTACGCGCCGGGCAAGGCGGTGGGTGCGCCCGATCACCCGCATCGTGGCTTCGAGACCGTCACGTACTTGTTGGCCGGCGAGATCGAGCATCGGGACTCCAACGGAGGGTTCGGCGTCATCACGCCGGGAGCGGTGCAGTGGATGACCGCGGGTGCGGGCATCGTGCACAGCGAACTGCCGACGAACCAGATGATGCGGCTCGGTGGGCGCATGCACGGTTTCCAGTTGTGGGTGAACCTGCGCGCCGCCAGCAAGATGATTCCGCCGCGCTATCAGGGCTACGAGGCGTACGACATCCCGTCGCGGGAACTGGATGGCGGCGGAACCTTGCGGGTGATAGCCGGCGACGTCGACGGGCTTCGGGGAGTCGTCGACACCACGAGTCCGGTGACGTTCGCTCACGTGTCATTACGCGCCGGAGAGTCGATCGACTGGCGCGTGGCCGATGGTCACACGGCTCTCGTTCACCCTTTCGTGAACGGTGTCGTCGTGAACGGCCTAGAGGCCGACGAGGGTCACATGGTGGTGTGTGATCGTGAATCCGGATCGGTCACGGTGACCGCCGGGGAACGGGAATGCGAGGTGTTGCTCCTCGGTGGGGAGCCGTTGAACGAACCGATCGCTCGGTACGGGCCGTTCGTCATGAACACCCGCGAGGAGATCACCCGGGCCTTCGAGGACTACGAGGCCGGTCGACTGGGTTCGATCGTGGCCACCGGGCCCGGCACCAATCGCAACTGAATCGGCGACTGCCACTAGGTTGGCGAGCGTGAGTGGTCATTCCATCGTCTCCGCGCCGGGTGCCGATGCCGCGGTGTTCGCCGATCGCATCGGGCGAACGCGGGCGGCCATGCGCGAGCAGGGAATCGACGTCACGTTGTTGTCGGTAGGTATCGACATGCCGTATCTCACCGGCTATCACGCCATGCCCCTCGAGCGACTCACGATGTTGGTGTTGCCGGTCGACGGCAACGCCACATTGGTGGTTCCACGCCTCGAGGCGCCACGCGTGAATCATCTGCCCGGCGTCTTCGACATGGCGCCGTGGGGCGAGACCGAGGATCCGGTGGCGCTCACGGCCGCGCTCGTGACGGCATCGTCGGCGGCCAAGGTGTTGGCCATCGGAGACACGATGTGGGCACGTTTCCTGGTCGACCTGATGCCGTTGTTGCCCGGGTCCACGTATCGGCGCGCGGTCGAGGTGTTGGGTCCCATCCGCATGCGCAAGGACGCCGCCGAGATCGCGGCCTTGAAAGCCGCCGGCGCCGCGGCCGATCGTGTGGCGGCACAGTTGCACGCCGGTGAGATCGACCTGGTCGGTCGCACCGAAGCCCAGGTGTCGGCCGACATCTCGACGCGATTGTTGGCCGAGGGCCACGACGTCGTGAACTTCGCCATCGTCGCCGCCGGCGAGAACGCTGCCAGTCCTCATCATCATCCTGGTTCGCGCGTGATCAGACGGGGTGAGATCGTGCTGTGCGATTTCGGCGGCACCATGAACGGCTACTGCAGCGACATCACGCGTTGCGTTCATCTCGGTCCGGTGCCCGGCGACATCGCCGAGGCGTACGCGGTGTTGAAGGTGGCCGAGGCCGCCGGTGTACGCGCCGCGACGGTCGGAACTCCGTGTGAGCAGGTCGACCGCGCCGCCCGAGACGTCATCGATGCCGCCGGTTACGGCGAGTACTTCATCCATCGCACCGGACACGGCATCGGTATGGACGCTCACGAGGACCCCTACATGGTCAGCGGGAACATCCTGCCGCTCGAGGCCGGTCACGCCTTCAGCGTCGAGCCCGGCATCTACGTCGCCGGTCGTTGGGGAATGCGGCTCGAGGACATCGTGGTGGCCACCACCGACGGTCCCGTCTCCATGAACCACGCCGATCACGACCTGGTCGTGCTCGACGTCTGACCCGCTCAGGTGTGGATCGAGCCGCTGGTCGACTTCAGGCTGCTGGCCGAATGTCCGGTTCGCCGGGCAATGATCTCGGCGCAGATGGCGATAGCGGTTTCCTCGGGGGTGCGACCACCGAGGTCGAGTCCGATGGGCGACATCAATCGTGACAACTGCTCGGCCGACGACACGCCGACCTCGGCGAGCCGTTCCAGTCGTTTGGCGTGCGTCTTGCGACTACCCATGACGCCGATGTAGCCCACGTTGGTGGCCAGAGCGCCCTGCACCGCGGGCACGTCGAACTTGGGATCGTGCGTGAGGATGCACACCGCGTCGCGGGGTCCGAGGGTGTGGCCGCGCGACTCGAACATCGGCGTGGGCCAGGTGACCATCACCTCGTCGGCCATCGGGAAGCGACGCTTGGTGGCGAAGATCTCGCGGGCGTCGCACACCGTCACGCGGTATCCCAACACCTTGGCCACGCGGGCCAAGGCCGCGGTGAAATCGACGGCACCGAAGATCCACATCTGCGGTGGCGGAGAGAAACTCTCGATGAAGACGACGACCGTGGGGGTGTCGACGAGGTCCTCGGGGGTCGCCTGTCCTTCGGGCCCGTAATGACGAACCCCGGTGCGACCGGCCTCGAGTTCACCGGCCGCGTCGCGGGCCACCACTCGATCGAGATCGGGATGCCCGAGTCCACCGCTGACGAGCTCGACGCCGTCCACCCGCGCCACCATCAGTTTGGCTCCGACACCGGGGCCCTCGACGATCGTGGCCAACGACACCGGGGTCTCGGCCCGGACGTGCGCGCGGAACTGCTCGTACAACGACACGGCTACCAGTCGAGTCGTTCGATGTAGAGGCGGATGATGCCACCACAGG
>Ga0172376_10002738_pt1 | contig 21342 bp, 41 predicted proteins | sample Lak35m_FD_121114 | JGI IMG/M metagenome (GOLD analysis project Ga0172376, IMG submission 121114) | Freshwater microbial communities from Kabuno Bay, South-Kivu, Congo - kab_092012_35m | ecosystem: Environmental > Aquatic > Freshwater > Lake | place: Democratic Republic of the Congo: South-Kivu... | reverse complement strand
TGGTAGCATTGACCATTGTTCAGGTATAAATAAACCACACATTCCTTTTGTATCATGCTCATCTAACAAGGTTGTTTCAACAGCATATACATCTTTTGAATCAGGGTTCATTACCATTTCTTTTAATGGTTCACACTGATCTAAGTCACCCACAGAACCTGCTACCACAAACATACCAGTATATATCATACCTGATTTCATAGCTGGTAAAAGGTACTCTATGGTTGTATTCATTTTTGGTGCAATCCCTGCTTCTTCATGAAAGAATAATGTACAAGGACCCCCAACACCATTTGTAGGATCTTTATCTAAAACCACACCCATAAGTGCAGATTTTAAACCAATATCTACTTTTCTACCTCCTTGGGTAACTTCTGCTTTTTGTTCCCAGTTTAATACTTTGTCTGGGTTACATGGTCTGTACCATGCAGTATGTTTGTTTAGGAAGTTTCTGTATTCTTCCATAAAACGCCAGGTTCCTTTTTCATTGATATAATCTTTTAGGGAACCAGCCATTTTGGATACAGAACCTTCTTCAAACCAAAATAGATTTATAATTTTTCCAGCATGATAATAAGAAGATGCAATCTGACGTTTCTTCAAAATTGCTGCATGCTTATTGGATAATTGTGCAAGTTCTTCATATAGAGCCATGTGATACTGAGCATCACGCACATCAGCAAACGTAAATTTGTTTACTTCTTTGTTATAGATTGGTAGAAAGTTAAGCCACATGTAGTAATCTCTTGGAAGATACCATGTATTCTTTTTGTGTTTGATTAAGATACCATTTCTGCATCTATCTTTTTGAGTATTCCAATACTCAGTAAAATCTTTTGACCTTTCAGGAGCTATACAATATACTCTTGTTTTATTAAAAATTCTAGCTTGCTCATTAAACATCTCAGAACTCTCATCAAAATTATATTGACCTGGCTCTTTAAACAGAGGCAGCAAATAATCTAACAACTCTTGCTTTGTCTCAAAAGATGTTGTGGACCATGTTTTAGTCTCATACGTGTATGTAGGTATTTCTCTATACATAATTATAAATTTCTTACACTAAGCATTACAGTTCTTGCATCATTATAATTCCACAATACTGCTGTAACTATATAGCGTTCTTGACCAATTTTAATACAATCTTGTCTATGTGGAACCTGAGTCATTTGTCTTGTAATTAAGTGGTCTCCACTTACATGTTTTACTATAATGACATAGACATTAGAATTGGTCGTAGGCAAGGTTTTGTCCACCTCTGACTTGACTTTTTTGCTCTTCCATAAGGTCTTTATACGCTCCTTTAAAGGAACTGCGGATTGCTTCAAATTTTGCTGCTGCATTGACCAAAGCTGTAATATTCCCATCTCTACCATGTGTTATTGGAGTAGTATCCATGTAATCACCTAATCTATCTAACATTGATTTTAAACCCATGTATGCTCTGTATGTAGGTGTTTCATACATTTTTCTGCAAAAATTAAGAGCATCTACTATCTCATCATCTTCTGTAGAAAATTCAGCTTCTAGCTGAGCAATTATTAATTCTTCTTTTTCATGTTCGCGTACATCAAAGAAAGGATTTAAATCTGGATTTGGACATGTCATATAAAACAAGTAGCTGTATATTTTCATGAAATCTTCAGGATATTCATCCATAATTCTTTTGAGCACTATCAGGTTATGACAGTGCTCTGTAGGAACAATAATATTGTTTTGTATATCAAATAGCTTAATCATTTTTTTTGCTTTTGTATTTAACTATTTCATGTTTGTTAAACTTCAACCAGCTAAATAGTGAATTTACTTCTTCTCTTAAATAAGGCAATTGATATTGAATAACTTCTTTTACAATTGGATCACCTTCTTCTGTTCTTTTTGCAATAGGATATCCAAATTCATCTTCTCCTTCTGTCTCAAACAACACATGCTGTAATGTAAGACTTCCAGGTTTTAATTTTGGATTATGCTTAATAATCATGTACATGTATATACTTAACTGCAAGGCATAATGGAAATAGTTACAATCATCTAGGTGATGCAATGGCTGAGTCATCTTTTGTGGAAGACCTTCCCAGTTTACAAATGAGGATGTCTTTATTTCTTTATTTGTCTTATAATCAAGGATATGCACACATCCATTAGCAATCTCAACTAAATCTGATTGACCACAGATGCCAGCTGATTTTAAATATACTAAATGTTCAGGATAAATACCTTCATCAAGCTTCTGAGAGGTAGCAGTTTTAACACCTTTTTCATCAACATCAGGAGCAAATACACCTAAGTTAACTCCATGTCTGTTTAAACTATCACATGCTAATAAATCTGCTTCTCTTTGGTTATGATACCAAGTACCTAAATCAGTAGCACGTTTTGATTCATTATTCCATGTGGCAATAATGTCTTCAGGTTTCATTCCAAACCATTTTGATTTTTTGCTTTTGGATACTTTCTCAGCAATTTTTTTTGAATCAAAAGGTTGTTTAAAATAAGAAACTAAAGTAGTAACACTTATCCAATCTATTTTTTCTTCTGGATTAATAGATTCATAAGAATGATTGTCTGGATGAAATACTAACATAATATTATTTGGATAAACTATTTAATAATGCGTCTTCTTCTTCTTGTGTGGTTATTGCAGACCAATGTCCAACAGGACATCCAGAAGACAATGAACGTGTTTTAAATGCAAGTTTGCAACCACATTGACCACAACAAGGTTGGGTTCCCTTTATATAACACTTGTCACCAGCATTATCAATCTCAGGACAGATGTTACAAATCTGCATGCGCATATCAGCAATCTCCTCAACATGTTCCTGTTTAAAGACACTATTTTTGATACCCTCAAAAATCTTACCTTTATCTTTCCAAAGTTTAATCAAGCTCATTTTTGTTGTTTTTGTAGTTGTTTTTTTCTTCTTCTTTTAATAATTTCTTATCATTTTCTTCCTTAAAGTTAAGAAGTATTTTCTCATATAGTTGCATTTCGCTTTTTAAATTGCTGATGCTTCTATACTCTTGAAAATTAGGTTCTTCTATCTTCTCTAATTTCTCTAAGGCTTGTTGGTACATTTTATGTTTTTCTATAAGCCTTTTTTTGTTGACCACAAATGTGCCTAGTTTATCTACTCCTATCCTGTAAAATTCAAGATTTCTAAGTTTGTGATAAACATGCTTGTAGTAACAAGAAACAATTTCATCAACAGTATCAGCTGAGATGTTAAGTCTATCTGCTACAATTGCTGATACTTGTTTACGCTTAATTGCTCTCAACTGATAAAAATTTATAGTCCAACAATACGTTACCTGCAGTGTGTACATCAATCTTTGATGAAAGTTGTATCATCTTTTTATATGTATCAGACTTTACAACTAGACCACGCTTTTCTAGCTTTGTTAACTTGTTTCTTACATTTTGAGATTTGACAGCAAAGTCTTCTGGTTCTATGTTTTGGTAAGTTTGTTTTACAATAAAATTACAGAACTTAGTTAAATCCACTGACCCATGCACGCCTAACCACGTAAGCAATTCCAAATCATTATCTGCTATTTGTTCTTTCTTGAAAAATACAAGGTCAGTTATGATCTGATACTTGATCAAATCATAACGTGACAATCTGTACTTTTTCTCAATTTTCGCTACTTCCATTTGAATTAAGAATATTTCTGAATGTTAATCCAGAATCTTTTGGGTATCGCTTTTCAATGCTTCTACCTACAACAGCACCTGTCTCATCAATATGTTGTGTGATGATAACATCTTCTACTGTGGTTAATGCTTCAGCTATTGCATACGAACCATCTGGATTCCTTTGTTGTGTGGTTACTTGAATAACCACGTCATTACCACATGGCATAGCTTTTGTAGATTTCATCCATCCCTCAGCCTCAGAAGATGCTTTTGATATTAATTTAAAAGTATCTCCATTGCCCCAAAACTGAATGTCTTTTACATTTTTTCTAGCACCATTTGCTGTGGTGTTGTGTAATGATTTACTTTCCATACTGTTTTGTTTTTACAATTAATATGTGATTAATCCAAGACTTCAATGCTTCCATCTTGCTTTTGTTACCTGATTTGCTCATGATTTATAGGGTTTAGGTTTTTCAACCTGGTTAATACATCTTTTCCAGTATGATGATCAAACTCATACTTTGCTTTTTCCACTTCAGGGATTTGGAATAAGTCCCAGTCTTTCATTTCATAATGATTGGTAATTTGTCCATCAGGCAACATTGCCACAACAACAAACCATCCGCCACCTAAACACAATTCACCATCATGGTGTCTTCTAGACTTATGCACATCATATTTTACTAAATGATATTCTTGTCCAGTAATTTTCCAGTTTGGGTTTAATGTTTTGATTTGAGCCCACTCATTAAACAATGCTGCATTGTACATTTTTTTAAATTCATACAATTCATTGTAAGTATGATATCTATTAGACAACTCATTAATAGCTGCTTCATCAGAGTAGGTCTTCTCAAAGATTTGTGGTTTGCAAGGATAAAACTCATTATCTACACCTTTGATAATATAATCATTTACGCTAGCACGCATAGATCCTTCTAAAGTGTGAATAAATAAAGCATCACCTTTAAACGTGTATTTTCTTTCAGGACCTTCACAAAATTCTACAACATCTAATGAATTATTACCTGTCCATTGGATAGCCTCAATAATAACTGGTTTTTTTACAAACTTACCCATAAGACTAATCCTTATAAGTAATTGCTTTGACTATATTCATCTGAGCATTTATAACCTCAGTAATTGCATGCTCTATGATAAGTTTCTTGTCAGAACTAGGATTATCTAATAAGTGTTTGTCCATAAGGTCTATTAAATATGCACAAGCGCGTTTTGCGGTTGCAACCTCATCATCACCACTTGGATTAAATGTTAATCCTACTAACTTTTCACCTCTAGTAAATTCAGGTATCTTAACCTCCATTACTTCTTTAATTCCTTCTTCCATTTTATTTTTTTTTACTACCATACAATAGAAATATCATATTCATTAACCAACATCTTTGTTTCTTCACCCACAGGGATTCTTTCTGCATTTGTCAATACACCTGCAGGAATATACACGCGATCTCCTTCTTTGATTTTCTCTACATCTGAACCAACAAGTGCAACCTCTAAACTTGTCCACTGTTTGATCATCTCTGTTTCCAATTGTTTTTCAACTTCTGGAGTCAACTCAATTATTGACTCTGGTCTTTTAGGTACATTAATCAATATGCGCTTTCCTAATAATTTCATAATTTAAACTTTTAAGATTTATTCTTCTTCTTTGTCCTGGTTCTCTTTTATAGCCTCATCTATAGAAGCTGTGATGTTTGCAATCATTGCTGCATGTTGCAACCTCTCAGATTCATGCTTGACAGCACGCGCCTGTTGCTCTGCCAAGTCAGCACGTAGAGTAGCCAACTCAATCTGCTCTTTGTACCAAGCAACAACCTCTTCCTTGCTTGGAGCTTTTTTTTCTTCTTCTACCATTTTTTATGTTTTTGGGATTTGACACAAATATACTCAAAAGTTTAAACTTTCCAAATTTAGTATTATATTTACAGCATGTATGTAACAAGAGAACTTGAATGGGAGGCAACTCAACTTTTAGCAGAAGCATTAGATGGTTTTAACACGCATCCATCTAACACCCTAATGATAATAGTAAGTCCAGATTATAGTGCAAGCATAGGAATGCACATGGCTCATCACCTTAGTAAAGATGGCGAGATGCTAGACTTAGACTTTATAGAAGTACCATACCCAGACCAAGATGTAAACATATACATAAACAAATTCCTAAACTCAGGCAGCCTTGCCAAATACAAATCCTATAAACAAGTAATCCTAATAGAAGCAGGAGTAATCTCTGGCAAAAACTACACGTGGATTACAAACATCCTTGATCAACATAACATCCCCTACATTACCTCAACCCTGTTTGAACATACAAACAGCCAATACAAATCTAACGCAGTTGGTATGTACTACAACTCAGACCTAGAATTTTACTGGGAACGCCACAATAACCACTGGCTATAAGAAAAATTTTTTGGAAATTTTTTTGGAGTAACAAATACTGTGTGTTAGAGGGGTGGTTATTAACTATGTGTCTTAGAGAGGTGGGACTCCATAAGTAACAAGCCCCCACCCAAAACAAAAACAACTGCACCCCCCTATGCATTCAGATCAATGTCCTATATTATGTACAAAACGTACTACATAGCAGGAGTAAGCATTGTTGCTAAAACCTTGGAGGAAGCATACGCCTACTTCAGGGACTACTGCAACAATGCAAAAGGCTAGGCTGGATGTCTGGTGCCTGCGCAGGCAGAGTGTGTTATATATAATGTATAGCACACTCTTGTGATATTGATATATACCCATGTTTAGGACTTCAACCCCCTAAACATTCAAGATATAGGCTTTTGCAATGTGGCCTTGAGAATTATGTTGCACAGTTTATTCACTCATAAAATTCCTACATTATGAGCTCAAAAATTAAAATTGTACCAAGCGCGAATGGTACAGCAGTTAGAACGTATGCAAATAACCCAGTGTTTGGATACGTAGTCCTTGAATCTACAGACATGGTATTTGCCAATGGCTGGATAAAGGAAAAGAAGCGCACCTGCATCTTGCGTGCAGAGGTTAAGTTGCTAGGCGCATTTGCTGCAATGCCTTCCATTTCAGGAAGGATATGTGTCCAAGAGTTTCTAGCAAACTCAATACCTGCGCATGTGCAGAAGGAGCATGTCAGAGATGACATTCCATTTGCAGAGGCCATTGCAGACTTCATCAAGAAGGCTGGTAAGGATGGCCCAGCATTAACAATAGGTGGTGTGCCTATTGTGCGTTTTACCAACTATGACCCAAGTGGTCAAAGCACTGATTCTATGTTGCAGTATGACAATATTGATGAGGTGATGGAGTGGGTGAAGCGTAATGCTGATGACGCTGATGGTGAAGTCAGTGCGTCTCTTCCAGGTGGTGAGTAACCACCAAAACAGGTTAGTGAGAGGACACCTTAAAGTCCTCTCTTTATTTTAAATACTTATTATTATGAATACTTTTGAAATTATCATAGAAAAAATGACTGATGAGCAATTAAATGTTGCTTATAGTCAAAATCAAAATGCACGTCGCAATGAGATGACGTGTATAATTGAAAAACAAGCATCAATTGATTTAGAGATTCTCTATGATAGAGAAATCAGAAAAAGAGCCACTAAATTGATGGCTATAACTCTAAACAATTCTATTGCTGGGTTATAATTAAAAAAGGCATGTGAGGGAGAGCCTACAATCTCCCTCTTTATTTTAATATTTATTGTTATGATTAGTTTTGACAAAAGAGAGCGCAGATTTCTAGATGATACTTCTACTCTGTGCACAGCTTTCCTATCTGATAGAATCAGGTTGCATATAGATGCAACACTAGGTTTCATACCTAGAAATGCCTATATAGGTAATTCTGCTGGTGACTATGTATTTATCAGTGTTGTAGACAAAAATGGTGATGTCTACACTTACACTGATTGTTACTATCTAGATGATGAATTGCAAGACAAAGGCATCGTTTTATAAACTTTTAAATTTTCTACATTATGAAAAAAATTAACTTTTATATCATGTCTATAGCATTAGGCATGATATGCTTGATTTTCATTGAAGGCGCAATGACTTTAGGGTCTGTCTTCCAGTTTGAACACTATGGTGTATTTGCTTGGGTGTGCCAAGCAATTGCTGTAGTGTTCACAATAACCCTGTCTATGCACATAGCAGGGAAAGAATTAGAGGAGGGCAAGTAGTCCTCCTTATTTATTTATTAATATTTTAAAAATTAGTGTTAAAATTACCAGTATGTAGCGTGTGATGCGTTACGTACTGGTGTTTTAATTACCATTCTGTTAGGTGTGTGACTTCAAAAGAAAGACTGCAGCCAACCAGTAGCATACAGTAAGACTTTTGTAGTATTACCTTCTGCAGCTAGTAGAGGAAGAAATAAGCCTTCCAAAGTCAACAGGTAAACACCCAGTAGCATACAGTAAGAATTTCTAGAATATTGTAAACTTATTGCAAGTAATAATTAGTTTTGTTTTACCTGTGTAACATTGAGACTCACTACCTCAAAATCAACCTGTTACAAAATAGAGTATTTTACCAAAATCTACCTGTTTTCACCCAGTAGCATAAGATAAGCATACCTGTGGCATACAGTATGATTTGTCCAATACAGCAACCCCCCAAGAATACAGTATTAATTATTTAAATCTAGAGTTATGTCTACAGTAAAAATTGTCCCTGCAAAGACAGGGAATTTAGTATCCACGTACAAAAACAACGCTGAATTTGGCTATATTCAGCTTGAGTCTAGCGAGATGTCTATCAGTGGAGGATGGATTAGAGAGTCTAAAAGAAGTTGCTTATTACGCGCTCAAACTAAGTTACTTACAAGCTTTGTTGCAATGCACAAAACACTTGAAGTACCTGGCAAAATCACTGTCATGGAGTACTTAGCAGACAGTATTCCAGCTGAAGTTCAGAAGGAATTTCTACGTGATGATGTACCTTTTGCTGAAGCCATTGATGGTTTCATCAAACGTGCAGGTGCTGATGGTCCTGCGTTGACTTACAATGGTGTTAAGATTGTAAGATTCAGCAAATATGACCCGTCTGCACAGAGCACTGACTTGTTTGTGACTCACGACAACCTTGATGAGGTTATGGCTCACAAAGACAGCCAATCTGCAAGCAACAAACCTGCATTTCCAGGGAAATAATTTTCCTGTAAGTGACTGATAATGAGGGGGTAGCCCAATTAGTATTGGATTATACCCCTCTTATCAAACCTGTAATCTGACAAAAAATGCGCGCAATATATAGCTAATCAGACTGTAAACACACAATAGCATAAGATAGTACTTACTACTATGCATATGTTTATACATTACTATCTGTTTACATACATACTATAGAATATAAGACTTAGTTTCTTTCTTTATATCTCTATGTAGTATTTGTTCTTTATTAGCTTTTAGTAGAAGTGCAGTTCTTTTAAGTCAGCCACTTTTTATTTGCATTTGTTTTAGTGACTGACTGCCCTACACTACTAGGGTTTATCACAAGAGTAGTATCTCAACAGTATCCTTTACAGGACTTGAAGAGGGCTTGTGATTTGTAATGCACCACAACTCACTTCCAAAGGGTGAGCAGTTGTAATAATAGTGACAAACATCAATGAGGTGCAGACCTTCATAATCATAGTGATTATGTAAAGCCATGTTTTGTGAAAACTATATTACAACTGAGTGCAGAGGGATATTTATATACTTAAAGTATTAGCATTTGAACAAGAGTTGAAACATTATACAAATGCAACATTATTCTCTTTGCACTAACCTTAGGGTGAGCAGTTGTAAACCAGGAAATATGCAGCTTCAGTAATGAGGGTTAGTCCATACCATGTGGAGTGCAAAAATATCAGGTTGGTATTACAACTGAGTGCAGAAGGATTATTCACATACCTCTAAACTAGCTGACATCAGGTTGAAAGATAACAGCTGTGATTAAGTACTAAGCCAAGTGTTTAAACTGGCTTTATTTTAAACTATGAAAGGGTGATGACCAACATTATTTAAACTCAAGCTATCCAGTTAGTGACTGGTATCGTACAGAAGCTGTCTCACTGACAGCCCGTGGCTTATCCTAGTTAAACGGTCCTGAAAATCAGTACTAGGGTTTTTATCTTTAAACTAATTAAAACAGATATAGAAATGGAACAGACTTTTGAACCTACTGTGAGACACTATACCTTATTAGGGTATATGGATGACCAAACTAAGTCAGCTCTTAAGCTGATGGTTGCTAATCTTGGTTACTATGGTACTATTAGTACTTTAGTAAGTAAGTGTGGTAAAGGTAACAAGGAAGCCCAAATATTGGCTGATATCGGGTGTTATATGTTGGAATACTATGAATAAGTTTATAGTCTTTTCTACATTGGGACAAGCAAAGAACTTTGTTAAGCGTAAACTTCCCACGCATTATCATAGTGAGGGATGTGGTTGCTGTTATAGTGAATCATATCCCTTAATTAGAAATAAGCGGGTTGTTTATGTCCAGAAAAATTCTTCTGCTGGTCACATAACTACGGAAGTAACTGTCTTTGGCAGATACAAAAAATAAACACTCTATTGGCTACAGAGTGTAGATATGGTCGTGATTAGCCACACGTCAAGGTACCTAAAGATACCTTTGAAACACAAGGGATGTTTCTAAAGGGGATTAGTGAACAAATGATCTAATCCCCAATCTTTACTTTAATGCACCACAACTCACGTGGATATGAAGACTTCTTACCACCATAACAATCTAACCCCACAGCTGAGTGGAAATGGTATTAAGCGTAAGATGTGAAACCACACTGATTAATCAGTCTCCAAAGGGTGAGCAGTTGTAATATCCTAAACCAAGTCATAGTCACGAAGGAGGATAGTAGGATATAACAAAATAACTACATTATTACAACTGAGTGCAGAGGGATTACTCTTGTCCAAGCAGGATAACATACTACCCTTTGCACTTATGATGTGCCATAATGGATGTATGTCAAGGGTTGCAACCTTGTGAGAGTACTAATTAAACCATTAACTTTTAAAAAATTTAACTATGAATGAATATATTGTAGGTTATTATACTCCTCAAGGTAGGAGAACAATAACTATAACAGCTAGTTCAAGAGAAGAAGCAAGAACTCAAGCATATGCTATGGGTTATCAAGTAATTGATGTTTCACTTGATTAAGATACAATAGAAAGGCAGTGATATTCTGCGTATACCTGAGCATGTAGAAAAACTGCTCATTTTTTATGTATTTATTAATCAACCAAAAACCTACAACTATGAAGACTTTTAAAGACTTAGAATTTGAAATTGAAGAAGATTATCTAAATGGCATTTATGCTTGGATGATATTTGATAACCACTTTGGTGTGTCTGTAATCAGAAATGATTACTCACATGGTGGTAAAAATGGACTGTATGAACTAGCTGTAGTCTACATGTCTCCTGAGATGAAAGAATCTCAGCTGCATTATGATAATCATGTAGCACAAGGTGACGTTAGAGGTCATCTTACAGAAGAAGAAGTTTCAGAGCTTATGGAACAAGTACAAAACTTTTAATAAATTGAATGTTATGAGTAAGATAGTTTTTTTGTGGTGGCTTCTTAATGGAACCATCACACCTGCTGGTGAGCATGAAGGACACAAAATGTATACAGTATGGTTTGCTGATGGTAAAGTCGCAGACTATGTGTACAAAGGAGAAATTCTTCACTATATTGAAACAAAAGAGTTTGAGTATAATGAAGAATACGAGTTTGAATCTCTGAAAGAAGAGATAGATGAACAAGTTTTTTATGGTAAAAATTAAGTAGCATATGGTAGTGATTGAATATACCTTGTACACTCTAATTTTGAGCTTTAACCCATGTGATGTTTTTGATTACTACAATGTAACAGAAATGCATGGGTTAAATCTTGCAGACTGTCAAGCACACAAGAACAATGAAGAACAAGCATATATTGCTGGTTGGTGTAATTATGTCCCAAAAGCCTCTAATGAATATACACTAGAAGACAAAGGTTTTGTTTATATCAACCTGTCAAGATGCAACAATGATATTGAAACAACAGCTACTGTGTTTCACGAAATGATGCATTTATCAGGTCATATTTACAATGGCTGCTGGGATAGTCATGAAGAAGAAATGATAACTTTTGCTGAAAAAGAAACTTATAAAGTAGTAAAACTTATTAAAGAATATAAACTAACTTTGTCAGAAGATGAATAAGAAAGAAATTGCCAAAATAGAAGCAGAAATTAAAAGATTGCAAAACCAATTATACAATCTTGCAGAATCTAAAGTTCCACCAAGTGTAGAATACTACACTCTGATGAGATGGAACATAGAAAAATCAATTAGTGATTTAGAAATAATACTTGAAAGAGAAATTGAACACGAAAAAATGATGAAGCCTTTTATTTATACAAACTATTTGTTTGTGTTTTTAGTAGCAGCTTTCATCACCTATTTTTTATTGATGTCATTATAAATTTAACATGGTGTAGGATCCAAGTGAATAAAAAAGCAGTGTGAGGTTTCGCGACCTTGCACTCTTTTTTCTTGTAAGTAATTATTAACCAAATATATAGCAAGATGAGCAAATTAAAAATGAACTTTGCACAAAGAGTGCGAGTAAAAATTGCACCAAGAGAAACTAACGCTTTTGCTGGTGCTGCACAAGCAAGAACTGAACTGTTCAATGCAATCAATAAACATAAAGTTGATATTGATTATGCTTGTTTTTCAAAAAAAACTGAGTCTGAGAAACATCAGCTCAAAGTAGCTAAGCACCTTTGGAAACAAAGAGTAGCATAGAGGAGAGCAACCTGCCTGAGTGGTGTTTACTTGACAAGTGAGCAGTTGTAAAAGACTGCTCATTTTTTATCTCTACAAGCTAATATAGCCATATATTACAAAAAAAATTATAAGCGTGAGAGTAGTATTAACTGGAAAATTAAAAGGATCATGGGAAGACCTAAGAAAACACAACAAGAAAAAAATGCGCAAGGATTCATTGATATTGAATCATATAATGAAGCTGCTCAACTTGCTGAAAGACGTGGTGAAATAATAGTAAACCAATCTAGAAAAATTGATGGTCTTTTAGCAGACATCAAAGGTATGACTGAGAAATTAACTGCATGTCAAAACAATGACCAAGTGATTGTAAATGATATAAACAAAATTGTTACAAGAATGGAGCATAGTTTTGTAATGTCAATGGATGACCTTGGAGAGATTACTCTTGATGATGTAGTTTACAATATGAGACTAATCAAGCGTATTATCAATAAAAGATATGGTAGAAAGTAAAAAGATATTCTATGTGGCTATAGATGGTGGCCATGAGCAGGTGTACCCAGTGTACGCCTGTTCTTTTTGGCATGCTATTGAAATAGCTTATAGTAAGTATTCTCATATCTGTTCTGATAGAACTAAATATAGGTTACATGGGAAAAATGAAAGAACTGTACATGCAGCTTCTAGAAGAAGGAAAGCTGCGTGATCCTAGTCTTGAACAATTCAATGATGATGAATATTTAAGACAACAGGAATATTGGAATGAAGTTGCACAAAAAGAAAATCAAGAAGAAAATGATGATAATTAGCATTATACTTTTATATCTTTTTGGTACAACAGTAATAATAAGTAACGCAAGGAAAGATGGTAGACTTATGATTAGTGATATTGTAATGTTACTAGTATCACCTTGCATGGTACTTCCAATCTTAGCACTTAGAATTGCATCTATGTTTGTAAATGTAGACAAAGTAATAAAGTTTTATGACTAAAATAACGCGTCAGCGTTGAGCTATTAATTAAATCTTAATGACAAGATGAATTACACATCAATTACAGCCACAGCACAAGGCATTGTAACTTACACAGATGGAAAATCTGAATTTGTAAAGTATGACAAGCTTGTGCAGAACAAAATTAGTACTCAAAAGAGAGTACAGAAAACACAAGAAAGTTTGTATCTGAATTTGATTCAGCGTAGTATGTACAGAAGACTAATGTATGGTCTTAAAGAATATACTCCTGAACAAATTGCTAGTTTTTCACCTAGCACCCTGAACAGAATTGTTTCTGATTTTAAGAAAGCAAAGCAATATCTGCAAATTATGAAGGCAAAAAAGCTTTTTCATTGTGAAACAAGAGTTATTAATGCTATATGTAACAGTGACATAGGTAAAAAAGACTATGATTGGTATTTAGATTTGCCTAAGTATATTACTTTACGTAACTTGGGAATCACTACAAAAGATGTGTGTGATGAATTTATTACACGTAAGCTTTTACCTAAGAATTTTTATAGTATCAACCAACAACAAATTCAATTACCATGACAACTTTTGAATTAAAAACTTTAAACAACAAGGAGATTCTTGTTGTGTTTCACAAATTTGATAAGTATATCAAAGAAATGGAGTCAAACCTTGAAAAAGGTATTGTAGTTAAAAAAATTAACACTCCTATGGGCTTTGCTAATGGAGTATCAAATGTAACTGAAGAAGAAAAGGCAGCTTTTTTAAACTCTGAGCTTTTTTTATCTATGAAAAGTATAGTAGATAAACTGAAACCAGTGGCTGATTTAATTGAAAGCTGCTCTGAAGAATTACAAGAATTTTCTCACAACATTAATTAGAAACAAAATGAGTGCACAAGACAGTATTTTATTAAAATTAGCAACAATTGCTGATGACTACACAGAAAAATCAAACACAAAAGTGTTGATGGTTGCTATTGAAACAGCAAATGATGGTGAACCATTAGGAATGACACTGCAAAAAAATGCAAACCCTGTTCTTACTTTAGGTATGATAGATGCTCTTATGAATCTTTTAGAAGAAGAAAGAGAGAGAGCAATTTCATTCTTGCATAAAACAGGCGATCGTCATGAAAGCACCAGTTCTACAGGTTTAAAAGAAAATCTTAAAAACATTTCACCAAAAACAGCTAAACAAAAATTAGATGAAGTAATCAGTGCTTTTGAACTTGTTAAAGAGTTTAAAGCTTTGAAAGAAGAAGGTGATAAAATTAAAGATACTGACCCTGAAAGATTGATTGCTATACTGGCAAGAATGAGAGAAATATCACAAATCATTAACCAATTAGGTGATGATGATAGTTCTGATAATGACAATCAGAATCCACTTGACAAATTTAAAGACACATTTTAAGCTATAAGTTAGCTTTTTTGGCAAGATTGCAGAAATGCATAAGTTTATTTATTAATATTTTAAAAACACAAAAAAATGATCCTATTACAATCAGTTATCAATGGTACAAGCTACCAAATCAGTACATTACCTGGACAATCTTTTGAGAAAAGATTAACAAGAAGTCTTGAAGACTTACGTGTTACAGGTCCTATTGCAGAGTTTGCTAAATTTCCAGTAGGAACAGTGTTTGTTGCTGATGAGTATGATTTTCCTGAAGAAGATCACTTACATGTTATGAAAGAACATACAACAGCGTTATATTTTGAGAACACTGTTTTTCCTTTATCTACTCTAGCTTCTGAAAAATTACAAGAAATTTGTGATTATACAATTAACTACATGCTTGACTCTGGTAAATTTGAGATGGATTACATCAAGAATATTGCTAATGAGTTCAACACATTTGGTTATGATTTTGACTGGGAAGAAATGACTGCTCCAAAACCAATTGAAGCTGGTGCACCTGGAGGTAGCAATCTTAAACGTACTATAGCCGCACATTATCCAGTTCCTAAGCGTGAGGATTGTGGTTTCCACATTGACCCAGACTTATGGTTCTTGATGGTGCGTAATGTATTGAGATGTGAAAATACTTTACTTGTAGGTCCTACAGGTTCTGGTAAAACAGAAATCTTAATGCACTTAGCAAAAGCTATGGAAAGAGAGCTTAGCACTCAGGATATGGGTACTGTTCAAGATGCTCAGTCAGCATTATTAGGTGTTCACAGAATTGGCAAAGATGGTCACTCAGAGTTTGAGTATGCACCATTTGTAAACCATATTAAATCTGGTAACATTGTTTTGCTTGATGAGATTAACCGTGCTCCACTTGCTGCTAACAATATTTTATTTCCATGTCTTGACAAGCGTAGATATTTACCAGTAGATATTGCGTGTGATGAAGGTGATAGAACTGTTCCTGTACATAATGAAACAGTATTCTTTGGTACTGCTAACTTAGGTTCTGAGTACTCAGGTACTACATCTATAGATAGAGCATTGCTAGACAGATTCTTTATCATTGAGCTTGACTATCCTAAGTTAGAGGATGAAGTACAAGTATTGATGTTACGTACAGGTATTGAAGAAAGAGCTGCTACAGCTATTGTAAGAGTTTCTAATGAAATTCGTAAGCAATACAAAGAGCAAGAATTATCTTCTGCTATCTCAGTGCGTCATACTCTACAAGCTGCAAGCTTGGTAAGTGATGGTTTTGAAGTAGAGAAAGCATTACTTTCTACTATCATGCCATTATTTGAAGATAGTATTGGTGTGTCTGAAAGATCTAAAGTCTTATCTATTGTTTCTGCATTCTGAAAAGAAAGCTGGGATCCTTATGATATGACCAAACCTTTATCAAAGGATTACCTATGCTAAGATATAGCACAGAGCGTCAACTATGATACTCTGTGCTTTTTTATTAATTACTAAAAATTATAACAATGGCTAAAACAAGCTTTGGAAGAGACTGGTTTAACAGGAGAAAAGAAGATGCTTATACCTATGTAGACAACAGCAGAAAGATGTTTGATTGGGAAAAGGGTAAAAGTGCATTCTCTGATTATTTTGTAAAATCTACTGATACTATGCAGAATGCTGCTAATATGATAGGTTCTATGTTTAGAGTAATTGGTGTTCCTAAAGATTCTACGTTTACTTCCTCAAACAAAAAAGGCAGTGTAAACATTCCTTTACATATGCTAAAAGATGAAGAAGGCAGATGGTCTGAGCCAGATGGTAAAAAACTAGATGCTTTTTATGGTGCTTGTATACAAAATGCAGCTCTTAGGGCATATCAATCTGCTTATGAATTTAATGCAACCCAAGTTGCATCTGATACTAACAGAGCTAATTTTAATGCTGCTAATTATTTCACAAGTATCTTAAATACTGAGCGTGTTGATAAAAAGCTTTCACAGAGACTTCCTGGTTACAATAAGTTTGTTCAGAAATACAAAAATCATACTTATGAAGAAAACTACACACCTCTTGATGCATCAGAACCAGAACAATTTAGATTGCTGGATCTTGTCACAAGAATGTTGAGGTATCCTGCTACTGTGACAGAAGAAGAACTTACTGAATTTGCTGAACCTTTGAAAAAAGTAGAAAGGTTAATCAAAAAGTTTAATGGTATTCCTGAAACTTTTCAAGATGTCAAATCAATGGCAAGCAGTATTGCTAATGTAGTCTATACATATGAACCACCAGAGGATGAAGAAGAACCTAAAGAACCAGGAGGTGAAGATGATGAAGATGAAGATGATTCTGAAGCACCTGATGGAATGTCTAGTGAAAGTGATTCTGATGAAGATTCAAAACCAAGCAAGAAAAAATCTAAAGCTGAAATCAATGAGCATGCTAAGAAAAACATGGAAAAGCTTATGCCTTCTATGTCTATGGGTAGCGAAACTGATGGTGAAAGTGATGAAGCTAAAGAAATGCTTGAAGACTTTGTTGAAAACATGGAAGAGTCTGATTCTTTGTCAAAATATGATCCTGAGAAAAACAAAGATGGTGTCAATATAGGTAGTAGTACAGTTTATTTTCAAAGAGCTGATGAAGATAAAGAAAGATATCAAGGCGTATTGAAGAAAATTGATGTAACTAAAGCTGCTGTTCTACAAAAGCTGTTTATGCGTAAAAACAAAGACTATCAGTTTTCTATGAAATCTATGCGTTCAGGCAGATTGGATACTAATAAGATTGCAGAAGCAGTTCAAAAAGTACCTACTGTATATGAACGCTATGGTCAAGTTACAACTGATAAAATTTCTGTTACTGTTTTGATAGATGAGTCAGGTTCTATGTCTGGTAGTAAAATAGACAAAGCAAGAGAAGCTGCTATTTTTATTAATGAAGTATTCAAAAGACTTCCTAATGTTGAGCTATTTATCTATGGTCATACAGCTGATCAAAGAGGTATGTCTACTGACATAAGAGTATACAGAGAACCTGGATTTGCAGCACCATTTGCTTTAGGTAATGTTAATGCACGTAGTAATAACAGGGATGGTGATGCCATTCTTGCAACTGCTAAGCGTGTGCGTGGCTTTACTAAAAACAATGGTCTTATGTTTGTTTTATCTGATGGTCAACCATCTGCACATGATTATGGAGGTAGTAACGCAATTGAAGATACGCGTAAGAAGGTTTCTATGTCTCAAAATCTAGGATTTCAAATTATTCAGATAGCAATTGAAGAATCTGTACCAAGTGCTCAAATGTTTGACTACTTTATCAAAATGACAAATATCAAGAATCTTCCAAAAGATTTGATAGGATATATGTCTAGAAAAGTAGACAAGCTTATCAAAGAGCGTGTAGTAATTTAACAATGTAACCCCAAGGAATAAATCTTTGGGGTTTAACCTTCAAAAATTTAATGAAATTGAATCAAACTAAATATGTAGAAAGAAAGACTCTTAAAATAACAGAGTCAGGCAGGTCTACTGATTACATATCACCTAGTTTTATATTTGGTTGTGGGTTTGAATGTGCTTATTGTTACTGTAAAAGACATGTCAATGATGGTATAAGTATTGCTACCAATACAGGTCAGCTTTTAGATAAGATCAATGCGCATGTACACTTTTATGCAGATGTAGCAAAGCCAAATCAAACTCACTCTGAGTATGTTACGTATGACATAGGCTGTTTTTCAGACGTGGCACTGCACTTAAAGCAGTGGGATTGGGATACTGTGTTTGACTTTTTTAGAAATCACCCTCTTGCAATGGGTAGTTTTGCTACTAAGTATGTAAATGAAAAGCTTTTGTCTTACAACCCTTATGGTAAAATAAGAATAAGATTTAGCTTGATGCCTCAAAAGTATGCAGATATATTAGAACCTAGAACCACTAAGATTATTGATAGAATTAGAGCTATCAATAAATTCATAGAAGCAGGGTATGATGTACATGTTAACTTTTCTCCTGTCATTGTTCAAGATGATTGGTTGTATCAATATAGATTATTGTTTGAAGGTTTAGATGCACTTGTTGATATAAAACACAAAGACAAAGTCAAAGCTGAGGTTATATTCTTGACTCACAATGAGAAAAAGCATGTAGACAATCTAGCAAAAGGTATTTCTGGAGAAGAAATGTTATGGCAACCTGATGTACAAGAGTATAAATTCTCTCAAACAGGTGGCAAAAACATCAGATACAAAAGAGGATTGAAGAATCTTTACATACAAGACTGGACTAAATTGCATGATGCAATAATACCTTGGAACCATATTAGGTACATATTCTAGAAAAGTATTAAATTTGGAAAGTTTAACATTTAAAGATTTAACATGTCAAAGACAAATTATGAGACAAGGATTATAAATGGTGTGACTGTAGTCAAACCTATCAATCCTAAGTTTCCTTCTGTAAAAGAGAAGCATGAAACTAAACAGAACAAAGAACCCAAAAAACAAACTAATGATGAAGAAAGAGATTAGACATTTCATTCTTGTAACACTTATGAAGATGATGGTCTTTATAGTGTGTGCACATTTTTATTGTGAATACATTATCAGCAAAGATTTTCCAGGTATTCTACAATTAGCAGCAACATTATTTATGATAGCAATTATGATTGTAATTGCAGACTCTGTAATAAATTCAATTAATAAACTGAGAAACAAAAATTAGATAAAATTCCAAAACATTGAGGAATTAAAATAACATATTAGCAGTAATGCTGGACATACTGCTCCCTTGAGCAAGGAGTGTGAAGAAGAAAGTACGATTCTGTTGCAGGATAGCATTTACAGTGTGAATGAGTGCTCAGCTAAGACCCTGAAATAGGGGTGCTAATGAGAGTGTAACTAAAATCTGTGCTAAAAGTTGACTACCAAGAATAGGTTGGAAGACACTGGGAAAGACTAGACTTAATTTATTTATATGAAGAAAAAAGTAGTTTTATTGTCTATGGTAACAGTATTCACTATGTCTAGTGAGACCATAAGACATGTTCCAAAAGATGTTCCACATGTTGATAAGCATATAAAGCTTATAGAGAAAGAAGAAATGGTGGACAGCACTGTGCTAACAAAAGAACTGTTAGTAGAGTATATTCTTAAACAGGATATACAACACCCTGAAATTGCATTTAGCATTGCATGCTTAGAATCTGGTTTATGTAGTAATTTGTGTAAGTCAAACAATAATTTGTTTGGTATGAAGCAGCCAGGTGTAAGACCTACTACAAGCTTAGGAAGAAAAAAAGGATTTGCTTCCTTTAAAACCTGGTATCACAGCGTAGATGATTACAAGTTGTTTTTGGAATTTACTAATGGCCATAAAAAAAGTAGAGAAGAATATTTAAGCTACTTGGATCAATCTTACGCACATCCTGGTTACACCAGACATCTGAGAAAGTTTTTTGATGAATATCATGAAATAAAAAAAGAATTTGTAAATGAGTAAAAAACCACCTGCAAAAAGCTGGAACTACAGAGTTCTGGCTTTTTTTATTGATGATGACAGAAAATACTTTGAAGTAAGAACTGTATATTATGAAGATGGCTTACCTATATCTTATGGTGAACATGGTCATCCTATCAATGGTTCAACATTGAGAACTACAAAAATCACTATGAAACAAATGGCAAAAGCCTTTGAAAAACCAGTGTTATGGGGAGATGAAAGATTCCCTAACAAGTACAAAAAACTTAAAAAGAAATAGTATGGAAGTAATAATAAATGGAATAGTTTATGTTCCAAAAAAATTAGAAAAACAAGTTGAACCTATAATTATAGAAAAAAATTATAAGTTTGAATTGCATCCCATCATATCAAATGATAAATTAAAATGGGATGATGCAGTAGCATATACAAAAAGTTTAGGAAATGATTGGAGATTACCAACTATTGAAGAGTGTTTTATCATGTACAACAATAAAGTAATTACTGAAGATGCCTATTGGAGTAGTTCAGAGACCAATAATGACCTCGCTTGGATCTTCCACTTCTACTATGGGCTTGCCAACTTCAACCATAAGTACTATACTAATTTCGTTCGCGCAGTTAGGTCACTTTAAAAAGAAATAGTATGAAAATAATAGTATTAGATTTTGCATCAGGCATTCCTTATGTATTTGATTTTCCTAAAGAATGTAGTGATGCAGAAGATTTCTTTGACACAGACTTGGCAAAGGAATATAATTTAAGAGAAGGTAATTGTAATTATATGGTTACTAATGAAGAAATTCAAAAGAAATAATATTGTTAAATTAAAAAAAGTTTAGCATGATAGCAACATTTAAATTTGATATGAATGATCCTGAAGATATGATGGATCATAAGAGAATGATTAAAGCTCTTGATATGGCATTAGTATTATGGGAACTTAGAACTAATGCTCAGAAAAAGATTTATGATAGTCTAGATTATATGCAAGAAGATAAGCCTAAGACTGCATATGAAGGTGTGGAAATGGTATTTGAAATGCTATATCAGCTTAT
>Ga0172376_10002735_pt1 | contig 21359 bp, 18 predicted proteins | sample Lak35m_FD_121114 | JGI IMG/M metagenome (GOLD analysis project Ga0172376, IMG submission 121114) | Freshwater microbial communities from Kabuno Bay, South-Kivu, Congo - kab_092012_35m | ecosystem: Environmental > Aquatic > Freshwater > Lake | place: Democratic Republic of the Congo: South-Kivu... | reverse complement strand
TGAAGCGAGTCACCTGGTAAGCTGACAGACCTCCGTACTGGCCCACCACTTCCCCTTGCTCAATGTAGCCATAGCCGGTGGCTGGGTAGCCGGGGGTAATGCCCAGGGTGACGATCGCCTGCCGATCAAGGGCGAGATCAGCGGCGGCGGTCAAGGTCTGGCAAAAACTGGCTTGATCGGCAATCCAATGATCTGCAGGGAAAAAGCCCACTAGTGTCTCTTGACCGTGACGCTGGGCAATCTCCAGGGTGGCCCAGGCCACCGCTGGGCCCGTATCTCGCCCCACAGGTTCCACCAAAAGATTAGTGGCGGGAAGTTGCGGTAGTTGCTGCCGCACCTGGTCCGCCAGGTGGGCCGCCGTTATCACCCAGACCGATTGCCAATTCCCAGCCAGGGCCACTAACCGATCAGCGGTGGTTTGCAGCAGGCTGCGATCGCTACCATCTAAACAGAGAAATTGTTTAGGTCGAGAGAGGCGACTAACCGGCCAGAACCGCTCACCCTTACCACCGGCCAGAATAACCGGAACCAAGTTAGCCATAACACCGCTTGGGCATTACCCATAAAAAAATTAATCATATTGTTGTCATCCTATCCTGAGGAGGGCAGAATAGGAATAAAAATAGCTTAATATTGGTTCACACATTTTTTGATGGATTGGTTTAGCTGGGACCACATCAGATTATGTCCACCGCCAGATTACCTAAATTAGGTTGGGCTGGTAGGCTATCTTAAACGCAGTCTCGCTGGGTATTGAGGAGTGACACTAATTAAACAGACATCCCAACTGCCGTCCTCCTCCGGCCAGGAAAGAGGTCTAGATTATTCTGTAAATCATCGAGGTCACTCCAAGCCTGATGTGCCCTACCAGTCATCCCAGGTTAATTTGAGGGGCTCCCAACCATCTCCCTTGAGACGCAGCCTTAATCTATTGCTCTGGAGCACAGCTTTCCTGGGAACCGCTACCATATCAGCCTTGATTGGTGCAGGGGCTGCCCTACTGTTGCCCCTACCTCCGTCTGCCATCCCAGATCGTCCCTCCCTCGGTATTGGCGACCTGTGGCGGGCTGGGTTTCGCTACCAGGTAACCCGTCCGATTAACATCCTGGTAATGGGTATTGATGAGGTGCTAGATGCCCCAGCTCAGTCCCAGGCTACCTTTGGGGGCCATACTGATACCCTCCTATTGGTCCGCATTAACCCCCAGGACAATAGCCTAAGTGTGATGTCCATTCCCCGGGATACACGGGTACAGATTCCTGACTATGGCATGGCTAAGATTAACCAGGCGAACGTGGAGGGTGGCCCGGAATTAGTCGTTCAAACCATTGCTGATAACCTTGGCAGCATAGAAATTGATCGCTACCTGCGGGTAAATACCAGTGCCTTTAGGGAGATTGTCGATCTAATCGGGGGCATAGAAGTCTACGTTCCCAAACGCATGGAGTATAGCGATAACACCCAGGACTTGCATATTGATCTCTATCCTGGCTGGCAGACCTTAAATGGAAATCAGGCGGAACAGTTTGCTCGGTTTCGCAAGGATAATAACGGTGATATCGGTCGGGTTCAGCGCCAACAGATTCTACTTAAGGCCTTTCGAGACCGCCTCACCAATCCCACTGTTATCCCCAGGTTACCCCAGGCCATTCGCGTAGCCTTACGCTACGTTGATACCAACCTCACCCTGGAGGAAACGCTAGCCCTCGCTAATTTTGGCCTCGCTATTGAGTCTGAGAAATTACAAATGGTAATGCTCCCGGGCCGCTTTAGCCAACCCTCCGAGTTTCAGGCCAGCTACTGGTTGCCCGACTGGAACTCCGCTGCTACTATTCTGCAAAATTTTTTCCAAACCGATGGGGTGGGTATCTATGCCCATAGTAGTGGCCATGGTTCTAGCTTAGATTCACAGATAGCGGTGCAAAATGCTTCCGGTGATCAGGGGGTCGCGACTATCGTTGCAGATTATCTCCGCAGCAGTGGCTTTTCTAAGGTCTATGTGATTGACGATTGGCCAGACATTTTAGAAAGGACAGAAATTATTGCCCAAAAGGGTGATCTGGACAGTGCCAAGACTATTGGTAGTCTGGTTGGTCTAGGCCAGGTTCTTTCTGAATCCACCGGACACCTGGAGTCAGATATTACTCTACGGGTGGGGCGGGATTGGCTAGACTCCCAGCCCTAAGTTCAATTCAGTGAACTCCAGCCTAGGTCAGGACAGATTATGATTGAAACAGGTATAGTCAGGGAGTTCCCTCCGTTAGATTTGACGGATACACCGATGGACAGATTAAGGAGACGCCAAAGGGCATGGGAAAAGTAGTTGGCATCGACCTGGGCACCACCAACTCAGTGGTTTCTGTGATTGAAGGTGGCAAACCCGTGGTGATTGCCAGCCTTGAGGGTATGCGCACCACCCCGTCAGTGGTGGCCTTTAGTAAAGAGGGCGAGAGACTGGTGGGTCAGATGGCTCGACGTCAAACCGTTCTCAACCCCCAAAATACCTTTTACGGCGTTAAACGCTACATGGGGCGCAAGTACAGCGAGTTAGAGGCTGCTTGCAAACGAGTTTCCTATACAATCCGGCGAGACCAGGCGGGTAACGTCAAAATTCGTTGTCCTCGCCTGGAGAAGGACTTTGCTCCAGAGGAAATTTCCGCCATGATCCTTCGCAAGCTGGCGGAGGAAGCCGGTCGTTATCTGGGCCAACCGGTGACGGGGGCAGTGATTACCGTACCCGCCTATTTTAACGATGCCCAGCGTCAGGCGACCCGTAACGCTGGACGCATTGCCGGGCTTGAGGTACAGCGTATCCTTAATGAACCAACGGCGGCGGCCCTGGCCTATGGTTTAGATCAGGGTTATAACCAAACCATCCTGGTGTTTGACCTGGGAGGCGGCACCTTTGATGTCTCTGTCCTGGATGTCAATGATGGGGTGTTTGAGGTACGGTCCACCGCTGGTGATACCCAACTGGGGGGCTCAGACTTTGATCAGAAAATTGTTGACTGGTTGGCAGATCAGTTTCTTGATCGGGAGGGTATAGACCTACGCCAGGACCGACAAGCCCTACAACGCCTCATGGAGGCGGCGGAAAAAGCTAAGATCGAGCTCTCTGGAGTGACCACTACGGAGATTAGCTTACCTTTCATTACCGCCACTCAGGATGGCCCCAAGCACCTGGAAACCTCCCTTAGTCGATCTCAGTTTGAGCAACTCTGCGGCGAACTGGTGAGTCGATTGCGGGGGCCCTTGAAGCAGGCCTTAGGTGATGCCAATCTGGGTCCTAACGATATCGACGAGGTGGTGCTGGTGGGTGGAGGTAGCCGCATGCCTATGGCTCAGGAACTGGTGCGATCGCTGATTGGGCTGGAACCCAGTCAAAACCTCAATCCCGATGAAGCGGTGGCGGTCGGGGCAGCAATTCAAGCCGGCATCCTCACCCAGGAGGTGCAGGACATCATGCTGCTGGATCTCACCTCTCTATCCTTAGGGTTGGAGACTATTGGTGGAGTGATGAAAAAGGTAATTCCCCGCAACACCACCATTCCTGTTCGCCGTTCTGATATTTTTTCCACCTCTGAGAACAATCAAACCTCCGTGGAGGTCCACGTCCTGCAGGGAGAGCGGGAAATGGCCGCCGATAATAAATCCCTGGGGCGATTTAAATTGATGGGTATTCCCCCCGCTCCCCGAGGGGTACCCCAGGTGCTGGTGTCCTTTGATATCGATGCCAACGGCATTCTGCAGGTGTCCGCCATGGACAAAACCACGGGTCGAGAACAGAGTTTGACTGTGCAGGGGGCTACCAACCTGGAGGAAAGTGAAGTACAACGCATGATTCAGGAGGCGGAAGAGTACGCCGAAACCGATCGCCTACAGCGGGAACGGGTGGAAAAGCGTAACCGAGCCGAAGCCCTCACCTTTCAGGCAGAGCGACTGTTGCGGGAAGTCGCCTTGGACTTTGGCATGCAATTTGCCCGCGATCGCCGCCGTCGTATCGAAGGACTTGTTCAGGAGCTGCGGGATTACCTGGAGCAGAGCGATGAACGGGGTATTGACATGACCCAGGTTGATCTCCAGGATGAACTCTACGATCTTAACCGGGAGGCTTACCTCTACGAAGCGGAGGATCAATCCGATGGCGGTATCTTAGGGCAGATTGGTAACACGCTTAAGAAAACCTTTTCTTTTGACGACGACCTCGAACCTCGCCCCAACTATGGCTACCCAGGGTCCTCCTCCTGGGGGAGTTGGGATGAGGATTGGGACTACGACAACCGCCGTCGAGGCAATTCCCCTCCCTTCCGGCAGGGACCGGGCCACCGCGCATCCTCTTCCTACGCGGATGGTGATTACAATAGGCGTAGCCAGGGTCCGCCGTCCTACGATAATCGCCCCCAACCCTTCCCCGGTCAGGACTACGGTCCTCAAGACTATCCTAATCCTAGGGAACGCCAACCAGGCTATGACAACTCTCCCTATGGTCGGAACCCAGGCTACGGCTACTCCGGTTACCGAGATCCTAATCAGGGAGTGAGTAACTACCCTGAGGCTGGGGCGTCAGGCTACGATCAACCGCCCTCCTCTACTATTCCCGAGTCGCCCCCACTTTCCCCTCGGTCAGGTCAGGTCAGTCGAGCCTACGATTCGCCTCCCACCCTGCCCGCCGAAGGCAGCCCAGCTAACTTTGCTAGCCAACCAAAATGGGATGATGACCCCTGGAATCAGTCTCCTAGCGGCACTAGCGAAGACCTCTGGAATGATGATACCCCCCCGCCCCGTCGCCGACCGCGGCAGCCCGATTCTGACTACAATAGCAATTGGGGTAACCAAAACCAATGGTCCTAGCCTGGCCTCTTCAGTACCTAGCTCCTTTCCTCGGTGAGGAACTTAGGAACCTAGGTGCTCTTGGGAGTCGGGTTTCAGATCACTCCGGTCAGATCGGCTCAGACACCAATTTAGTATTGTCAATACCTCAGGGAGTTCATAGCAAACAGCAGATATGCAAAACTTTCGGAACTACTACGAGATTCTGGGAGTTGCCAGGCAAGTCGACGGCACAGAAATCAAGCAGGCCTACCGAAAACTGGCCCGTCAGTACCACCCGGACCTGAACCCTGGAAATCGGTCTGCCGAGGAGCAATTTAAGTTATTGGGAGAGGCCTATGAAGTACTCTCCGACCCGGAACGGCGCATCCAGTACGAAAAGTTCAGTCAATACTGGAGACAGCAAGGTTTTACCACTGGTCCAGACTACGATGGTAATCCTACCATTCCCCAAGAACGAGTCAGCAGCCGACTCTCCCTGGAGGATTTTAACTTTGGTCAGTTTCTCGACTTTAACAGTTTTATAGATCAACTACTCAGCCGACAAACTTCCTCCGTAGCCTATCAGGGGGCACCTGACCCTAATCAATCCCCCCAGGGTCAGGGCCGGAGTAGTGGTGATCGGCGGCAAGATGCAGAGGCCAACTTGACCATTCCCTTAGAAAAGGCCTTCCAGGGGGGGCGAGAGCGTATTCGACTGGAGGATGGCCGTTCCCTGGAAGTCAATATGCCAGCTGGCATGGTAACTGGTCAGCGGATTCGTTTGCGTGGTCAAGGCATTGGCGGTGGCAACCTTTACCTGCGAATTGAAGTAGAACCCCATCCGTTTTTTGAGTTGCAGGGCAGTGATATCCTCTGTCGGTTGCCCATAACCCCTAGTGAGGCGGCCCTGGGCAGTACCATTGAGGTGCAAACCCTGGACGGGTCCCTGCGCACCACGCTCCCCCAGGGCGCTCAGACGGGACAACTGGTGCGTTTAGTGGGCCGGGGCTACCCAATCGGCCAGGGGCAGCGCGGTGATTTGCTACTGGAACTGGAGGTGGTGGTGCCCCCTAGCCTCAGCGATCGGGAAAAAGCGATCTATCAGGAACTACGGCAGGTAGAAACCTTTAACCCAAGACAAAATCGCCACCGCCGTTAGAGGCCTAACGATTATTCCGTGACTAACATTAAAACTTCTATCAAGCTAGAGCTAGAGTGGCAGATTTCAGATCGTCCACTGTACAATACAGAAAGGCGGAGACGAAAGTTTCCGTTCACTCCTCACACCACATTTCGCCTGAGTTGACTAACTCAGGCGCTTTCTTTAGAAGTTAAACTGGTCAACTGTAGCCATACTACTTAGCCGAGGACATCGATTAAGGCTTTGGGCTTGATATATAAGGCATGAAAAATGGCGTCCTAGTCTTGTCTTAGCCGGATTGACGACTGCTCATATGTCTCAATGTGTTGCTGACTAGTCCAGATAGCTTCTTTTTGGCTATGGTAAAATTGCGTATGTTTAAGCAAGGAATACTAGGCATGGCAGCCGCTGAGGTTACTGAAGTTACAAAATCTACCTTTAGTCAAGAAGTACTCGAAAGCAAAACGCCCGTTTTGGTAGATTTTTGGGCACCCTGGTGCGGGCCCTGCCGCATGGTGGCACCCGTGGTTGAGGAAATTGCTGTGCAGTACGAAGGCAAGGTTAAGGTGGTTAAGATTAATACTGACGAAAATAATGATGTCGCTAGCCAGTACGGTATTCGCAGTATCCCTACGTTAATGATCTTTAAAGATGGTAAAAATGTTGACATGGTGGTCGGTGCTGTACCCAAAGCAACTCTGGCCAGCACCTTAGAAAAGTACTTGTTACCTCAAGATTTTAAATAGTCTAGAATAGTCCTCTTTGGTTGTCACCTGCCCTAGCAGGGCGGGTGATGATCTTTGTGACAGCAACAGCTAGTAGTATTTCCGGGCACGGGTTCAGCAACCGCTTCAAGAAGAACCAGGAAAATAGGTGAATTTATGCCCTGTCTACCGGCCTGACCCTCAGGCCGGTAGACAGGGCTTTTGGGGGCGACGATCGCAAGCGTCATGGAACCCTGACTAAGACTAGAGGGTCATAACAACGCCCCGGTCGGGGTATTTCTTACCAGATTGGGGTTCTGGTCCCTCTTGATAGGGGGTTGCTGGGGCAAAAGACGCCGGCAAGCCTCAGGATTGGGTCCCTGCCGGGGCTACAATGAAGTGTTGTCCACGGCCTGTTCAGGCCCCATTCCCCCCTAGGTCTATGACTCCCTCCCTTCGCTTTTTGATGTGCGCGCCCCACCATTACGAAGTGGACTACGTGATTAATCCCTGGATGGAGGGTAATATTCACCGATCTTCCCTGGAACGGGCCCAGCAGCAATGGCAGCAGATTTACCAGGTAATCGCCGATCGCGCCGATGTGGACCTGGTCAAGCCCCAGCCCGGCTGGCCCGACATGGTGTTTACCGCCAATGCGGGGTTGATCCTGGGGGATCAGGTGGTGCTGAGTCGCTTCCTCCACCCCGAGCGCCAGGGGGAAGAGCCCTTCTTCCAGGAATGGTTTGAGTCCCAGGGGTACACCGTCCATACCCTACCGGCGGAGCTGCCCTTTGAGGGGGCCGGTGATGCTCTGCTAGACCGGGAAGGACGTTGGCTGTGGGCCGGCTACGGTTTTCGCACGGAGCTCGACGCCCACGCCCTGGTGGCCCAATGGCTGGGCATTGAGGTGCTCTCCCTGCACCTGATGGATGAGCGTTTCTACCATCTTGACACCTGCTTTTGCCCCCTGAGTGGCGGTTATTTACTTTACTACCCGCCGGCCTTCGATGCCTACTCCAATCGCCTAATTGAGTTGCGGGTGCCAGCGGAAAAGCGCATCGCCATCGATGAAGCCGATGCCATCACCTTTGCCTGTAACGCTGTTAACATCAACCACACGGTGATTATGAACCAGGCTAGCGATGGCCTCAAGGCCCAACTGGCGGCGGCGGGGTTTGAGGTGGTGGAAACCCCCCTGACGGAGTTTCTCAAGGCTGGAGGGGCAGCGAAATGTCTAACCCTGCGGGTCACCGAACCCCTACATCCGGAGCCCACCGGGGAAGCGGGGATTGTTGTGCGCACCATTACCATGAAGGGGCACCTGCTCGACTCTGGCCTGGTGAACCGGGCCCTTGACCTGGTGGTGGAGGGGGGCGGCAGCTTTCAGGTGTTGAAATTTGACCTGGGAGAACAGCGCCAGAGTACCTCCACCGCTGAAATTCGGGTGTCTGCCCCCAGCCCTGAGCTGATGGACGAGATCATGGCTCAGTTGATTGATTTGGGGGCCGTGGCCCTACCGGATCAGGAACAGGATGCGCGGTTAGCCACCATTAGCCAGGCGGGGGTAGCCCCCGATGACTTTTACAGCTCCACCATTTACCCTACTGAAGTGCGGGTGGCGGGGCAGTGGGTACGGGTGCGGGATCAGCGCATGGATGGGGTGATTGTCATATCCGGTTCGGGTTCCCAGGTGGGGGCGGACTGCAAGCTCCTGCGTGATCTGCAGCTGGGGGACCGGGTGGTGGTGGGCTACGATGGCATTCGCAGTGCCCGCAGCGCCACCGCGCGTAGCCGGGCACCCCAGGAGGAATTTAGCTTCATGGGGTCCGGGGTGTCTAGTGAGCGCCGGGTGGAATTGATTGTTGAACAGGTGGCTTGGGAACTGCGACGGCTCCGGGACCAGGGCGGTAAGGTGACCGTGGTGGCGGGTCCGGTGGTGATCCACACCGGTGGGGGGGCCCACCTATCGCGGCTGATTCGAGAGGGCTACCTGCAGGCCCTGTTGGGGGGCAATGCCATTGCGGTCCATGATATCGAACAGGCCCTCCTGGGTACCTCCCTGGGGGTGGATATGAAGCAGGGCACCTCGGTGCGGGGGGGCCACCGCCATCATCTGCGAGCAATCAACACCATTCGCCGCTGTGGCAGCATTGCCCAGGCGGTAAAACAGGGGGTGCTGACTAAGGGGGTGTTCTACGAGTGCGTTCGTAACCAGGTGCCCTTTGCCCTGGCTGGTTCTATCCGGGATGACGGCCCCCTGCCCGATACCCAGATGGATCTGCTGGTGGCCCAGGCCGACTACGCCCGGTTAATCCAGGGCAGTGACATGATTCTGATGCTCTCCACCATGCTCCATGCGATTGGGGTCGGGAATATGACCCCCGCCGGGGTGAAAATGGTCTGCGTTGATATCAACCCGGCGGTGGTGACTAAGCTTGCCGATCGCGGATCCCTGGAGTCCATGGGGGTGGTCACGGATGTGGGGCTGTTTTTAAGCCTGCTGGTTAACCAGTTGGATCGGCTCACCCAGCGTCACGTCATGGCTTAGCCAGCCAGCCCATGGTGCAACTCTGGCCAAAACTATAGCCAATAGACCCTCGCATAAGTCCACCTACTTCTCCTGACGACTGAGTTCTGACTTATGCCCCCTGAGCCTTTTGGTGCCTAACCCGATCAGCACCAGAATCAGCACCACTACCCCGATTAGGGCCAGGAGGGGGGCGACCAGGGCCAGCAGGGAAAGGGTAACTGCCCCTAGCAGTTCGGCGATCGCCACTAGAAAGTTGGTTAGCCCGCCAGTGGTGGCGGTGGAGATCAGCCGGGTAAAACCGCTCAGCCCCTTCACCGTTGCGGCCGCACCGCCGCCTGCAACGATCGCTAAACTCCATCGGGCAAAGGGATCGAGCTGGTCGGTGGTGAGGGCCATCAGGAGGGTACCAGCGATCGTCGCCAGGGGTAGGGCTAAGACATCCACCAAGTTATCTAGCCAGGGAATGCTATAGGCTAAAACTTCTACCGTTAGGGCAATCGCCAGGCTAATGAAGACGGCACGGCTGTCCAGCCAGGCCATGGCGTCGGTGAGGGTGAGGTGACCCCACAGGGCCGCCCCACTGAGGATAAAAAATGGGACTACCACACGAAAGCCAGCGGCAACTCCTAGAACCAGGCCAAGACCAATACTTTCCAATAGGTGCCAGGTGTTGAGATCCATGGGAGAAATGGGATACAGAGAAATGACCTGCTTGCTGCTTTAATCTATAGTATTAGTCTACAACTATAGCTCTGGGTGACGGGGCGAAGTCAGGGCAAAGGGTTGGTTATTCAGATTTAGCTTTCTGCTATTTTATTACTGAACCCGCTGGCTGCCTAGGATGACACTTCCGATGGTTCGATTAATCCTGTCCTATGCGTTCTGATGCGCTACTTTTACCACCATTCTCCGGTCAGTGAGGGCCCGTGACTAACCTAGCGTCTACTCAAGTTGAACAACTGCAACGAATTGGTGGCTATCTACAACAGGTCCGCCAAGACCAGGGCTTGTCCCTAGAATCAATTGCCAATGCCATCTTTATTCGTCTGCCGCTTTTGCAGGCAATCGAATCTGGGCGGCATCAGGATTTACCCCAGGCGATCTTTATTCAGGGGTTTATTCGCCGCTACGCCGATAGTCTAGGCCTGGACGGTCGAACCCTATCCCAGGAGTTTCCGGTTCACCCACCTGCTCTGCCGTTGTCGGCGGATCTCCTGACCGAGGTGAACGATAGAAGCTTCGCAGATAACCCGCCGGGTCTGGAGGGGAGACCTACCACCGCCCCCCTAAAGGTGCAGGAGCCCGCACCCACTGATCAGATTCTCTCTAACGAGAGGGCTAAACCTAGGCCCAGGGTTAAGTTAGAGGGCGCCATAAAGTCCCCTCGACGTTCTCGCTCTACCCTTCTACCCTGGGTTTTGGCCCTTGGCGGCCTGGTTTTGGCTGGGGTTGGCCTGGCGGCGGTGCTGCGGAGTACCCCCGGGCCCGCTTCCCCTCAACTGTCCGAGCCCCCAAAGCCCCCATCCTCAACGCCGGCGGCGGTTCCTTCCCCCACCCCCGCGGCCACCGCCTCCCCCCAGCCTCCAGCGGTCCAGTCAGCACCGGTGACGGTCAAGGTTAGCCTTAGCGATCGCTCCTGGCTGAGTATTGCGGCGGATGGTAAACCCCTCTACGAGGGGGTAGCAACTAAGGGGTACCAAAAAACCTGGAGCGCCCAAAAGAGCCTGGTGATTCAAACCGGTAATGCCGGGGCGGTGAGTCTGGCGGTCAATGGTGATGCGCCGGTCGTGGCCGGCCCCGCCGGGGCAGTCAAGACCTTTACCCTCACCCCCAGCTCCAAGGCGGCGGCGATCACCTCCCCCTAGGGGCAGTTTCCCAGGCTGTCCCTTCACCCACTGTCCTCCCCACCGGTGGTTGCCCCTTCTCCTTTAGCTTGCCCAGCCCCTACAATAGACACTATGCTGGTCATCCTAGTCCCCTGGATAACGCTTTGCCATGTCACCCACTGAGCTTGACACCCCGGTTACGGATACGACTGGCCTCAATACCCTCCCAGTCAACCCCGATGTTGATCTCGACGAGGTGCCCTACGACGTGGAAATGTCGTTGTTTGATCACCTAGAGGAACTGCGGACACGGATTTTCTACGGCCTGATCGCCGTTGGCCTTGGCATTGTGCTTTGCTTCTGGCAGGTTAACCGGATTGTCGGTCTGTTGGAGGTGCCGGCTCAGGGGGCTAAGTTTTTACAGCTCTCTCCGGGGGAGTACTTTTTTGTGTCCCTCAAGGTGGCGGGCTATTCTGGCCTGTTGTTGGCCAGTCCCTTTATTCTGTACCAGGTGGTGATGTTCGTCCTGCCGGGCCTGACCCGCCGGGAGCGTCGCCTGGTGGGGCCGATTGTTCTGGGTTCCAGTGTGCTATTCTTCGCTGGCCTATTCTTTGCCTACATTGCCCTGATCCCCGCCGCCCTCAACTTTTTCATTAACTACGGGGCCGATGTGGTGGAACAGCTCTGGTCCATCGATCGCTACTTTGAGTTTGTCCTGTTGTTGCTATTTAGCACCGGCCTGGCCTTCCAAATTCCGGTGGTGCAGCTCTTGCTGGGGCTGCTGGGGCTGATCAACTCCCGACAAATGCTCTCGAGTTGGCGCTACGTACTACTGGGGGCGGCGGTGTTGGGGGCGGTGCTGACCCCCTCCACCGATCCGGTCACCCAGAGCCTACTGGGGGGAGCGGTGCTATTCCTCTACTTTGGCGGTATTTTTCTGGTCAAGGCGATTGGTCGGTAGGGCGTAAATATTCCCTGGGCTGCCTGGTCCTTAGTCATCCCAGAGGCGGCGGCGCTCCTGGCCCTGTAGCCGTTGGTGGGTATCCCGCAGCAGGGTGGGAATCGGTAACTGCTGAGGGCAACGGGGTAGGCAGTCGCCACAGTCGGTACAGCGGTTCGCTTTACGGCCGGCAAACCAGTGCCCCGCCCGTTCAAACATGGCGTAGCGGTAGCGGCCAAAGTCCTCCATCTCCAGCCCCACCGCCAGGTTGCGCAGGCGTAATACCTCAGGAATCTCAATCCCCTCCGGGCAGGGCAGGCACTGATGGCACTGGCCACACTGGTCGGTCCCCAGGCGTTGCCCCTGGTGCTGTTCAAGGCGGGCCAGGGCCGATCGCTCAGCAGCAGTCAAGGGATGGGTTTGATCCGGCAGATCCACCAGGCTGTCCAGTTCCTCGGGGGTGGCGGGACCGGTGCTGAGGGTGGTGATGGCCGGCTGACTGAGCAGCCAACGATAGGTGAGGGCCAGGGGGGTAAAGGGTTGGCAGAGCTGCTCTAGCAGGGGGGGCGGCCTGTAGAGCAGCCCCCCCTTGTCCCCTGGGGAAATGATGAATAGGCCCAGATTCTGGGCCATGGCGGCCTCAACCACCGGGGCCAGGCGGGGCTGGAAAAAGTAGTAGTGCAGGTTAACGAACTCAAACAGCTCGGTGGCGATGGCCGCCGCCACCAGGTCGGGGGCGCCATGGGTGGAAAACCCCACATGCCCGACCCAGCCCTCCGCCTGGGCCTGGCGCACCGCTGCCATGCAACCCTGGGGCTGCTGCACCCAGGCCAGGTGTTCCCAGGTGTTGAGACCATGGATCGCCAGGCAGTCCACTCGGTGGCCCTGCCAGCGGGCTCGGCAGTCCTGCAGATGGCGGGCCATGGTGGCGTAATCCGGGGTGGGGGGGATTTTTGTGGTAATCAGCAAACCCTGGGGGCGGCCCCGCTGGGCTAGCCAGCCAGCCAGCCAGGTCTCGCTGGGGCCGTAGGCCCGGGCGGTCTCCAGATGATTGATACCCAGGTCCAGGGCCCGTTCCAGGGTGGCGGTAAATACCTCCCAGGTCGACAGGCAGTGCATGGTGCCCAGGGAAAACACCGACATCTGCAGATTGGTGCGGCCAAAACGACGGTAGTGCATCGCCCGCCGGGCTAACCTTCTAGGGGATCGTTACTGGCGGAGGACCGCCCCCCCCGCTCAATGAAGTCGGCGGGGCTGAGGTTGGACAAAAAGTCGTGAAAGGCCTCCTTCTCCGCCTCGTCCGCATCCCGATCCACCGGCATGGAGGCCTCCATAATCACCTCCTCCATTACCCAGATCGGAGCATCCAGTCGCAGGGCAATGGCGATGGCATCGCTGGGGCGAGCGTCTAACTCCCGGCGGGTCTCCCCCTGCACCAGGGTGAGCAGGGCGTAGAAGGTATTATCCCGCAGGGCATGGATCACCACCCGCTCCAGGGTGAACCCCCAGTCCTCCAGCAGGTTGACGAAGAGATCGTGGGTGAGGGGGCGGGGGGCGGGTTGGTTTTCCAGGGCGGTGATGATCGAGCCCGCCTGTTCCCGGCTGATGTAGATCGGTAGCTGGCGGCGATCGCTGGTGTCCCGTAATAAAATCACCGGACTGCGGGATACCGCATCCAGGGCAATCCCAGCGACTTTCATTTCGATCATGAACCTAGCCTCCTGGATTCACTGCTCCCTGGCCAGCCTGGCCTAGATCCGCTGGATTGCCTGCGCCATTTCCCCTAGGGGATGGGTCCCAGGCCTGGTCGCCAGCGGTTGAGGGTGGGGGCCTAGGCCCGCTCCCCCTCTGCTTCCAGTATGCCTTGAAGGGGGGCGGATGGGGGTGATCAAGCTGAGGATATGATTAAGCTAAGAGGCTGTTTGAAAAGGGCTCAGGTATAGTTCGCCCCCAGGAGGCCGCTAAAGTACTAAATTTTGCGGTGATTATCCTACTCCATAGGTATAGCTTGAGGCTCTCTTTGGCTTTTCAAACAACCTCTAAGGGGTTGACCGCTGGGCCAGCCCCCCCGATTGGACCCAACTCCCGGTATTGCCATGTTCACTGGTTTAATTCAATCCCTAGGTGATTTCTACCGCCAAGGCCCCTCCCAGGTGGAGGTGGTCTGTCTGGAGCCCCGCCATGCCCTGCTGCGGGATATGGCCCTGGGGGATAGCATTGCGGTGGATGGCATTTGTTTGACGGTGGAGACCCTCACCCCCCAGGGGTTTGGGGCATCGGTTTCGCCGGAAACCCTGGACCGTTCCACCCTGGCCCAACTACCCCAGGGTAGCCGAGTCAATCTAGAATCCTCCCTGCGGGCGGGGGGTAAGGTGGGGGGCCATTTCGTCACCGGCCACGTCGATGGCCTGGGGGTGCTGGAGCAGGCCCGGGCCGCCGCCCATGCTTGGGACCTGAGGTTCACCGTGGTGGACCGACGGGTGGCCCCCTACCTGGTGGCCAAGGGCAGCATTGCCGTGAATGGGGTCAGCCTCACGGTGGCGGACTGTGACCCAGGGGGCACCTGGTTTACGGTGGCGGTGATTCCGGTGACCTACCGGGACACCACCCTACAGTATCTCCAGCCCGGCCAGCCGGTGAACCTGGAGGGGGACGTGCTGGGTAAGTACGTGGAGGGGTTGTTGCGCCACCGGCAGGCCCCGGAGGGGCCCCTCTCCCTGGAGTTTTTAACCCAGCATGGCTACCAGTAGTGGGGAGATGGGGAGATGGGGAGAGAGTTCCGCGATTGCAGCTCCCAGAGATTACTAAAATAAGGGCCAATAAGTAAGGGCTAAGGTCATGGCTACTTCTGCACCGACGGATAGAGATCGCCTGTTAGAACACCGCCAAGGCTTTCCTGCCCTGGCCCAGCACCACTACTTTAACTACGGCGGTCAGGGGCCCATGGCCACCGCCACCCTGGAGACCATGGCGGCGGCCCACCGTCACCTGCAGAGCCTGGGGCCCTTTTCCACCGCCGCCAACCGCTGGATTGGGGCCCAAGCCGCCGCCATCCGCCAGGGGCTGGCGGCGGAGGTGGGGGTGGGGGTAGACAGTCTCAGCCTCACCGAGGATGTCACCGTGGGCTGTAACATCGCCCTCTGGGGGCTGCCCTGGCGACCGGGGGACCATATTTTGCTGTCGGATAGCGAACACCCCGGGGTGGTGGCGGCGGTGCAGGAGCTCTGCCGGCGATACCAGCTCAGCTATAGCCTGTGCCCGCTGATGGCCACGCCCCAGGGTGAGGATGGGCTGGCGGCGATCGCCGCCCACCTGCAACCCTGCACCCGCCTCCTGGTGATCAGCCACGTGCTCTGGAACACTGGCCAGGTCCTACCCCTGGCGGCGATCGCCGATCTGTGCCATCAGCACCGTCCCCAGCCGGTCTGGGTACTGGTGGACGGGGCCCAGGCGGTGGGTATGCTGCCCCTCAACCTGCAGCAGCTGGGGGTGGATTTCTACGCCTTTACCGGTCACAAGTGGTGGTGTGGCCCCGCCGGGCTGGGGGGGCTCTACGTTAATCCGGCGGCGCTGGCGGATTTGCGTCCCACCTTCATTGGCTGGCGAGGGATCACCACCGATGGCGCCGCTAACCCGACCGGTTGGCAACCCAATGGCCAGCGGTTTGAGGTGGCCACCTCCGACTACAGCCTCTACGCCGGACTGGCCACGGCGATCGCCAGCCAACACCAGTGGGGCACCCCTGAGCAGCGCTACCAACGGATTCGCCACCTTAGTCAACAGCTCTGGACCGCCCTGCACCAACTTCCCCAGGTACACTGCCTCAGCCCGATCCCACCGGAGTCGGGCCTGGTCTCCTTTCAGCTAGGCCACCCGGGGGAGCCCAACCCAGCCTGGCATCGTCAGCTGGTGGAACAACTGGAGGATCGGGGCCTGCTCCTGCGGATTTTGCTCTCCCCCCATTGCCTGCGGGCCTGCACCCATTACCTCACCCTGGAATCGGAGGTCGCCCACCTGGTGGAGTGCATCCAGGCTATAGCTATAAAACAGTTTGTAACGAAAAGGACATACTAGATCCCCAGTCGGAGTACTGTTATGGTCATTGCTGTGTTTTTGAATTGGGAGAAACCCCTATGGCCGCTGCTTTCCTACCCTCTATCCTGGTGCCGTTGGTTGGTATTGTCATGCCAGCGGCGGCTATGGCCTTTTTGTTTCTATACATTGAACGGGAAGATGCCGTCTAATGCTAGCCAGTAGAGAGTTGGCTGAGCCGACCAAGACTAAGGCGACCAAGATTAAACTTTGCTCTGCCCCCTAGCGGCGTCGGCCCAGTGCCTTAGCCTGGAGCCAGCTCCCTTAAGCCTTTAGAACATGCAATTCCCATGGTGAGAGGCCTGGGGGCTCAGTCCCCAGGCCTCTCACCATGGCAGACCCGGGCTGCCCCAATCGAAGGGGGTGACCTTCACCCCTATCCCCAGGAAATCCTGATAGACTAAGGCCCTAACCCCTGGCCAGGTCTGCTAGCCTGGGCAGATAGCAGTAGTGAAAGGGGTAGCCCTGCATGGCTGAGGATTTAAAACGGGAACTGGCGGCCATGGTGGGGCCGGCGGAGTGGCGCTGGCTGAGCCCCCATGCGGAACGGGGGGCCCTGTTTTTGGTTGACGATGGCCTTGACCTGGCGGAAGTGGGGTTGGCGATCGCCCACGATGATGTGGCCACCGTCAACCGCTGGCTGGCGGAAGCCCTGCTAACCAAGCCATCGTCGCTCCAGATCGAAACCTGGGAACAGCAGCAGACCCGTTGCTTCCAGTCCCTGATTGTCCAGCCCTTTGTGCTAGTGCAGGACTCCCCTGCCGCCTAGGCCCATGGAGACTGAGGAATTGCCAACCAAGGGTGCTCAACCCCTAACCCACCCAGGACGGGAGCCTCGCTGGATCACCATGGAGGGGCACAACTCCCTGCTGATTCGGTTTTTATTGCTAGCCGCCAGTGGCTGGGCCATGGTGCAGTTGTTAGCCTATTTCCAGGTCCTGGTGGTGGTGTTTGTCAGTGCTACCATTCTAGCCTTCCTGCTCAACCACATAGCCTCCTGGTGGAGCCGCTGGTTACCACGACGGTTGGCCACAGGGCTGGTGTTCCTGGGCTGGCTGGGGTTAAGCCTGGGGTTTTCCCTCACCCTGGGCACCGTGATTCTATCCCAGGGGCAACAGCTGGCGGTCAGCGTACAGGACTTCTCAAGCAGCCTGATTCCCTGGCTACAAAACCTGGAAACCTGGCTAGCGATCGGGCGGATTCCCTTAAACCTACAGCGCCTGGAGCCCCAACTGCAGAATCAGCTGGTGTCCCTGCTAACCAGTAGCCTGGGGCTATTGCAGTCCACCCTCACCAATGTGGTGCTGGCGTTTTTAATCGCCGTGGTCACCCTGTTTATGATGCTAGACGGAGACCGCATCTGGTGGTGGCTCTTGGGTCGGTTGCCGATATACCATAAGGATCGTTTTAACCAGGTCATTCAACGCAACCTCTTAGCCTTCTTTTGGGGGCTAGTGTTGCTGTCGATCTTCTTTGGCCTATCCACCTTTTTGGTGTTTTGGGGGTTGGGGGTTCCCTACGCGGCCTTTTTGGGTTTGGTGGTGGGGCTACTGGATTTAATTCCCGGAATTGGGGCGATGTTAGGGATCGGCCTGGTCTGCCTGCTCCTCCTCTCCCAAAGTGTTTGGTTAGCCCTCAAGGCCCTGATAGTCTGCATTACCCTACAACAGGTGCAGGAAAACCTGCTGCTCCCCTACGTCATGAAGGATTCCCTGGACCTTAATCCAGTGGTGATGTTTTTCGCCCTAATCGTTGGGGCAACAGTGGCGGGGGTATTGGGGCTGTTCTTAGCGGTGCCGGTGGCCGGGGTGATTATTACCTGGCTAGATATTGAGGCCATGCGCGGTAAGCCCAGCCAAAATGTCCCCACGAAAAATTAGGAGGCGATAGGCTATTAAACGAAACCTCCCGGTAAGTTCCAGCACCATGGCTGATCCCACCCCCTCCAGCACCCTTGCCCCGCCCCTGACTCCCCTCTCCTGGCGCCGATCTCCCCGGGCCTGGCTCTATGCCCTGTGGAAGTTTTGGCGCCCCCACACGGTGATCGGCACTGGCCTCAGCGTGATTGGCATTGCCGTCATGGTGGTGGCCCTGCTGCCTGTCCGCCAGCTAGGGCCAGGGTTGCCCGTTCTCCTGGTCGCCCTGGGGGCCTGCTGGCTAGGCAACCTCTACATTGTCGGTCTCAACCAGTTAGAGGACATTGCCATCGATCGCATCAATAAACCCCACCTGCCCCTCGCCTCAGGGGAATTTTCCCTGGGTCAGGGGCGATGGATTGTCGCCCTGGCGGGCCTGGGTGCCCTGCTGTTGGGGGGCCTGGGCGGGCCCTGGCTGCTGGCCACCGTGGGCCTGAGCCTTGCCATCGGCACCGCCTATTCCCTACCGCCCTGCCGCTTGAAGCGCTTTCCCTTTTGGGCCTCCTTCTGTATTCTGGCGGTGCGGGGCATGGTGGTAAACCTGGGGCTATTTCTACACTTTAGCGATCGCCTACAGCTGCCCCTGACCCTGCCCAGCCAGCTCTGGGCCTTGACCCTGTTTATTTTGGGCTTTAGTATCGCCATTGCCTGGTTTAAGGATATTCCTGACATTGAGGGCGATCGCCGCTACGGCATCAGCACCCTTTCGGTCCGCCTGGGGCCAGGCCAGGTGTTTAACCTGGGCCGGGCCCTGCTCACCGGCTGCTATCTGGCCATGGTGCTGGCCGCCCCCGCCTTGACTCAGGTCAACCGCCCCCTGTTGGTGATCTCCCACCTGGGCCTGCTGGGCTGGTTGTGGGTGGTCAGCCTACGGGTTAACCCCCGACCCGAGACCCATCGGGCTGCGCTCTCCTATCCGGCTTTTTATCAGTTCATTTGGAAGCTATTCTTTTTAGAGTACCTGCTGTTTCCCCTGGCCTGCTGGCTGGCCTAGGCGGCCACAGCCCCCTCTGTTTACCAAACCAACTATGTACGATTGCATTATCGTTGGCGCTGGCCCGGCCGGGGCCACGGCGGCCTACCACCTGGGTAAGGCCGGGCACCAGGTGCTACTGCTAGAGGCGGCGGCTTTACCCCGCTATAAGCCCTGTGGGGGGGGCGTTTCCCCCCAAATTGCCGGTTGGTTTGACTTTGACTTTGCCCCGGCGATCTCGATGAAGGTGAGCAAGGTCCGCTATACCCTCAACCTGGAGGACCCAGTGGAGGTTGAACTCCCCCCCGAACAGGCCCTCTGGATGGTACGACGGGATATCTTTGATCACCTGATCGTGAAACAGGCCCAGGCCCAGGGGGTGACCCTGTGGGATCGCACCAAGGCCCAGGGGGTGGTGGCCAGGGCGGATAGTTGGCAGGTTGACACCAGCCAGGGGCCCGTCAGGGGGCGATTTCTGATCGCGGCGGATGGGGCGCGGGGGTCAATGGCCAAATGGTTAGGCTTTACCCAGCGCCGCTACCAACTGGCCGCCGCCCTGGAGGCGGAACCGCGCCTTCCGATCGCGCCCGAGCCCCTGGTCTACGCTGATTTAGGCCTATTGCGGGGGGGCTACCTGTGGAACTTCCCCAAGGCGGATGGCTACTCCATTGGCGGTGGCATCTTTCGCACCGGGGGGCAGCGTCGTTACGACCTGCGTACCCCCCTGCTCAGCTACACCGAAACCTTTAGGGTTGACTCCAGTCAGGTGAAGCCCTACGGCCACCCGATTCTGATTTGGGATGGGCCCCAACCCCTCCACACCCACCGAGCCTTGCTGGCCGGTGAAGCCGCCTGCGTGGTGGATCCCTTTACGGCGGAGGGAATTCGTCCCTCCATCTTCAGTGGGTTGCAGGCCGCCCGAGCAGTTCACCAGGGTCTGCAGGGGGACGATCAGGCCCTGTCCTGCTACACCGAGGTGATCAATCGGGAATGGGGGGAGGAGATGCGGTGGGCCAGGCGGATTGCCGGTTTGGTGTATCAGCTGCCCAAGCTCACCTATCGGGTTGGGGCCAAGCGACCCTCCAGCAGTGTCACCCTGGTGAAGCTGTTTTGTGGTGAGGTGCGCTACAGCGAAGTCGCCCACCGGGCTCTACAGCGGTTAACGGGGGGCTAATCAGGGTTCCCCAGGGGTCAACAGCCCCTGGCGCTGCAGGTAGGCCCACAGGTTAGGTTTGCGGATAGGTTCACCGCAAATCAAGGAAAGCTGTTTCCAGAGATCCGCCGCCACCCCCTTCAGGTGGCCCTCAGACTGGTGGTATTGGTGAGCGATTTGGCTGTAGCGTTGACCCTCTAAGACGCCGGTCAGAACCCTCACCTGGGTATCGGTCAGGGGTTTACCGGTGGTGGCTAAAAGGCGCTGGTTGAGCCAGGCGATCGCCGCCTGAACCGGGTGATCTTGCGGGGAATCGGTCTGATTTCTGGGGTGGAGATGGCTAGCCGTAGTAGCGATGGCAGGAAGTAGATGGGGGGGCAACATCAACAGCTGCCCTGGACCCAAGGTTTTGAGGAGTTGTTGGAGACGCTGCTGCCGTTGCCCCTGCAGGTAGCTGCCTAGGGGTAGGCCCATCACCTGTTCAAAGCTTTGCTCCAGTTCGGTAACCTCCAGGTTAACCAGGTGCGCCAGTTGCTGATGGTTGAGGTCCTGCTCTAGGTGACTATCGATGTAGGCCAACAGTAAGGCCAGATCGGCGCCCTTCAGGTGGGCGGTCAGCCTCAGTTGACATACGCTGTAGTGTTGAATCAGGCGATCAACCAGGGCGACCACTAGCAGGTCAAGATAGGCCTGGGGGGAATATTCATGGGTCTGTCGACGGCTAAGGTCGGTCTGCAGAGCCATGGTCAGGTGGTAAAGGCTACTGTCACGGGTCTGGCATCGGGGTATTAGCTGCCGCAGACCATCGGGCCTGGGTTGGTGATTAACAATCTGGTTAAATAGGCCTTGATCAAACAGCCATAGGGTCGCCCCCAAGCCAGAGCATAGGGTGACCCGGTGGGTTACTCCAGCCGGAACCAGCAGACTGTCACCTTCACCGTAGGTATGGGGAGGATAATGGCGATCGTTAAAGCGGTTTTCAATCCTAACTTCAGCCGCCTCCGGGACAGAGGTGAACACCCAAAGTAGGTGATGGTGTGTGAGGCAGTAGGAAGACCACTCTCCAGCAGGTAAGCTGTGATATTGAAACCCCCTCAGGGCGTCACTAACCACCATCGGTTCGAAACCCGGCGGCAAAATATGCTCGGGAGCCAACTCCGTTAGTGGATGCTGTGTTCCGTTGGACTTATACCAGGGCCATGGACTGACTAAATCCATCATTAGCTCTGATTGCTTTTAATGGAACATTCTTCATTCTTCATTCTTCATTCT
>Ga0172376_10002734_pt1 | contig 21364 bp, 18 predicted proteins | sample Lak35m_FD_121114 | JGI IMG/M metagenome (GOLD analysis project Ga0172376, IMG submission 121114) | Freshwater microbial communities from Kabuno Bay, South-Kivu, Congo - kab_092012_35m | ecosystem: Environmental > Aquatic > Freshwater > Lake | place: Democratic Republic of the Congo: South-Kivu... | reverse complement strand
TAACTTAATAAGTTCCTGAATAATATATAAAGGATAAACTGCTGGATGATGATTATTTTTAGTTACTTCTACCGGACTTTCTATAATATCCTTTTTCATGGCATTTCCTAAAATTCTAATAATAGTAAATCCATTATTTTTGATTTGGTTATTTCTACCTCCATTTTGACCACCATAAGCCAATTTATGCACGCCGTTTATTTTCATTCTAAATCCTTCAATGTCGCCATTATGCACTGCTGAAATTGCCTCGTTTAATGCTTTAATGGCATTTGCTTTTTGTTCTGCACTCAAGTCAGAATTTTTAATTAATTCCAGGTATTTTTTACCTAATTTATCTGATGGTTTAGTTTTTGCTGTTTTATTGAATGTATCTAAATGTTGTAAATAATTATCTAGATTAAAATAGTAATCTTTAGATTTAGCAAATATGAAAAAAGGTTCTGTAGCTTGTATTAACTTTTTTTTATCCTGACGTGGTGTAGGGTTAAGTTTTGACCAAGTAATCTGATTAATCAAAAAAATATTATTATTTTCAGTAGCTTGAATAGCAAATTTATAAGGTATGAGGGATAAACTTCCATTAATATATTTATCTCCCAAATTAAAAACTATTGCTCCTGTGCTTTTCAGAACTCTTACACATTCTTGAAAAACAGTTAGTATATTGTTTAAATATTCTGCTTCTGTGGGTTCATTACCGATTTCTAAATCACCATTGCCATAATTACGCTGCTGAAAATATGGAGGTGAGGTAATAATTAAATCAAAAGTATCATTTTCTATTTGTTTAAGAACAGATAAGTTATCACCAAAGATAATTTTATTTTTAAAGTGTGATATTTCTTGTAATGGCATATTTATTAGCATAAAAGTGTAATTAAACATGACTATTTTGGCAAAACTCTCACAGAGAAATTCCCTGATAAGAGTTGACATCAAAAGCAATTCATGATAGCAAAATAGAATAAAATTTAATAATTTTCTTCCTAAGCTACTCTAGTAATCCATGAGCTATTATTTGGTTGTTTCCGACTTCCTCTGTCTAAAAAACGCCAAGACTTAGAGGAATAAGTATTGCGACCTAGTAGATACTGGGTTGGATTCTGCCCCCGCACACTGATTCGGAAGCATTTCCCCTGCGAATTTCCTAGGGTTAGGTCTTTTTTCTGGATGCGTGCGATCGCCTACCCATTTCCTCTCAAAGGAAAAATATTGTCAAAGTCAACCGCCCCACCCACAAGGGGATGGGGTTTTACGCTCGATCAATAAATTATTACCTGCACGACAGCTTACCCTTGGGGGTCTTAAGCTGGTTTCAATTTTTTACCAGATGATAACTCATTCTTAACCTTTTAATTATTAATCTTTGCTATTGTAGTCAGATATTGTCAAACAATATGTTACGGCTTTAGCCAAAGGGTGATGGGCTCTTAAAATTGCCTTTAAACCATATAGCTAAAGCTTGTAGAGCTTAATAAATGATTATAAAGTCTAACAATTATTAAGATGTCACTATTTGACATTGCAGTAACTAACCTTTATTAATAACCCCTTCTGGCATTTCTGGCAATGAACCCCACTGAAAATATCATCCATCTACCAAGAAAGCATTTGCCGCAACAGATACTCACCCAGCACTCAATCATTCCGGTCAGAAATGATGTTCTGTGGCGGATTGAGCGTGGTGTAGTGCGCACCTTGACCTGGAATGAAGAGGGCACGGGTATTACCCTAGGTTACTGGGGACCTGGAGATATTACTGGTCATGCTTTGTCAAAAGTCACACCTTATCAAATTCAGTGTTTAACCAGTGTAGAAGCAACAATCATACCTCCGCATTTGTGGCATGAACATATTGAGTGCTTGCTATCCCACATTCAACAGACAGAACAAATTTTACATATTTTGCATTGTAAGCCCACGTCGTTAAGATTGTGGCATTTTTTGCTGTGGTTAGGGGATAAATTTGGTAGGGATTTGGAACAGGGCAAGTTGATTGATTTGAACCTGACCCATCAAGATATTTCAGAGGTGTTGAACACAACCAGGGTGACAATTACCAGACTGTTGCAGAAATTCGAGGTCCAGGGAAAAATATCACGTCACAAACGCAGTATTATCCTCCCGTTGATCCAGGTAGAATAGCCATTCTGGCTTGGAGATAGCCAAGGCTATAAAAAATTAAAATTTATAATTTGTGTTCCGGAACAAAAATAGTGTATAGTAGTCAGTAAGGGTATGATATGTAAATTCCCCGAACCATCAATGGATTTGATGATAGGGATTTAAATCTTCCTGATTTTCTTTAGGTGTGAGAAAAGGTAAAAACATGACAAAACTATTTTGGAATGTTCTCAGAGTGAGTCCGGTTGTTGCAGCTACCATCCTTTCTGCCAACAGCGTATTAGCAAATGAAGTGAAAGAGCCAACCACCAGCGTTGCTCAATTATCGTCTGATAAGATTAGTCAAACAACTTCTGTTTCCCAGTTTCGTGACGTCCAGCCAAGAGATTGGGCATTCCAAGCATTGCAATCCTTAGTTGAGCGTTATAATTGTATTTCTGGTTATCCCGATGGTACATTCCGTGGTAACCGCACCCTAAACCGCTTTGAATTTGCGGCTAGTTTAAACGCTTGTTTAGAAAGAGTTAGTGAGCTAATTGCTTCTTCAACAGCTGATGCAGTTAGAAAAGAAGATTTGGCTACTTTACAGCGTTTACAAGAAGAATTTTCTGCTGAATTGGCTACTCTCCGTGGTCAAGTTGATGCAGTAGAAGCACGTACTGGTGAGTTGGAAGCTAATCAGTTCTCCACTACCACCAAGTTGAAGGGTGAAGCTATTTTTGGTCTTACCCAAGCTTTTGGAGACCGTGTACCTGGCGGTACTGAGAAAATTAATTCCAACTTCACTTTCTCTGACCGGGTAAGGTTGACTTTGGAAAGCAGCTTTAGCGGTAAGGACAAGTTGCAAACTAGGTTAAATGCTGGGAATATTGCCAGTCTATCCGGCAATGCTGCTGCAGGCGGCACAGGTACTAACATGGCTCGGTTGGGTTATGACAGCACTCCGTCGAACGCGCTCTCAGTTGATAAAATCAACTACGCCTTCAACCCCTTCCGCAATCTTAGTGTGAAGATTGATGCCATAGGTGCTGACTTAGATGACAACTTTGAAGCATTTAACCCTGACTTTAAGAGCAGTGGATCAGGTTCCATCTCCCGTTACGGACGTTTTAGCCCCATCTATCGCCAAGCTCGTGGTGGATCTGGTGTCGCTGTGAACCTCAAAGCTAATGATGCTATCACCCTGGGTGCTGGTTATTATGCTAGAGGTAGTGCTACTGCGTCTGACCCGGGTCCCAATAAAGGACTTTTTGAGGGCGACAGCACCATTATTGGTCAGTTGGCGTTTAAGCCGAATCAGGCTATCAATCTCGGATTAACCTACGCCCATGTTTACCAAACATCTGGTGGGTTTAGAGGTGGGTTTGACAGTACCGGTGGTGGTGTAGTAGGCAACGGACTATCTACTGGTAAAGTCGAAGCCAGTAACTATGGTGTGCAACTGAACCTGAAAGCTACTCCTAAGATTTCATTAGGGGGTTGGGTAGGCTACACAACTGCTAGAACCTTAACTGGTACTCGTAGCACTGGGGATTTTTGGTACTGGGCTGGTAATCTAGCATTTAAAGACTTCTTGATAGAAGGCAACACTCTTGGTTTCGTCTTCGGTCAACCTCCCAAATTCACTGGTGGTAAGAGTGGAGGTACTAATATAAACGGAGAAACTGATACTTCCTTCCACTTAGAAGGTTTGTATAAAATCAAGGTTTCCGACAATGTTCTCATTACCCCAGGTGTGTTAGTGATCCTAGATCCCGAACACAACAAAAATAACCCCAATATCCTTGTAGGTACAATACGTACTACCTTCAGATTCTAAGCTCAACATTGACTTAGTAACCTGTTAAACTCTAATAACCCGCCCTAGGGCGGGTTATTATTTGGAACCTATTTTGCCAGGATTAGGTCATACTATCCAAGACAATTATTGGTAATATCTTATGAGTGGTCTAATAACTTGGAAATCAACTGGTGCTGCATTAATGGCCATAGCCATTAACACAGGTGCTGTTATTCCCTGGCTCATCCCTAATCCTGCTCAAGCACAATTTAATTTTAACCAACCACGCACGATTACGATTCCAGCTAATGTGACCCTACCTGTAACCTATGAAAAAGAAAAAATAATTCTCCAACCGGGGGAAAGAATACCCCTCACCCTGAGAATAGCTAATGATATTATGGATAGTAATAGAAATATCTTGATTCCTGTCAATAGTGAGGTCACAGGAGAATTGACACCGGTTAACTTGAGAGGTAACAATAGAAGGGGGGTAAGGTTTGTCGCAACGGAATTGGTGCTTCCTAATGGCAAAACACAACCAATTAGTGCTAATTCTAGAACTATCACCAAAACAGAAACCATCACTAAGGGGAGTGACACCGGTCAAATTTTAACCGATGCTGCTATTGGTGCTGGTGCTGCAACTCTAATCGCTCTGGTCACTGGTAATAAAAAGGTGGAGGTTTTAGAACCTATTGGTGGTGCAGCAGCGGGTGCTTTGGCTAGTGTGTTACTGAGAAAAAATAAGGCTGATGTGTTTGTTCTACGCCCAGAACAGGATTTGGCTATTACATTAACTAGTAATCTGGTGCTATCTCGCTAATATTGCTTAAATCATAACTAGGGGAAGGTGTGAAACCTTCCCCTACATTAGGGATTAGTAGTCGAAGTCTCCACCACCCATACCAGCACCACCAGCAGGAGCAGCTTCTTTGGGCTCTGGTTTGTCAACCACAATACACTCGGTTGTTAGCACCATACCAGCAATGGAAGCAGCATTTTGCAGTGCGGAACGCGTTACCTTCGCAGGATCTACAATACCCGCAGCTAACATGTCAACGAATTCGTTGGTAGAAGCGTTAAACCCTACGTTGAACTCTTTCTCTTTCACTCTCTCAGCAATTACAGCACCGTTTTGTCCGGCGTTTTCTGCAATTCTCTTTAAAGGAGCAGGTAAGGCACGAGCAACTATTAAAGCACCTGTTAACTCTTCGCTGTTTAAGGTGCTGTTGGCCCATTGCTCTAAGTGGGGCGCTAGGTGAGCTAGGGTTGTACCACCACCAGGAACTATGCCTTCTTCTACAGCTGCTTTGGTAGCATTAATAGCGTCTTCTAAACGCAGCTTCTTATCCTTCATTTCGGTTTCTGTAGCTGCACCAACTTTGACTACTGCTACACCACCAGAAAGTTTGGCTAGACGCTCTTGCAGTTTTTCTTTGTCGTAGGAAGATTCGGTTTCATCCATTTGACGACGGATCTGTTCGCAACGAGCTTTTACTTCAGCTTCATTACCTTCAGCTACAACGGTGGTGTTGTCTTTGGTAATGGTGATGCGGCGCGCTTTACCTAAACTATCTAGTTTGGTGTTTTCTAGTTTTAAACCAGCATCCTCGGTGATTACTTGTCCACCAGTTAGAACCGCAATATCTTCTAACATGGCTTTACGACGATCCCCAAACCCAGGAGCTTTTACTGCTGCTACATTCAGTACACCGCGTAAACGGTTAACTACTAGGGTAGCTAAAGCTTCTTTTTCAATGTCTTCAGCAATGATGACTAGGGGCTTGCCTTGACGCGCTACTTGCTCTAATACGGGTACTAGATCCTGTACTAGGGCAATCTTTTTATCGGTAAGAAGAATATAAGGATCGTCAAATACTGCTTCCATGCGCTCAGCGTCGGTAGCAAAATAAGGGGAAATATAACCCTTATCAAAACGCATACCTTCGGTGATTTCTAATTCTGTGGTCATGGATTTCCCTTCTTCTAAGGAAATCACACCCTCTTTACCTACTTTATCCATTGCTTCTGCAATCATCTGACCCACTTCTTCGTCGTTACCAGCAGAAATGGAGCCTACTTGTGCAATGGCTTTGGAGTCTTCTACAGGACGCGCGTGTTCCGCAATCTTGTCTACTAAGAATGCTGTGGCTTTATCAATACCACGCTTTAACTGAATCGCATTAGCACCAGCAGCAACGTTACGGAGACCTTCTTTCACAATTGCATGGGCCAATACGGTAGCTGTGGTGGTACCATCACCAGCAGCATCGTTGGTCTTAGAAGCAGCTTGGCGAATCAAAGAAACGCCTGTGTTTTCAATATGGTCTTCTAATTCAATTTCTTTAGCAATGGTGACACCATCATTAACAATCTGTGGTGCGCCAAATTTCTTCTCTAGAACTACGTTACGTCCTTTAGGACCTAGGGTCACAGCTACAGCTTCGGCCAAAATGTCAATACCTTTTTCCAAAGCTCGACGGGCGTTTTCGTTGTAAATGATGCGCTTTGCCATAATCTGTTTACTTCTCAAATTGCTTATTTGTTAACTATCAACTTGTTGGGGTGGTTTTTAGGGTGGTTCGTTTACCTAAACCCCTATTACCCAACTACTGCTAGAATGTCTTTTTCAGAAAGTAGGACAAATTCGTCAGTACCCAGTTTGATGTCTGTACCTGCATACTTGGAATATAGTACTTTGTCCCCTACTTTCAGCTCAATTTCCTGACGGGTTCCGTCATCGTTGCGCTTACCAGGTCCTAAAGCTACTACTTCTCCTACTTGGGGCTTTTCTTTGGCTGTGTCGGGTAAATATAACCCACCTGCTGTCTTTTCTTCAGCTGCTGTGACTTTTACAAACACGCGATCGCCTAGGGGCTTAACTGTGGATACGCTTAGAGATACTGCTGCCATATTTTTTCCTTATCTTAATGTCGTTGATTAGCACTCTCAACTCCTGAGTGCTAATCTACCGAAAAAAGACCACAAATGGCAACAATCTTATCTGTACGGTTTTCCGAACCAGATAAATTCTCAATGGGTGAGGAAAACGGAATCAACTAGATTTTTGCCTTTCTACACTGTATTTAGCTATATTTATTACCTGCTAATCAAGCGTAAATACTGAATTATTTTAGTTGTCTGGTTCTGTTGCGTAAGTAGTGAATATTTTTATATGAACAACTTTATTTCCAAATGAGGAAAATTGTTATAGAAATGTAGTCAAGGAATCGCTGAATGAGTAACAATACAGGAGTTCCCAACTTTTGGCTATTGGTGCAACCAAATTTCGTCAATTTCCACATTCTACTTGCAGGAGAAAACTAGATGCAGTTAGTTAAAACGCATCCCATTTACAAAAATGATAAGTATTGGCAGGGATGTGATTTAATCTGCTTTAGAGCCAAAAATCTCTACAATTTGTGTACCTATTATCTAAGGCAGTCTTTCTTTAAAACAGGCAAGATACTCTCTAGTGGGAAGCTGTATAGCTTAGTGTTTAGTTCCAGAGCTTATCAGGAGATGGCAGTTACTCACAGAGGTTTGTCAGTCATTAGACAGGCATTACAAAGGTGGAAAAATTATATCAGATCTTGGCAAGATTGGCAAGCTAATCCATCTAAATATGTGGATCCACCAAAAATTCCCAATTACAAACACAAAATTAAGGGACGCTTTCCAATTGTCGTATACAATGTATATCAGGGTTGTCTAACCATGGATCAACCATCCCTGGTCCAAGGAATGTGCCAGTTATTTGAGGGTCTATTTGAGGGTGATGTGAACGATTCCATTGGTAAGGCTAGAAAACTGGTAGAAGCCATGATTATTCCCAGGAATAATGGCTCATATCTCCTCAAATTCATTTATGAGGCGCAAGAGCCTACAACTAGGTCTACACGAGTTATAGCTGGTATAGACCTAGGAGTTAATAACCTGGTTGCCTTAACAACTAATAGTTCAACTATTAGACCTTTATTGGTGAATGGTAAACCGTTAAAATCCCTCAATCGACTGTTCAACAGAAAGCTGGATCTAATAGGATCCTATGAGTCTGAGAGTCAACCTAGTCAAAGATTGGGTGGGATAACCACCAAACATCATAACCGATTAGATAACTATCTTCATCAGACCTCCTCTATCGTAATCAATTATCTCAAGTCTAATGGTATTAAAACCTTAGTAGTGGGAAAGAACGATGAATGGGAAAAAGAGACTAGGATGGGTACAAGCAAGAGACACAACTTTATGCCAATACCCCATAGTAGACTCATTGATATACTGGAACATAAATGCCGACTAGCACAGATTGAACTAATCACAGTTAATGAGGCATATACCAGCAAGTGCTCTGCTTGGGATTTTGAACCCATAGCAAAACATCAAAAATACTTGGGGGAACGATTACATCGAGGATTATTTAGATCCGCTAATGGTCAGGTTATTAATGCAGACCTCAATAGTAGCCTGAACATAATTAGAATGTATTCCTCAGAGGCGTTAACTGCCGAGAGGATAGGGAGTTGTGGCGTTCAACCACTAAAGGTGAATCCTTTAGCAAGAGTTAAACAAATATAGAAATGTAAAATCGGTTCTCCAATTTTATTTTCTTGTGTGATTTAACTTCAACGCTAAAACTTGGATATTGTATGGGCAATAGTAACCTAATAGAAATGCGGGTAGGGTTGTAAAAATCATCTTTGGCTCAACACTGAACTTGTCAAAATGATTGAATCAGATTCTTGCACCCGCTTCTGGCAAAGGAAAATATAATAGCGCATTATAAATACTTTTGCTCTCCGTATCCTTACTAGACCTTTGTCATTAAGTTACTAGTATTATGTAAGGAGTAACAACCACCCTCCCAAACCACAACCAACAGGAATGAGTTAGGTGGAAAGAAGCTCCTCCATCCCATCCCGGGAAGGATCTAAGCGCGAAAAATGCCAACGCTATAAAAGAATTCAGCATGAAAGACCAAAAACGACTTTTACTGATTGATGACGATCCTAATTTAATTCTGCTAGTCAGAGACTATCTAGGATTTAGGGGATATGACGTTCTAACAGCTGAAAATGGGCGAACAGCTCTAGGTGTTTTAGAACAGGATATTCCCGATATGATCATCTGTGATGTGATGATGCCAGAAATGGACGGTTATACCTTTGTTGAACAGGTGAGACAAAACGAGCGGACTAGTTGGGTACCCGTTCTTTTTCTGTCAGCGAAAGGACAAAGTGCGGATAGGGTAAAAGGGTTAAATAAGGGAGCTGACGTATATATGGTCAAACCCTTTGAACCGGAAGAACTTGTGGCCCAAGTAGAATCCTCACTCAAGCAAACCAGTCGCTGGAAAGAACATCAAACCAAGGTAGGGGAACCTGGTTCTCGCATCCAAGTTCCTTTTGATGTTCAATTGACCCCCACGGAACTAAAAGTAGTTCAATTTGTGGCTAGGGGTTTAGCAAATCGGGAAATTGCTGAGGAATTAAATGTCAGTCAACGTACGGTTGAAAGCCATGTATCTAATATGCTAGGTAAAACTAACCTGCATAATCGTACTGAGCTAGCACGCTGGGCAATTGAAAATCAAATGGCTTAAAGCCATAGCCATGTAGTTGAATGAAATTTTGAGTTTTGAATTGATGTCTTTATCACTCAAAGCTCAAAAAATCATTCTTCTGAATTTTAAAACTGGATGAGTGGGTTAAAAATCCCTGTTTTAACAAGCTCTATATATTACCCTTCCTGGATATTCTTCCTCATTTATTTTTGCGTATAAGCGAAGGCAAGATAGAACCTCTCCTGGAGTTCCCCCATCCTCTAGTTGTAAATCATCCTTAGTGTACTGGCAAATATCAGCATATAGTCCTGATAGTTGCTTGATCTTGATGTTATTACCTGCTTTCGTAGCTTGATCAGCCATTTTTTTGAGTATACGTCTTGATTCTTGTTGTAGTTTTCCCCACCAGGAATATCTTTCTGCTGGGGGGACAAATACTAGAGAATGTATTGCTTCATCTAGATCTAGCCAACTGCGTAAATTGATGATGCTGCTGGAATCATCATTAAGTTTTTGGTGACGTTGCAGGCGATCGCTAAATGATTCCAGATATAATTGCTTTTGTTCGGGATGAGATTGAAAAGAGATAACATCAAAGCTAAAGACACTTTTTAGGGCGTGATGTAGGTCTGGGTCGATATCAATGAAACTAGTATATAAGGAGAGGAAACCGGTTAAAAAATGCCAATTATCGGAGTTATGTAATTGAGCCAGGTCTGATTTGAGCAAAGCTTTTTTAGACAAAGAGAGTCCGGGGGAGACGATTGTGCCATTTAGACCGGGATAAATAATTTCATCGCGCACAAAGGGTAAATAACGAAGATGCACATAATCTTCCAGGGCACCCAGTTTTTTGGCAATTTCCAGAGAGCGGTTTTTCCAGATTGTAGCCAAATCTTCTGGTAAGCGCAGCAACTTGTGGTGAATTTCATTCCAGAGATCACAGTCATTATCACTGTGTAAGGGTTGGTCTCCCAAGTAAAACCTGACCTCTAAATCAGAATTAAAAATTTCCCCTAATTCTGTAAGTAATTGACCAGATGTGGAATCATGGATTGGGAGTTCAACATCTTCAAACTCTCCAACTGAATTCAACTGTAAAAGACCATCAATTTCCCCAATGACCTGGGAACATAAATCATAGCCTGGATCTGCGGGATATGCTGTTTTAGCCTGTCCTAATGTTTCCTTGAGTCCGTATAGGTTAAACCTCAATAGTTGAGAAATAACCGAATCTTGAGTTGCTAATAATTGTTGTAGATGTGGAATCATATTTCATCCCTCCTGGAGAGCGGTGGGTTGTTGATGGTCAGATTAAAAATAAGGATACTTGAGCTATATTATCATGCTAGTAAGTAGGGAGGCACAATTATTTGTAGGATGGGTTAGTAGTAGGGTAACCCATGGAGGCGTTGGGTTTCGTATTAAACTCAACCTACGTTCTTTAATTCCACCCACCTACTTATCATGAAACTGGTCAGGTTTTAAAAAGGGGGTTTTTAAAAAAATTCCAGTCTTTTATCCAGTGGAAAAATTTGTTAAAAATCCATCAGAAATCTAGAATATCCAAGGATTGTTCGATTTCTACATCTAAGATTATGGCTTGGGTTTCTTTGTATTCTGCTAACCTACCATCTTGCCAATATATATCCGCCGCCTTTTTAAAATCTCCACTTGCTGTCTGTTTATTTCCCATAATTAACCAGCATTTACCTCTATAATAATATGCATCACCGTAGTTGGGTTGGGTTTTGATAACCATGCTAAAATCATCCACCGCTGCTTCATATATTCCCCTATTAAAATAGATTTGACCTCGTTGATAATAGGCATCTACATAGTTAATATTTAGAGCGATCGCCTGATTATAGTTTTCTAGTGCTTCTTCGTATGCTCCCAGCTGATAGAGATGATCGGCTCGATTTTTATAAATAACTTCATCATGGCATTTAATGTTAAACAATTCTCCTAGATCTCCTACCAATATTGGTTGATCTAACAAATCGGGATGAATACTAACTGCTTGACTATAGTCTTCTGTTGCTCCTTGATAATCTCCTATTAAATAACGAGCTTCGGCTCGATTTTTGTAGTTAATTGCCAATTCGGGGTTAATAGAAATCGCCTGGCTAAAATCTTCTATGGCGCTGTGATAATTACGTGACTTATAATAGGCTAAACCTCTTTTATTGTAAGCATTGCTATGATTTACATTAGCCTTGATTACCTGGTTATAGTTGAAAATTGCCATATTATAATCACCTAATTGATAATAGGCTAAACCAAGTTTATAGTAGGCATAAATATCAACATTACCAATATTATCAGTATATTTATGGCTGAGATTAAGTTCAGCTTGGATTTCCCCTTGGTAATAACTGTTTTTTTTATTGTTTTGTAATGCTTGACTATAATTACTAATTGCCACAATATAGTCACCATCATCAAAATGTTTATCCCCCAATTTCACATAAAACTCCACCACATCTCTCCCCATATCTGGTGCTGGTAAATTGTGTGAGTTGTATAAACCGTTTGTATTAGATGAAATTACCTCTTGAGAAATGCCATTACTAATCATGGCTGGTAAATCTTCTAAATATGCTAATAAACCTCCACCATATAACAACTGATCAATACCAAACGAAATTCTGCCAGTTTTTAACTTAATCATTTTTGTCGGGAGAAACCCAGCTAAAAAAAGATGATATGCGGACTGAGCTTCCGTCACCTCCTCCCGAATTAAAATACAAACAATAACTGCATTTTTTCCTACCTCTTGGGAACTCACAGACCATCTCACCTTATCAAAATCCCCGTGACGAGATTTAACTTCTATCCCAATCCAGGGATGTGCAGTGACGGTAAAATCACTTTTACCATCCCCACCTAAACGCTTTTCATAATCAACCTCAGTGATAAAATCTGCTAATCTTTCTTTAACTACTTCTTCACCTAATTTACCTTTGAGATTACTAATAAACACATCGCGCACCGTAGAGGTACGCTTATACTTTTCCGCCATGGACCAGCAAAATTCCCTCAGAGATTTCAGTCTTTGTCCGGAAATAATGGTTAATTCACTATGACTTCCTGGTATTTCACAATTTAATAAACAACCAGAATTTAATCTTTTAATAAAATCTGACTGTAGGGATCTCAATAAATTAATCCAGTCCATATCCTCCTAAACGGAAATCCTTTCTCCAGGTTTAGGTTCAATTACCTGTGTAGATAAACTATTTAATTCTAATAACTCCTTAAACTCTGCCACATTCCCCTTTGCTTGTAATACCTTACTTAATATCCCATCAAAGAACACATCTCCACCAGCAGCGGTAGGGAGCATAATTTGGGGTTTTAACAATTTGGCAACTTCCAAAGCACTATTCATACCTTTAATTACTGGACCTAGGAGAGGTAAAGATAAATTAATTATAGGTGTAATGACTACATCCACTGGACTCAATTCTTCAAGTGCGGATGAATGATAACCATGTGGTTCATAATATAGACCCACATTATTGGATATATTTCGGATCACATAACCATTTTCTCTCACATTGGGTCCTACAGGAGAGCCAGGAAGAGCTTTAATTTCTAATTGGTCTTTTAAGGTGCTATTTAAAGTGTCCTCTAAGGTAAAACTTTCACCGTGATGGAGAGTCTTCACTTGATAATATCCCAATTTCTCTACCACCTTAGCTGCTTGGGGGGAACCCAGAACAGGTATATGTCTATCTAACTGTTTAAGAGTCGGTGGATGAGCATGATCTTCCAAACCTTGAGACAACAAAATTAAGTCTATATTGTTTGGTATGGGACGATCCTGCAGGCGATAACTTTTGAATAGCCAATCTACATTATTAAAGGTTAAATCTCCTACCAACCAGGGATCTAAAAGAATGCGCCACCCCCCAATTTCTAATAGCCAACTGTTACTGTCAAGCCAGGTAAAATACATACTTTTGTAGTTTTAAATAGGTTAAGATGTTTATATCACTTATACATTATAATACTTATTTGCCAAGGATTGGTTTCCCCCTCCTAAAAATTATCTTTTTTACCCAGGGTCTGTAACACCTTTTCCACATTATCCAAATTACCAACTATCCGACGAACAGGATGAGGCCAAATCTTAACTAATGTGGGTGTGGCTGAAACCTGATCTATCTCCGCTTGCTCCGGATGTGTTAAAACATCAATTACCTTGAGAGTGTAAGGAACCCCCAAGTACTCTTCTAATAATTCATGTAGTTTCTCTAAAATTCTTTCAGTGGATATGTTATGACCAGCAACAAATAAACGTAAAACATAAACTTCATGATTCTGTATTATCTGTTTTTGATTGACATGCTTCTGTGAATAAGACATGGACATACTATCTAAACGCACAATCAAATCGTGATCCTCCCATAATTGAGGAAAGGTTGAACGATAACTCTCTATTACCATGGGATCACATACATCCTCTCGCCAAGGTGACCTTTGCCACACTTCATTTCCTGTCCCAAAAATTGCTCCCAATAGTGGCTGATAGCTCATTACCGCAGGATAAGCCTCCGCAAATGTCTGTATTTTTTGTGTACGTGGATTTAACCAATGATCAATTGTAGCTGTATAACAAGGAACTAAAAAATGGGGAGGTTCTGATAGATTCAGTATTTGCTGCAACACCCCACACAAATGCAAATGCCATCGCTTCTGTTTACTCGGATCAATACAGTAAATTAAATCTCCCCCCGGTGTAAACAAGGCAATCCCTTTAAACACTTGAGGTAAAGATGGTTTATCTATATTTGTACCTAAGTTATAAATACTCATTAAATTTAGTTAATACCTGTTGTTTGTTATTAACACTGGTCACTGTCAATGCAGAGCATTTATTTTTGTGGAACCGCGTTACCTAAATTATAGGTCACTACTAGCCTTTTATTTCTCATTTCAATTATGAGAGATAAGGAGACTTTTGTTAAGAAATGTTAAGCAAGTTAGAAGACAGATTTTGGGTAAGATCCATGGGCATTGCTATTCCCAAAGTTATATATCCAGGGATATATGGGGAATTACTGGAGTAGTGAACCAAACCCGTTTTGGGCATCAAATCCATGATTACGAAAAATTAAGTGTAAAGATTAATAAAGAAATGCTCATCTTTTTCTTCAGGTTCTATATACTGAATTTCACTGAATGAAAACAGTGATCTCAAGAATTGAGCAAAACTGAAATTCAACTTTAAACCTTGCTGTGTAATTTTAGGAGGAAAGATCATGGTTGTGGCTCAAAGCTCTAATCAAGGGAAGATGTACTCCTTGTTAATGATGAAAAGCTTTTTAATTTGGACTTTCACATTAGCAGTGTGCTTGTTAGTAGTAGGTTTCCCACTAGTTGTAGTTATGGCTACAGTAGGTTGCTTACTCTCTATTGTTTTGCAATCTGTTATGCCTGCGAGCGCTGTTTTACTCGTAGCAGGTGCTTTAGTAATTTTCAATGTTATGTCAGTTTTAATCGTGGCAGGTGTCTTGACTGCTAAGAGTGTTCATCCCAAAGAAGTTAAGTGGTTAAGTTGGCTATATGGTGATGCGAAAAGGGTGCAAACTACCGTTTATGCTTCTTGTCCTTTAACTTGTGAGATCAAATGATTAATATAAGTTTGACATGTCAATTAATAGCGGTAGCCACCTGTAGGGAGGGTAGGCGCTCATCTACCCGACTCTCATTTTCAGCCATAAACTCTGTTTATAGAGTTTTAGTTAGAGCTACAACTTGATAGGTCAAATTTAAAAAAACAGTCCATCTGCCCGGTTAAGCCGGGTTTTTTCGTGTTTAAGAGAGGGGAAAAAATTTTGTTTTAACGAATGGGAATGATTTAGGATAGAATTATGGCTGCTGTACTATTTCATGACCAATAATTCGATAAGTAATGACTAAAAAAATTGGCATTGTTTTAGGTACTCGTCCTGAAGCAATTAAACTAGCACCAGTAATTCAGATCTTTAAAAATGCTGCGGACTTAGAAGTAGAAGTGATTCTTACGGGACAGCATAAGGAAATGGTCGCACAAGTAATGGTGCTGTTTAACCTGAAAGCGGATTGGGATCTAGAGATTATGCAGCCTAAACAGTCTCTTAATGATATTACATGTAGGAGTTTGCAAGGTTTAGAGACTTTATATAAAAAGCTAAATATAGACTTAGTGATTGTTCAGGGAGATACAACAACTGCCTTTGCAGCAGCTTTAGGAGCTTTTTACCAGCAAATTCCCGTAGGTCATTTGGAAGCGGGGTTGAGAACTGACGATCTGTTTAATCCCTATCCGGAAGAAGCTAACAGAAGATTAATTTCCCAAATTAGTCAATTACATTTTGCACCTACCTCCTTAGCGGTGACCAATTTACAGAATTCCGGTGTTTTAGGAGAAATCCACCTGACTGGTAACACCGTAATTGATGCGTTGTTGAACGTAGCAAAAGCCAACCCAGCTTGTGATATACCCGGTTTAAAGTGGGGAGAATATCGAACTATTTTAGCCACGGTTCACCGACGAGAAAATTGGGGGGAACCACTACAAGCAATTGCTCAAGGTTTCCTAGAAATTTTAGATCGTTTTTCCGACACAGCTTTATTATTACCACTACATAAAAATCCTACTGTTAGAGAGCCATTACAACAAATACTAGGTAAACACCCCCGGATTTTTTTAACAGAACCATTAGATTATGCGGAGTTAGTAGGAGCAATAGGGCGCTCTTACTTATTGTTAACAGACTCTGGTGGACTGCAAGAAGAAGCTCCTAGTCTTGGTAAACCCGTGTTAGTGCTTAGAGATACTACAGAAAGACCAGAAGCGGTAACAGCGGGTACGGCTAAATTAGTGGGAACACAAACAGATAAAATTGTAACTGCTGCTAGTGAGTTGTTAAGTGATAAGCAAGCATATTTATCAATGGCAAATGCTATTAACCCTTTTGGAGATGGTCATGCAGCAGAGCGAATCTTGAAAATTGTTCGCAACTATTTAGGGCTGACCGTGGACGGAGTGTAATATTAGTTGTGATTATCAGTAGTCACTGTCAGCTACACAAATACCTTTACACTTAATTCCATTAGTAGCAGTACGTTTACAATGGGGACAAAGAATCCTTTCCTCTTGACAACCGGGTAGGTTGTTTTTATCAGTTTTGCTTTCATCCTTTCCCACGATTTTGTTCATAATTATGAAACCATTTGTTGATGTTGATATTTTTATTGAACAGCTTCTGGAGTGGTTTCCGGGGTAATTTCAGGGGTGGGGGTTTCTATGGGTTCTGGTGCAGGAGGATTTTCTATGGTAAGAGAGAATTCGTAGTCTTCAGGATTTGATGCTGTGGAAACTACAACAAATTCATAAAATCCACTTTCTGGTAATATTTGGGAGAGTTGACGCGATTTTGAATCTTGCAAAAATTTTGTCTTACCAGATGGAGAATAAACTGACAGTAAAACCTCCGTGTTTGCATCCAGTTGCACCTGCATATTTTGGTCTTTAACCAATTTGGCAATGAAAACTTTGCCTCCTCCTGGATCTAGAGTTCCCCTAGCCATTTTACTTGTATTACCAGGATCCAATACTATTTTTTCCCAGGCCTTGTTTTCCATGATGTCATTGAGTCTATCGTTGGCAAATCCCTGCCAAACTTGACCGAGAGGTTTGGAAATAAAATTCTTACCCTTTTGCTCAGGAAAAATACGTAAAAGAGCAGCATCAGCTAGGTCATATAGGGCATTACTACTAACGTTTTTGCTGTTAATTACCATTTGCCATTTTTGTCGAGTGGATGATGTATAAGTTCCTAGCTGTCTACGTGAGTTTTCGCTGAGGATAGCAAGTTTTTCCACAACTTCCATGGCAGTTTTATCCCATTCTTTCCGTAAACTTTCATCCTCCGGTTCGCTGCTAAGAGATCTTCCTGTTCGACTGGGGTTTTTTTCCCAAAATACCTGATTCACCAAATTGCTAAAGAACCTAGAATTGATGTTTAGTTCTTCCAGGCGATCGCGCAGTTTTTGCTTACGTTGTTTTTCTTCTGGGGAGTAATTAGCGGTGGGATCTACAGAGGGTGTAGTGGTGGGTGTGGGAGATGTGACACTGGGGGTGTCAGTTGGCTGATAACGATTATTAAACCCCCACCATAATAGTCCTGCACTGGTGAATATAGCCATAGTAACCATCATTATGTTAGTTGTGGTCCAAACACCTGTGGTTTCAGGTGTGGAGGTAATGGGTGTAGATGGTTGAGAAATTGCCATTGTTTGACTAGTGAGCGACCCAGACATAGGAGAACTCACCCTTTGGTAGTTAAGAGCATCTAAAACCTGATTAGCTGTTTGATAGCGATCGCCTGGTTTATAGGAGAGCATGCGGTCTAAAACTTGACCTAGGAGTGGACTGAGTCTAACTTCTCGTCGCCATTGCCACTGTAAGGTTTGAGTATCAATTATTTCCTGGGGCATTTTACCTGTAAGTAATACTAAAACAGTTACAGCTAAAGCATATAGGTCGCTATGAGGGTAAACTAAACCTGTTTGCATTTGTTCTGGTGGTGCGAATCCCACTTTGCCTAATAAGGTGCCACTAATGGGAGTATTTTGACCGGATTGGTAATACTGAGAAGCCAAATTTGCAGCAACTTGTTTTACTCCTCCGAAATCAATTAGTACTGGCAACTGATCGGAACTTCTTAGAATTAAGTTATCAGGGGAAATGTCTCGATGAATCACCCCCATGCTGTGAATGTATTGCAAAACTGGCAGAATTTGTTCTAAGAGTTGACGAACTGCAGTTTCAGAAAATTTTACCCCCTGTTGTTGTTGAGTGTTGAGTAAAGAGCTATAGGTTGTTCCTTGAACGTAATCCTGGACTAAAAATAGATATTCTTTTCCCTCGAGATTAATAGGCAATAATTCCCGAAATCGAGGTATTTGAGGGTGTTCCAACTTATAAAGTACGGTAGCTTCCCTTTCAAAGAGTTCTTGAGCTTTTTGAATAGCATCCGGAGTTTGGACAACAGGAGAAAATTCTTTTAAAACGCAATACTCCCGAAATCGGTTCATATCCTCAGCTAGGTAGGTACGTCCAAATCCCCCCTGTCCTACTTGGCGTATAATAACATAGCGATCGCTCAGAGTTTTTCCTAAAAGATTTGTGTTCATGGATGAATAATTTGGGACTGGTATTTTGTTATCCATCCCCACCCGGGGGATGGGGTTGTTTATACTACTGCATTGACATTAATGAGATTTTCGATTAGAGCATAGACATCATGACGACTGAGTTTTTCCTTACCATTAGCTAGTGCATCCAGAGTACCATGGGCCAAGGCCAGGGGAATTTGACAGAATTGTAGAGCGGGTCCAGGAGGAAGACTATTAGTATAACTATCCGCTAAAGCTAGATGACGACGAGCATACTGTTGAAGATCCTGGTGATTCCAACCCTCCGGGAAAAAATTTACCCCACGGGTTAAGTCTTCACTATTATTACGTAGGATATTTACTGCTTGTAACCCTCGACCAAAGGCGATCGCTTCCATGCGGTTAGTCGTGGTTCCATCATACCATGACCATAAATCTGAGAGTAACAAACCTACTGCACCTGCAACGCCAAAGGTGTAACGGTCCAGGTCGTATTCATTCTTAATTTGCCAATTTATTTGTGACCAGTAAGCCATTCTATCGGCCATAGCTGCTGTTGCATCCCAAATGCGAGGTGCAATGCTTTCTGGTGCTAAAATTGCCCATTCCCTAATCCTGACACTGACCTCAGGTAAGGAATCTTCATAACCCTTAAATCCCATGGAAAAAGCATCTACTGCAAAACCATCCACTCCTGCTTGTAGAGTTTGGCTAATGCTTTGTAGTAAAATTCCCTTAGTATGATTTTCCAGAGTTGGATGGTCCTCAATCTCGTCAATAGCACGCATACACAAGTATGCTGATGCCACAGCTTCTTGTAGTCCTGATGGCATAATGCTAATTGGAATATAAAAGGTTCTACTAGTTTCCTTGAGAATTTGTAAAGCATCCCGACGTAAATCCATCACTCCACTCCTGTGTTAAGTTTCACACCACAACCTACTATTTTATGTTTTGGGTGGGAAATTTTGTATCCTCAACCCGTTCCGTATTCCCTATTAGTGTACACATTCCTGTAATAATGGGAATGTTAGTTATGTTTACTTAGATTTTTATATGCCTTTAAAAGCAGTCCTGTTCGATTTTAATGGAGTAATTATTAAAGACGAATCAATACATTTAAAACTGATAGATGAGATTCTGGTAGAAGAAAATTTACAACCCCAAAAGCCAGATGAACGTTTGAGATGTTTAGGAAGGAGCGATCGCGCTTGTTTTGAGGAGTTATTAAAGCGTCGTGGAAGGGTGGTCAGTCAAGACCATTTAACCCACCTGCTGCGAAATAAAGCAAACAAATATATTAAGGAACTAGAGAGTCTGGAACAGTTACCGCTCTATTCTGGAATAGAGGATTTAATTATACAGGCCCGGTCTCAAAATTTGCCCGTGGGTCTAGTTAGTGGTGCCCTGGTTCGAGAAATAGAGTTGGTCTTAGAACGTGCTAATATAAGAGAATATTTTCAGGTGATCATTGCAGGTGATGATATCGCTACTAGTAAACCTCAACCGGAAGGGTATTTATTAGCAGTGGATAGACTTAATCAAGTATATTCTGATATAAATGTTGATTTAAGTTTACAACCCGAAGACTGTTTAGCCTTGGAAGATACCTTAGCTGGCATAGAAGCGGCGAAACGCGCTAGAATGAAAGTTGTGGGAATTGCTAATACTTACCCCTTTCACATCCTCCAGCGTCAAGCTAACTGGACAGTAGACCATGTAAGGGATTTAGAGTGGGAACGAATTTGGGAAACTTTTGAGCAGAAAGATTGGAAAAATGGAGAGCGTGTTACAATAGGGTAGACCTAGGGGAATTAGCTCAGTTGGTAGAGTGCTGCGATCGCACCGCAGAGGTCAGGGGTTCGAGTCTCCTATTCTCCATTTGTACATTTGTCGCTTGCCAGATTATTTGTCCGCGTTGACAAATTGTTGTCCATATTGCCAAATTGCTGTCCGTGCTGCCAAATTAATTGTCCTTAAATTTTATCTCCAGGTAATACACATAACTTATGTTGTGTACGATCGCAGCACTCCTTTCAACCCACCTTAATTTTATAACAGTATTTTAATTTATTAGGCTTTCAAACAGAACGAAAAAATACTATGGCAATTTTCCAACCCGCCCCACTCCGGGAGGGGTGTTGAAACTCCGCCCGACCAAACCCTTATCTATTGACATTTCCAAAAGCAATTTTGGCGGATGTCCTAAATTTGCTCTTAATTTCCCTCTGAAGGGAAGATTATCAAAGCATCTCAACATCTGAAATACAGACTAGACAAGGGATTTGGACTTTTGGCAGAACCCCACTAATTTTGGGATAACAATACTGCCAGCTTTATATGTTTGGGCGATCGCAATAATTTCTTTTGCTAGTAATCTATCTATATATTCCCCTAACTCTGAATCTCCAAAATTATTTGATGCTGCTATCCTTTGAGCGATATGGCGTTGATGGGATAATAAATGTTTTTGTTGTCTTTGTCTGTTGAGGAGTTTGTAGTTTTCACCAAGTAGTTGTTTGATATTGCGATAGGTTAAAACCTTGCCTGTAGTTCCATCTACAATTGCAATTGTGGCAGGTTCTTCTAAACCTAAGCTGACACCAATTAAAATGTGAGATTGTCCTTAATTTTACAGCCATTTTTTAGTAAATAACTAATAGCATAACGAGTTATATGATCTTCTGTATTTTCGTAGGTATCAAACAAGTGTTTTG
>Ga0172376_10002733_pt1 | contig 21368 bp, 19 predicted proteins | sample Lak35m_FD_121114 | JGI IMG/M metagenome (GOLD analysis project Ga0172376, IMG submission 121114) | Freshwater microbial communities from Kabuno Bay, South-Kivu, Congo - kab_092012_35m | ecosystem: Environmental > Aquatic > Freshwater > Lake | place: Democratic Republic of the Congo: South-Kivu... | reverse complement strand
TCACGACGACCTCCATGTTTTTGTGTGGGTGTTTTCCCACGCACATTCTGTGCGAATTCACAGGAAACATGAAGGTCATTTTTTTGCTCAAACCCCAGCCCCGCAAGGCGTTGAAAGCTGCACCATCTCCTGGGAGGGGAGAGGGGGGGTGGGCGCACTTCGGGCTCGTGGGGGGCGGGTTTAATTGGGGTTTGATGAGCTGGAACTGTCTTCGGCGGGGTGTTGTTTTCGGCTGGCGGAGGTGAGGTTGCTGAGGGCGGATTCCGAGTTGATTGGGGAGCGGTGTCCGGAGTTTTTCGGCGGGTGTTGCCTGCAGGTAGCTAATGTGGCGGCAATTGCCGAGTCGGGGCGGCTTTATCAGCCTGCTTCAGGGCTTCACCCAACAGCCTTGTGAAGGCCAAAGAGCCTGTTGAAGTCAGATGATGACGGTCGTAGAACAGTTCCGGGCGATCGTAAAATGTGCGCGAAAAATCGTGGAATGGCAGTTTCGCTTCGTCACAGAAGCGCGCGATCTCGGGGTCGCTGTTTGACCGGTCCGTGAGTTTTTCGATGACTGGTGGATAGGGCGTCTGAAAGGCGATGAGGCGAATGCCTCGTTCGCGACATAAACTCTGGATTTTTCTGAGATACTCGATTGACTGTGGATCAACGCGAAATGCTGCAAAGGAGTTGTCAGGTGCCCCACCGGAACTGAGCAGGCGGCTTCCATCAGTGCTGTCCCAGGTCGTCGAGTTCGGCGGTTCTTCAAAGAAGAAGTACCGGTATTGACTTGAAAACTCCATCAGCCGCATGAATGGGACAGACTTCCAGAACAGGCAGCGAATGAGACCTCGTTGCTGTATCAGTGCCGATCTTACGGATTCGCTGTCGTCATAGCAGAGCCATTCATAATCACGAAAGCCATACGTGAAGTAGTCCATCAGCGTCAGGTAATCCAGTTGAAGCAGAACTTCGTCAACTGTGTTATCCCGCAAGAAGCCGTGGAGCAGCAGGTACTGATCCGCCGCACCCGCTCCGCCGACGCCAAGATTGACGCACCGTTTGCCCGTAATTCTATGAAATTCCCGTGCGTCAACACAGTTTTCAACGCGCGATGATCCAAGCAGCGCTGTGTGAAAGTGTTCACCCTTTCGGCTCATGACCCAGTGATATTTATCATGCAGATTCAGCCGGATTCGCGGCGCGATGATCATGGCCACGATGCTGTTGGCTCCCCAGAAGAGCAGACCGAACAGCAACAGTTTCTGCAGGAAGTTTCGCATGCGCTGGGTCAGAACTGAAAGTACAGAAACTCGCTGGCGTCCCGACAGAACGCTGACCACATAGTCAGACTGGCTCCGACGAGGTACACCAGCCACCGCAGTGCTGCCGGCAACCGATCAAAGTTCCACAATCCGCGAAAGGCTAACCATTCGACCGCCAGCAGCAGCACCGCAGGCCACGTGCACCATTCGCGAAACAGATACCAGCGAAACGCCACGAGGATGCCGCCCGGATGAGCGCTGCAGTCTGCTGCCATTCTGAGCAGGTAGTGACTGGCCTCAGAAACACTGTTGGAGCGAAACACGACCCAGCAGCAGCACGTGATCAGGAACGTTGCCAGAATTTTCGCGAAGGCCGCAAACCGCAGCGGGTTTGCGTTGCCGACAGGGATCCCGCGTATCGACGAAGCAGAAGAAATCGCGAGCACCAGCAGGCCATTGATCAGGCCCCAGCTGACAAAGGTTCGGCTGGCGCCATGCCAGAGACCGCTAAGCAAAAACACCAGCACCACATTGAGGTGGCTGCGGAGCACCCCACAACGGCTGCCACCCATTGGAATGTAGACATAGTCTCTGAACCAGCTGCTGAGTGAAATGTGCCAGCGTTTCCAGAATTCCGCAGGCGACTGAGAAAAGTAGGGAAAACGAAAGTTTTCCATCAGATCAATCCCCAGCAGTCCTGCCGTGCCGCGGGCGATGTCACTGTAACCCGAAAAATCCCCGTAAATCTGCAGTGCGAAGGCGACGGAGCCGGCCAGCAGATGCCAGCCGGAAAATGTGTCCGGCGCAGTGAACACGCGATCGACGACAACTGCACAGGAATCCGCGACAGCCAGCTTTTTGAAGAATCCCCAAAGAAGCAAACGCGAGCAGCGGACGGCATTGGGGTAGCTGAAGACGCGTGGTGCTGCAAACTGTGGCAAAAGGTGCCCGGCACGTTCGATCGGGCCGGCGACCAGCTGAGGGAAGAAGGCGATGTAGGTGAAGAACAGAACCGGGTCGCGGGCTGCGGACATCCGCCGGTGGAAGACGTCCACTGAATAGCTGAGTGTCTGAAAGGTGTAGAAGCTGATACCGACCGGGAGAATGATGTCCAGCCTGAGCGACTCTGGCGCGGGGAGGCCGGCCAGTTTCAGCAGTTGTTCCAGTTCCTGTGCAAAGAAGTTGTAGTACTTGAAAAATCCAAGAATCGACAGGTTAAATGCCAGGCTGGCAAGCAGCCAGTTGCGTCTGTGGGAATCCACCTGGGTTCGCTCGATCCGGATCGCAACACAGAAATCAACCGCAGAGGATGCGGCAATCAGCAGCAGCATTCGCGGGTCCCACCAGCCGTAAAACACATAGCTGGCGACCAGGGTCAGCAGATTCTGCAGGCGATGCCAGCGTCCCAGAAGCCAGTAAAGGGCGAAGAAGAGACCGAAGAAGAGAAAGAATTCGGGGGACTGGAAGAGCATTGGCGATTCATGGGCGGCTGGAATCAATCACCTGGCGAAATACGGATAGATACATAGCGGCACATTGTTCTGCCGACCATTCACTGAGTGCCAGGCGTTGATTCTGTGGGCCCCGTTGTCCTTCGGCTGCGAGGCGGAAGCCTTGCTCGACGGCCTGAACTGCGGTTTCGGGACGGTCCGGATCGAAGACCGGATTACCGGTTTCGCGGAGCAACTGTCCGACGTCCCACGAATCCGGGCCGACGACGACTTTGCCGAAGGTCATTCCCAGCGTGATATTGCCGGAATTCAGCACCTTCAGGCGAGGTATAAAGAGCACATCGGCAGCGTTCAGCCACAGCTGGGTGTCGGCTTCCTCGACGAAGCCATAGTTGAACTGGTATTGAGGGTGCAAGCGATAACAAAGCCGGTTCAGGTCCCGCAGCCAGTATTTCAGGCGGATCCAGCGGACTTTGGCCAGCTGTTCCTTCCAGCGGGAGACCAGCAGGAGTTTCCGGGGAATCTGCAGTCCCTGAAACGTCTGCAGGATCAGCCGCGATTCTTCGAAGTTGCGAATGGCTCCGAACACCAGCATCACCTGGCGGTCCAGTGCAATTCCCAATTGCCGTCGGGCGTCGTCGCAGGAAATGCTGTTCGGCAGACTTGTGTAGTTATGGTGCGGAATCACAGCATGGAGCGGTTCGCCATGAATAAATTTGGTGTTTCGGTAGCGATGGCGAAATTCATCAACGCTGGCTGAGGCGAAGTGCACGACTGCGTGGACGTGGCGATAGACAGCCTCATACATTTTCTCCCATTGCGGGTCCTGCAACGCATCGTGTGGCAGCAGAACATGGCGAGTAATCACCAGCTTGGAACGCTGGCCCCACGAGGCAAGCCGTTCGGCGGTGGCCTGAATCAGGTCGTCGCCCAATCCCTGCACGTACGCATCCTGATGGGCAAAGGTCAGATATTCTGGAAAGTGGAGATGAACGACATCAAAATCGCCCTGCTGCTGCCAGAACAAATTCTCGTCGTGAATGATCTGAGCACTGATCCCGATCGCTGCATTCAGGTCCACCAGAAACCGATTTTGCGGAAGCGGAATATTGGCTGTCAGAATCTTCATGCCGGCTGTCCAGTCAGGAGGCTTTCGCTGGCCAACTTGGCGATGCCTGATGTGTTACCAGATCGGGCAAAATCAATGGCAGCCTGAAGTCTGGCGATGTGGGCGGCGGACGAAAAATGCTGCCCAATTCGCTGCCTTGCCTGATCGCCCAAACTGGCTGCGGCGTTTGCATCGCTCAGCAGTTTCACAAGGTAATCCGCCATCCCTGCAACATCGCGCTCATCCACCAGAAATCCGGTCTCTCCGTGGACGACAACATCCGGGATGCCGGCATGTCGCGTGGCAACGACCGGCAGGCCGCCAGCGCTGGCTTCCAGAATCGTATTCGGTGTGCCTTCGGCGTCACCGTAGCTGGGGATGACTGAATGCTGAACGAAGCAGCGGGCGTGAGCGAAGAGTTCGTGCACGCGGGCGTGAGGCACCGGCCCGGGAAAATCGACGGAATCCTGAATCCCCCAGACCTTTGCCAGTGTGCGACAGGTTTCCAGGAGTTCACCGTCGCCGGCCATCACCAGACGGGCTGCAGGCACACGCTGCAGAGCCTGTTGAAAAGCCATAAGCACCAGATAATTTGCTTTGATGTCGGTGAACCGACCCACTGAGAGCACCACAGGAGCGTAATCGGGGCGAATGTCGAAGAACTTTGGCCTTGGGCCGTAGGGGTTGTAGATCAGTTTGTGTTCAGGACAGCCAAGTTCGACCAGCGTTCGGTGCATGAAGCGTGACACGACCAGCACAGCTGACGCGGACTGGAACATGAACTGATACTTCTGCAGCAGTTCCTCTGTCAGCAGTGTCTGACGATGCGCATCATGGCCGTGAAAGTGGACGACCAGGGGAATGCCGAACTCAGCAGCCACGGGGGCGACGTCGGCCCCCGCGTCCCCGAACTCGGCCAGGATCACGTCAACGCCAAAGCGTCTGAAGAACCTGCCCAGCGCCGCGTATACGGTGCGCTGGCAGTTTCTCATGCGGTGCTGGCGGCGGCTGACGTACCAGTAGGGCAGGCAATGGAATATTCTGCGCATCCACGCCGGTTGCTCGAACTGCCTGCGAATGTTGATGCCATCGAGGCGGTAGTCCGGATGCCCACCGGAAAGCAGCAGCCGCGGGCCGGCCAGCTGTTCCGCGTGAATGCGGATAAAGTCCTTGATGACGGGATTGTCGTCAAAGCCGATCAGGCAGAGCACTGACGGAATTCCTGACAAAAGAAACCAGAAATCCGGCGCGGTCAGTTGGATTCGGGAACGGTGGCCTGCCAGTCCACCGGCTTCGTGACTCGGACACAAATGAGCACCGGCCAGCCGGATTCGCGATGGTCCACCAGACTTTTGGGAAACGCTTCAATTCCCCACGCGAGCACATAGGCCAGATGCATCATGCGATTTCCGTAAGCGGTGATCGTAAAGCAATCCTCCGGGAGCAGTTTGCGGAGCATGGCACGTACGCCGGCAGGTGTGTACCAGCGCATCATATCAAAACGAGAGTCACCACAGGGGAAGCCCTGCTCGGGAAACCACGCGACGCACACAAAGTTGCACAGCAGTGTCCCGCCGGGCCTGAGCATGCGAATGCTGTGATAGAGGGCCTTCAGGTCGTCGTGAATCACATGAAATGCAAACTGATTGATAAACACGTCGAATTCGTCCGCAGGCACATGCCCCGCGTCGGCAAGGTCAGCGACAATGTCAATCCCCGGGCCTGGCACGACATTGATGGCCAACGCTTTTGTAATCCGATCGCCGCCGTACGCTTTCAGCGTGGCGATCTGGTCAATCTCCAGTCCCCGCCCCTGGACCGCATCACTGTTCTCTGTCAGAAAAAGCGATCCCAGTAGTAACGCATCACACACGTGACACTGCAGCGATTGGCCATGAACGAGCAGAGTGCGAGCAGTGATCGGCAGACGATGCGAGCCGAGCCAGTAAACAGTCCCTGCCAACACGTGCGCATGGCGGATGTGACACGTCTGACGACTTTTCTCACGACGGTACTCATTTTCCCCTCAGATTCGCTCGAAAAGAACATCAAACGTGGAACCAAGCCCGGGCTTATGGTCTTTGGGAAATCTTTTTGTCTCGCGAAAACCGTTTTGATTCAACCAGAGGGACAGGGTTTCGTCTGTGCAGCCACCTTCGTAAATCTCGAAGTCTGCACATTCAGTGAATACCCAGCGAAACTGATCCAGGCGGCTGCCCGCTCCACGTAGAACAGAGAGCTCCGCCCCCTGAACGTCAAGAACAAGAGCATCGAATTTTCGCTGACGATCAAGCCGCGCCAGCTGGGATTCGAGTGTACTGGACAGCAATCTCACAACGTTCTGCACTTCAATCCCGGGATACATTTGAGTGTGTCCCGCAAGCGGCAGGACAGACGATGAGCCGCCATCGTAGTTCGTCAGATGAAAGTCGATGATCTCACCGTCTTTATCAAGAAGCACAGCATTAATGGCAGACTGGCGGCGGTATTGAGACACCGTCGGCCACGGGGCCGCCGATGTTGTTCAGGACGCGCCCACAGGAGTCCACTGGCTTCCGGGCATTCAACCGTTTGAAAAACTCGATCCGCTCGGTCGCTCGTTCGTTGCTGTAGATAAAGTTGCAGAACCGATCGACGCGGCTTTGCACCACATCAAAATTTCGTTCGACATGTGTGTACCCGGGATCATAGAAATGCCTCCACAGCGGCGCGCGCCAGTGGCGTTCATTCCAGATTCGCTCGTGCGTCAGCGCGTAGTCCGCTTCATCCCAGTTCGCTTTGATGTTTTCGCCCGTCAGAAACACGCGGATCGTCCTGTCCGGGTACAGCAGGTGCTCGCCGTTGCCGATGTCTCCGTAGAACAGCACATCCGGAGGATCGGCGACGGTCAGTGGCTGATGGCGGTGCAGCAGCCAAAGGGGGAACCAGGATTTTTCTGCGGGAGTGTTGCCGATTCCACGCAGGGTGGGGCGGCAGATGTTGATGGAGGCTGGGACCATAGAACTGGCTACTCTCACGTCTGAAACCCGATCAATCCAACAAGATCACTGATTACTCCGCTGCATCCGTCGTCGCCGGCGGAATGTGCTGTCGCAAGATTCGTCGTCTCAGTCGGCCAGCATGGAATCTTGTACGGACGAGGAATTGTTTTGACGCAGCCACTAGTTTCTGTAACGGGGCTGGTTCCCGCTTGTCTTGATGGCGAAATCCTTGATGTGTCGGAGGCAGCCGAAGTCGGTATGGAACTTTGAGGGCTTTTACTGGAGTACCGTGGCTAATTTCGGAAACGAGCGCGTTCCATCGTTGTGAGCAGGACTGGGTCGAGAACCCAGTTGCCACGTGGCCGCGGGCGGAAACCGACAGTTGCTTCCAGCGATCCTCTGACTGCGTGAGGCTGCGAAAAGCGGAAACACACGAGGCATCGCGATGTTGCACAATCAGCCCGGTTTTTTCGTGAATCACAAGTTCCGGGATACCGCTGCGAATTGCGAGGCAAACGGGCACCACTCCGCAAGCCATAGCCTCCATAACGGCTGTCGGCGTGCCTTCATAATCAGAGAGCAGCAGAAGTGCCTGAGACTGTAAGAGAATGCGTTGTACTTCGCTCTCGGACTTTCGACCAACGACACTGATGGGCATTCCAGAAGCCCGAGCAAGCTGCTCCACTTCTTCTTTCATGGGACCATCACCGATGATCACACATCTCACCTTGTCGTTGTCCCTGCACAGCCTGATCATGCACTGTGTGGTCTCGATGATGCGTTTCTGTTCTTCCACAAGGCGACCTGAATAGACAATCTGAAATTCTGTCTCACTCCATTTGGCCTGCTCAGCGGGAATCGGCGCACCGGACGGTATGACACGACAGCAACACTCGCCCCGGGACCTTCTGCGAACCTCTTCACCGAGAAACTCAGAAACTGCGACAAATGCTCGAATGCGATCTGCAGCGTGCCCGGCCGCGAATGTATCAATGACAGCATGGTAGAACGCGTCGTCGGAACGAATAATTCCGATCGTCTGCGTGCCAACAGTGCTGAGATAACGTCCTGCCATTAAGGCGGGGATGACATTGTCGGCGATCAAAATATGGGGTGGACGTGCGGCCACAGCGTTCAGCAACGCCTGCACATTCCGCTCGGTGGTGGAGAACTTGTGCGAGGTGAACGTGATGCCTTCACGCTCAAGAAAGCCCCTGAGTACTCCGTCTTTCTCGTTTTCCCACCAGAACAGATGCACAGTCAGGTTGTGTCCGGCATCCAGGAACGCCGGTGGAACTCGCTGCAGCCACGATGCCGGACCGCTCACGGCCGCGATGCTGTCATGGGCACAGATGGATATGTTTAGCGTCATAAATTCTGACTGTGACGTCGCTACTTCATCAGATCTGATTCAAGAATTTCGCGAGCACAACCAGCGAAGCAAGGTTTTCAAACGCCCAGAACCATGTCCCTGCGGTAGCGTATCCGGGAGTCCGGGGGCGAATCCTCTTTTGCGCTTCGTTTCACATGGATAACCATGCAAGTCAAGAAACTGCTTAATTGGCGCTTTGTACTGTTCATTCTTCAGGTCGGGTGTCAAAGACAGAAAGGCCTGCACGACATCGCGATCCAGGAACGGATATCGTCCTTCAATGCCCCACCGCCCGAGAATGTACTCCTCCTTGAAGAGATAGCTCCGCTGCGTGTCATCGTAAAATTTCTTCCAGGGGAAGAAGCCTTGCAGGTCCTCCGGGAAGCGTCCGCCGAATTCGGAATGTGAGTAGAACTTATCGCCGTTCCAGCCGTAGTCGGAAATGATCTCGTCCGCGCCTGCTCCGGAGAGATTGACACAGCAGTTTTCTTCCCTTGCCCACCTCGCAAGGAAGTAACTTCCCAAAGCACCCCCATCATGCTGCAGATCACTGATCACTCCCGGCTGATCTTCATGCACGTACGTGAATGGCTCGACCGAGGCCTGGATATCACTCTGAATGCGGTGCAGCTCGCTTTGAGATAAGCCAGGATGAACAAACGCCCGGCCGCTGCTGCGCTGTTGGTTCATGGCGATACGTTGCCTGAGCAGTTCAACGTTTTCACCCGCTGCGATTGAGAAGGTGTCATACCCGATGCCGAGCAGATTCAGGGCGAGGCAAATGGCACCGGAGTCGTAACCGGACGACAGGAAAACAACGGGGCGATGACTGCCGTGTCGAGCGCGGCGTTCTACGGACTTCAAGAATGCCTTGTTCCACGCGTCGTACGTATTGACCGTCTGTTCCAGTTGAAATCCAAAGACTCCGTCCACGTGTTGCACGTCAGGCTTGTCGTGACTCAGGTCGATCTTGAGGAGCGAATTGGGCCTGCACATTGTGACACAGTTCAATCCGAGTTCTCGCAGACTGGAAGCGCAAGTGGCCAAACCGCATGTCCCTGAATCCACATCCAGTCCATAGTACACCGGCTTGGTGAGGAACGTGTCGGTGAGCACAGCCAGACTTTGCCGTCCTTCATCATAGACAACAATCGCATACTCGCCATCGAGTTTACTGCCGCATCGTTGGCCGTGATCCCGCCACACCGGCAGGATACTCGCCGTATCGGAGTTGAACGTACCAAATTCTGTGAAGTTGTAGATTTCACCATTAAACAGAGCGTGCAGGGTGGTTTCTGCAACTTGAATTCTGGTCGGCTGGGAGGCTGCAGTTCCCGAGATATCGAGCAGATTGTGCAGCATCACAACGTGGTGCCCGTGTTGTTCGGGAAGGCGAGTGACCGTTGTCTTGTCAGGGCCCCTTTGTCTGGACAATCGATTCGCACGAATCAGAGACTCGTCGCTGGTCCACGTTGAAGATCTGAGAAATATGAAGCTGCACATTTTGGAAGTGGATCTGCCCGTCTTACTGGGCCACCAGCACGCTTTCCGGTGAATTTCCGCGATAAATGCTGTCAAGACGCCGCATGATTTCCGGCCATGCGTAAGTGCTCAAGGCATGTTCCCGCGCCCGCCGTGGCCTGTCCCGATCTTTGGCGGCCGCAAGCACCTGTCTAGCACAGTCCTCCAGACTGCCCGACTGATAGATGTACCCGAATTGGCCGTCACCGATCGCTTCCATACAGCCCTGCTCGTCCGGCACGACGACTGGCTTTCCAGCAATCATGCCCTCAAGCACCAGAGTCGGAAGTCCTTCACGGCGACTGCATAGTACGAGTACTTTGCAGGCGGCGATTGCGTCCTGTACTTCGGCATGTGAAAGTGTGCCCAGAACGTGCAGATTGCCGGGGACGCTGAGCTTCCACTCATTCTCTATGACTTCAGAAGAGATTCCTTCACCTGAGATCAGAAATCTTTCGTTCGGTAAGGCCGCAGCCAGTTCCACGAAGAACTCAGGATGCTTAACAGGGTCATTCCTTCCAACGAACAGAATGAAGTCTGGATTGATGCTGGTTGCATCGTACCAATTTGCTGTGGAGCCTGCTTTGCAGGCTGCGACATCCACACCATTCGCAAGGTGGTGAGTTCGCAGGCCAAACCGGTCCTTCAGGAATTTTTGTTGTCCTCTTGAAACGCATAAGCACACATCGGCCTCCGCGGCCGCCGCCAAAAACCCTTCGTTGAATTTCTCCTGCCACGGCTCGAGACCATTGCGACCGAATTCACGGTAGTACCAGTTGTGGTGCGTATGGACCCAGCGTACGCCACGTTTCCTCCGAATTTCGCGACTCCAGTCGATGAAAATCGGAAAAACATGTGAATGCGATACCTTGAGTCCACTGCATTTCAAATCCTGAATGCGTGCGGCAAATCTGGAACTGAACTCTCCGGCGGGAAACCTCTGCATGATTGATTCTTCAGGAAACAATCTGGGTTTTAGCGAGGTGTACTTGCAGATTGAATGCATGTGCATCCGTGTGCCGCCCAAGGTCACGAAATTTGCGCCGACGAGTACTTCTGGTGGATTCCGATCCAGTTCGATAAGCCAATTCTCTGCGAATCCAGCACGTTTACGATCCGCCAGCTTTTCTCTGACAGCTTTGAGCTTATGCTCCGCGTGCCAGACGGCTGACCTGCATTTTCTGCAAAAAACACGAAAGGGCTGCAACACTAGAGCGTACCCTGCAATCAGGAAGAAACATCGAGTTGGTGAGTTGGGTCAACAATACCAGGGAGAATTACTTCAGGTCGCCGAACCGTCCCGTATTGCTGCCAGCGACTCAGAAGTCATACGCTGAATCGAAAAGCAGGATTTAATACGTTCCAGATTCAACTTCCCCACGACTGCGCGTCTGTCGGGGTTTTGCACGAAATTCGCGATCAGCCCCGCCAATTCCTCGCTGTCACCCGCTTTTGCGAGGCATCGCGAGGCGACGTCGGCTCCCAGAGCCTGCCGCATCCCAGAGATGTTTGTTCCTAGTACGCAAAGTCCGTGGGCCATCGCTTCAAGTGCTCCATTTGGACAACCTTCTGTCGTGGAGCTGTGGACGACAAGGTCTGAGTCAGCAAGTAGTTCATCGGTCTCGGACACGGACCCTGGCAAATGCAAACGTCCGCCCATCTCAAGATCCCATGCAAGTGCCTTAATTTCCAATGTCGCGTCTCCGTGACTGCCCGCGAGCACAAGCTGCAGATCTGCCCCCGGACACAGCTTTCGTGCTCTGGCGAAAGCCATCAGCAGGGTAGCGTGATCCTTGAACCGTGTCAGATTTGCCAACATCAACAGCAGTACGGCGTGATTGGATATCCCCAACTTTTTGCGTAACGTTCCAGATCGCTGTTTCGTCGGCAGACAAATTCCATTGTTGATGACCTGTACCCGGTTCTCAGCAAGTTTGAAGCAGCGAACAAGGAAATCGCGGCCTTCGAAGGAATTTGAGATCACTGCGGGCAGCGTCTTCATCAGTCGCCGTTCCAGCCTGTTTCCGCTGATACCACGCCCTTCATCCCGCTGGTTCCACCAGCAAAAATGGGCCCCTGTCCATTCCCAGATCGCACCGATCACACGGCAGTGCATCCAGACGTATGGAAGCAGATAGTCAGGTTTCAACTCACGGCGAATGAACCGAGCCAGACGCAGCAGGTTGAGGTAATGGGACCATCCCGTGCCGCACGGATGCAGCGGAAACACCACTGGCACCGCGCCGATTCTGCGGACTTCATCCGCGAACCGCCCGTTCCCGCCCCAGCCGATGAATTTCACATCAGCCTGCAGGTGCCTGACAAGCTCGCCCGCGAAGTAGACAGCCTGCTTTTCTGCACCGCTGAAGTAATCGAAATGCCCGGCTGCGAACAGGAAACGACGGCCGCGGAATTCTTCGAATTCTTCGTAGATCCCTGGTGCTCCCTTCATCTGTTGTTCTGCTGCCTCCACTCCCGCAGGACACATAACAGCCAGAGGTTGTACGGCGAACCGCCTGCGATCTGCTGTCGCAGCTGCTCGGGACAAAACCAGTCCACAAGCCCGCTTTGCTGATCAAGCAGCAGCTGCTCAAGCTCCCGTCGCTTGTTTTCTGAGCTGCGCAGCCAGCGTTCAAGCGGGATCTCGAAACCCTGTTTCCGACGGAACGCGAATTCGTGTCCGAAGCGAGCGGCCGCCAGCTGTTTCAGAGGCAGTTTGCCGCAGTAGTTGCCGTCCTGGCTGTAAAGGTGGCTTTCCGGGATCGAGCCAGCCAGTTCGAAGACGCGTCGGTCGAGGATTGGCGGACGCACTTCCAGACCGACGGACATGCTGGCGATATCGACCTTCGTCAGAATGTCTTCGGGCAGAAAGGTCTGCAGGTCCAGCCACTGGGCCTGATTGATGGTGGACAGGCCGGCTGATTCGATGTACGCGTCCTGAAATTTGGTCCCGGGCAGATCGCTTACAAATCGCAGTTCCGGGCGCCACAGCTGGCTGCGGAGCTGGGTGTCGTGAAAACGGCCCGTCAGCGGAAACCAGTCTGTCAGTTCCGGGGAACGGGTGGCACTGCGTTTTGCTGGCCGACGCAGGACGGCGTTTCGTACACCGCGAGCCAGCTCTTTGACCTGTTGCATCGGCCGCGAGGCGGTCGCGGGGCGACAGCGGGACAGCCACGCTCCGTAGGTGCCGTAGCCAGCGAACAATTCATCGCCACCATCTCCGGACAGCGCCATCGGCACGTGGGTTCTGGCGAGCCGGCAAAGTGCCCAGGTGGCGATCGCCGACTGGTCACCATAAGGTTCCCCATAATGCCGCACTATCTCCGGCAGGGCACTGAAGGCATCCACATTCAGCATCTGCTCGTGATGTTCCGTGCGATATTTCTTAGCAACCTCGCGAGCAAAGTGGACTTCGCTGAACTGGCTGTCGTCAAAGCCGATCGAGAACGTCCGGACCGGTCGATCAAGCAGTTCGGCCATGTAGCCGACCACGAGGGAAGAGTCGATGCCTCCGGAGAGAAAGGCGCCGAATGGCACATCGGAAACCAGGTGCCGTTTGACGCTGTCGCGAAGGCAGAAATCCAGTTCGTCCAGCAGTTCAGCGGGGCGACGGCGTATTTTGCGGGTAAAGTCCGGCTTCCAGTATCGTTCGATCGACAGCCGCGGTTCGTCGAGTGCGACAACCATGCGGTGGCCTGCCGGGAGCTTGAACACGTTCCGCCAGACGGTTTGCGGCGCCGGGATGTACTGGTACCGCAGAAACAAATCCACGGCCGACAGGTCGATCTCGCCGTTCCAGTCGGGCAGTGACTTGAACGCCTGAAATTCTGATGCAAACGCAAAGCTGCCCGGGACAACTCGGTACAGCAGCGGTTTGATGCCAAAGTGATCACGTGCGAGCAGGATCTCGCGTTTGCGCAGATCGAGTATGGCAAAGGCGAACATACCTTCAAAGCGTTCCACGCAGGCTCGGCCGTATTCCTGACAGGCGTAAAGCACCACTTCGGTGTCGGAGCTGGTGCGGAATTGGCAGCCGCGTTTTTCCAGGTCCCGACGGAGTTCCTTGTAATTGTAGATTTCACCGTTGTAGGTGATGTGCAGCTGACCGTCCGGGGTCGACATGGGCTGCCGACCGCCTTCGAGGTCGATGATGGAGAGGCGGCGGTGGGCGATGGCGACGTTGTCTTTGCAGAGCAAACCTGCGCCATCCGGGCCGCGATGTGCGATTGCTCCGGACATCAGGGACGCAGTTTGCTCGATCGCTCTTTGCCCTGAGTAGTCAATTATACCGGCGATGCCACACATGGATTGCAGTCAGATCCAGTTCAGAAACACGTTGGTGTACCCACCCTGCTGCAACTGCTCACGAATTTTTTGCAGCCGCGGTATGGTTTCTGGAATCCACTCCTCGTGCGTTTCCACAAGCACTAGATCAATTCGCTCCAGCAGCCGCTCCTGCAGCAGATCTTCCAGCACTTCGCACTCGGCCCCTTCAATATCCATTTTCAGAATTCGGATCCGCTGGAATTGGCGTAAGAAGTCTGCGAGCCGCCGCACCTCCACCTCGCAGAAGTCATCCTTAAGGACATCTGTTTTCTCTGAAAACAGTGTTGAGCCAACAGAATACATTACGGCATCTGTCGCTCGCTCACTGCGAAAATAAAGCGGTAGCCTGCCGTCAGCAGCAGCCACAGCGACCTGATGCAAACGCACATTTGAGTGTGCTTCAAATTTTCGTTTTAGTTCGCCATACGCCGCTGGATCTGGTTCAAATGCATGTACCACAGCACCTCGCTTCGCGAATTCTGCCGTGATGGTGCCAACGTTTGCACCGCAATCAACCGCGATATCTCCGGGCGCCAGCTCATCAAACAACGTCGCGTCTGCTGCCGTCAACTTTTCATTGCTGAGCAGACGTCGATTGAGCAGACGCAGGGACGTCAGCGATAGCTTTTCGTTGAGTTTTTGCCAATTTCCTGCCACTACACAGCCTGCACCCGACGCCGGACTTCCGCCGGAGACTAACAACTTCATCGCCTGATCAGTCTGGCAGTAGACTTTTTCCAGCCCGGGTGCGGTGAGAATGAGGCTGACGGAATACCGCCCCGCATTCAGAGGCAGGGGCGGCAGGGCCACTTCAACCTCGGTTCGTGGATAGCTTAGTTCCAGAACAAAGCCGTAGTCGCTGCCGCCGGTCACGTCAAGGACCGGGATCATTTCATGGTTCCAGAACAGCACCTGTACGACGGTCCGCTGAATGTCTTTGGACTGGCTGATGATCGACATTCGGAAGGTCAGAGTGTCATTATTTGAAATCGCCAATTGACCGCCCAGCGAACACTCGTCCCCGCCTTGTGTCGCGGCGTACATGGCTTCAAACCGCAGTTCCTGACTGCCGGCGTGAGTCATTCCGCCACCACCGAACAGGGCATAATAGCTTTCAAGTCCGGCGACCACATTTCGGCCATCGTAGTGAACTTGCCCCTGGTTCAGCATCATGATCTGTGAACTGACGCGAATCACCTGGGTCATCGAGTGTGATACAAAGATCACGGCACTTTTCTTAAGGAGCTCCCCGATGCGATTGAGACACTTATAGCGAAACCCCAGATCCCCAACCGCAAGCACCTCATCGATCAACAGGATATCCGGCTCAAGTTGTGTGGAAACAGCAAACCCCAGCTTGACCTTCATCCCGGAGCTATAGTTTTGCACGGGCATGTCCAGAAACGGCTCCATTTCTGAAAATGCCGCAATATCGTCGAACTTTCTGCGGATTTCTTCACGGCTGAAACCAAGCAATGCAGCCTGAGAGTAGATATTTTCTCGACCTGTCAGCAGATTATTAAATCCTGCATTCAGTTCAATCAGAGCGGCGACACGGCCGCGCATGGTGATTCGGCCGCGATCGGGGCGAATCAGGCCGTTGAGGATTTTCAGGAGTGTGCTTTTGCCGGCGCCGTTGTGCCCAATCAGGCCAAGACATTCGCCGCGATGCACTTCAAAATTGATATCCTGCAGCGCCCAGAACTCCTCCCGGCGAAGGTCGGCGGCTGTGGTCGGCTGCTCAAGATCTGCCTGCTGCTGTTCGCGCGCCCAGGGGTTGAGTGAATGCGTCACGTCCTGAATGCCGTACCACAGCGACCGCTTCAGCGACCGGCAGAATTTTTTGGAAACGTGTTCCGCTTTTATCAGAGGCTGCATTAATGGCTCAGAAGAATCTGTTTAGTCCGGCGGGCAGGGAGGAATTGCTTCAGGCGCCGCTGAGCCGCTCAATCAGATGCGGCAGCGCGACCTTCAGTGCGATGAGTCCAGTCCCCAGCAGCAGAAGACTGCCGGCCACGACTATTCCAAATGTTAACAGCATGGGGTCTTCTCCCTCCAGCAGCCATGCACGGCTGGTGACCACAAGACTGGTGGCGGGATTCAGCAGCATGACCATTCGCCCGGTGCCGGATTCCGGCAGCGGAAAAATCACGGGGGTCAGGAAAAAAGCAAATCGCAGTGCCAGATGAATTCCTCGACTGAGATCGCTGACGAGCGCTGCAAACGGTACAAAAATCAGACCGAATGCAAGTCCGCAGAGCGTCGTTGCCATGATTCCCGGGAGGAACAGCAGCATTTCAGCGCGCACGCTGACAGGGTAGAGTATCAGAAACGGCACGAGAGCAACGCTGGTGGCTGCTGTGTTGAGTACCGTTTTTCCAAGCGCGGACAGCACGAGTGCTTCGTGTGGAAAATTGACTTTTGCGAGCGTCCCTTTGGCCTCTTCGATGACGCCAAGCCCAGCCACCAGGGCACCATTGAAGGCCGTCCAGAGCAGTGTGCCGACGAACACAAACAATGGATAGGGCGTGCTGCCGGAGTCAATCTGGACGACGTTTGTGCCGCTGAGGAAGACCCAGACGAGCGTGTTGGCGAGTGCGGGCAGAAGCAGCCAGAGCCAGCCCAGAAAGCTGCCGCGAAACATGGCTTTGGTGTCCCGGACGAACATTCGCCAGGCGAGTTCGCGGGTGAAGTGGCGGTCGCGGATGAGGCTGGTGAAGGCGTGCCGGAACGCGTCGAGGCCGTCGTGGGGGGTGATGACGCGGATGGGGAGAGAGGGATCAGTGTTCAGTTTTCAGGTTCCAGTGTTTAATGTTCAGTAGCCTGCCGCTTGTTAGCCGCAGGACGGGAGTCCGCGGGCGAAGAGTGCCGCGAACAGCTGTGTGGGACGTTGTCGGGGGAAGTGGGTGTGCTTGCAGTGTTCAGCCTTCTTTTGACCCCTCACCCCCGGCCGCTCTCCCCTGGAGGGGAGAGGGGGGATGGGAGGTGCGGAATTCGTAGTGATGTGCGTTTTCCAGCTGTTGAAAGCACGGCATAGAGATGGGCTTACCAGGCGATTTCGATTGGCTGCGGCAGAAATTCGCTGTATTTCTGGAGCGATGCGAGGATTCGTTCGTTGGCAATGCGGTAGTGGATGGACTGCTCCGTTTCCCTGACACGCTCGGCCCCGAAGCGTTCGTGAAACCGCAGCACAGAGCGATTCTCTGGTCGAACCTCGAAGTGAGACGAACGAAAGCCCAGCAGCAGTGCGAAGTGATAGACGATCAACACCGATTCAATTGATGCCGAAGAGCTGCTGCCAGCTGCCAGAATCCAGGAGCCCCAGCAGAAGGAATCACCATGGCAGTCGTAAATTCGCACAGTTCCGATTGGAGCGTCACTTCGATCGCAGATGATCAGGTAGATCTGCGACTCATCGGTGGCGTATCCTTCCAGCCATTCGACCTGTTTCGCGACATCCGGCGAGGTGGGTGACAGGTGTCTGGACTTTTCGGGATCTGTCCGCAGAGCGACGATGAAACCAGCATCGGCCGGCGCTGCGTTTCTTAAGATCAGCTGGTTGCCAAGAATGCGGGCTGGTTTCCTCAGGGCGATGAGTTCAGGGTCGGTCACAGGCCACCCCCAGTCGTCACGCGACGGAAGTCATCGTAATTGCGAATATAATCTGCATTGTCATACGGATGGGACGCCAGCACCATGGCAACGGCGTCGGCCGTGAAGCCACGTTGACTGGCCCAGACCATCGGCGCAATGTGCAGGCCTTGTTGCGGATTGTCGAGCACCACTTCGCGGCGCTGTCGTCCGTTGTCTACCAGCACGCGAATGCTCCCGTTGACACACATCAGCAGCTGATGGCACTCGCGGTGTGCGTGTTCTCCGCGAATCCGCTGGCTGGTCACTTCAGAGACGCGAAACAGGCGGCGCGGCTGAAATGGAAGCGAATCCGAAAATTCAATCGGGATCAGCGAACCGCGAAGGTCGCGGAATTTGGGGAACTGCACAAATGACACCCCAGCAATCACTTCGAGCGCGGACCGGACTGATGCTTCAACATCCACTCCGCTCGATGTCTCTGCGGGTTGACAGTCTTCTTCGTAACCGATGATCCGCGCGGGGTTGCCGACGACTATCGCATAGGGTGGCACATCGTGCGTGACAACAGCACCGGCACCAACGACGGCGTGTGTCCCGATCTGCAGTCCGGGCAGAACAATTGCACCTGCGCCAATCGAACAGGCGGTGTCGAGCGTGGTGTTCAGTTTTTTGGCATGTCGCTGCCTGGACCTGGGAAACCGATCATTCGTAAACGTCGCGTTGGGGCCGATGAAGACGTCATCGGCTATTCGCAACCCGTCCCAGAGCTGCACGCCGCACTTGACGGTGACACGGTCGCCGATGATCACGTCGCTTTCAATGAACACGTGATCACAGATGTTGCAGTCCTGACCGATGACGGCCCCGGGAAGGATGTGGGTGAAGGCCCAGATGCGCGTACCACTGCCGATGGAGGACGTTTCGCAAATGGCGGCGGGGTGGAGGAAGGGGGAGGGCATTTTAGTTTTCAGTTTTCAGTGTTCAGTGTACGGAGGCTGACGGCTGATCGCTGACGGCTGATCGCTGACGGCGCGTTAGCCGCAGGACGGCAGTCCGCGGGCGAAGAGTGCTGTAAACAGCCGTGTGAGAAGTTGTTGGCGGAAGTGGGGCGTGGGGCGTTGCAGGGTGTTTAACCCTTGACCCTTGACCCCTCACCCCCGGCCCCTCTCCCCTGGAGGGGAGAGGGGGGGATGGTGGTTTTTTCGGAGATGATGGAGAGGGGGCGGCCGCGGGTGTTTTCGTAGGTGCGGAAGAGGTATTGGCCGAGGATGCCGAGGCAGAGGAGGTTGAGGCAGGTGGTCAGGAGGATGGTAGTGATGATGGCGGCGAAGCCGGCTTCGGGGATCTGGCCAGTCAGGCGGGCGATCAGGACGACCAGACCGTAGAGTGCTGACAAGCCCATTCCGGCCGCTCCGATGCTCATCATGAGTGTGATGGGGATCGACGTGAAGGCGAAGAAGCTGTTCATCAGGTACCGCAGTTTGGCCTTGAAGGTCCAGGCGGATTTGCCGGCCATGCGGCGCTGGCGGTGATAGGGGACCTCAAGGCGGCGGAAGCCGACCCACATCAGCTGGCCCACGAGGGAACTGTTGGTTTCCGGCAGTGCTGTCAGCACCGCGGCGACTCGTTTTGTGACGGCAAACACATCCACTCCGCCCGGAGGGATTTCCGGCATGACGACACGCCGATAGAAGCCCCAGTACAATTCCGAGAGCAGCTGAGAGCCGGCGTCATCATGGCGACTGGCGCGTACACCGATGCACACGTCGGCTTTGTCTGCCGCAAGCAGCAACAGGACATCTTCGACCCATTCGATGGGTTCCTGCAGATCCGCCGCCATGACGCCGATGAATTCGCCTGTGGTGTGCTCAAGTCCCGTGCGGATCGCTGCGAAGCTGCCAAAGTTACGGGAATGGCGAATAATGGTTGAAGCGAACGGGCAGTCGGGAAGTCGCCAGCGAAGCTGCTGTTCCGAATCATCGGGGCTTCCGTCAATGACAAACACCACCGACAGCTCGCTGCGGATTTCCGGGCGAACGCCGGAGAGGGCCGAGAGCAGATCGGGGATGTTTGCGCTGTTGCGGTAGACGGGGATGACGATGGAGAAACGGGACATGCCGGGGGACGGGGCGATGGTGTTGGAGGCGTTTTTATGAGCCGCAGGACGGGAGTCCGCGGGCGAAGAGTGCTGCGGAGGCGACCATCGAGCCGCGCCCGTGAGGAAGCGGGATCCTCAGCCAAACCCTATGGCGCTTCGAAGTGGGAAGTGAGAAGTGGGAAGGGAGAGAGGGGCGTGCTATCAGGCACCCTTCACCATTCACTCTTCAGCCTTTTTGACCCCTCACCCCCGGCCCCTCTCCCCTGGCAGGGGAGAGGGGGGGATGGGTTGTTTTTTGTTGCTGGATTGCTTCACACACCTGCTGGATTTCTGATTCGGTGATTCCGGGGAAGCAGGGGAGTGTAAGGATGGTGTTGACGGCTGCTTCGCTGCGGGGGAGTTGGGGGACGGGGAAATCGCTGGGGAAGGCGTGTTGATGGCAGTCGAGGACGGGGTAGTGGATGGCGGTGGCGATGCCAGTTTGTTCGAGGTATTGCCGGAATTGATCGCGTCGGGGATGGGTAGCGACGGCGAGGTGGGCGACGTAGTTTTCTGTTGGATTCGAGTGAAAGTGCAGTTCGGTGCCGCGGGCGGCTTCGATGTAGCGGGCAACGATGCTGCGACGGGTTTGGTTCCAGGCGTCCACGCGTGGCAGTCGGAGCCGGAGTACGGCGGCCTGGATCTCGTCGAGTCGGGAATTTCGGCCGCCGGGAAGTTCGGTGGAGTAGCGAGTTTTCCAGCCGTACTGACGGAGCATACGCAGGTTGTCGGCGATGGCAGGGTCGCTGGTGGTGACGGCACCGCCGTCACCGACGGCTCCGAGATTCTTGGTGGGGTAGAAGCTGAAAGCGGCGGCTGCGGTGAATGACCCGGCCCGCTTGCCGCTGCGGGTGGCTCCATGGGACTGCGCACAGTCTTCAAGCACTGGGCAGCCGTATTCGCGGGCAATGCGACTGATGGAGTCGATATCAGCCAGCTGCCCATAAAGGTGGGTAGCGACGATTGCTGCGACGGGACCTGAGTTTCTGAGCTGGTGTTCGAGACTGGCGGGACAGAGTGTGAGCGATTCGTCGATGTCGATGTAGACGGGTTGTGCACCGATGGCGAGCACGGCGGTGGTGGTGTAGCCCCCGGCATTGGCCACGGTGGCGACGCGGTCGCCGCGTTTGATGTTGAAGGCACGGAGTGCCAGTTCGATGGCATCCGTCCCCGAAGCGACTCCGATGGCCTGGGTGGTGCCCACCCAGGCAGCAAATTCCTGCTCGAACGCGGCGTGCTGGGGGCCGTGAATCAGCAGTCCGGACTGAAGTACGCTGCGAACGGCTTCGAGTTCGGCGGCATGGTCAACGGGGAGTCGTCGGGTGTCGTTGAGGGGAACCGAGGGCATGGGTTTTGGCGTGGGAACGGGGTAGAGCGTGCGGGGGATATTTTGAGCCGCAGGACGGCAGTCCGCGGGCGAGGGGCTGCAGGGGCTTTGGCGGGGTGTGGGAAGTCGGCGAGCCTTCAGCGTTCTTCTTTTTTTTACCCCTCACCCCCGGCCCCTCTCCCCTGGGGAGATCGTGCAGCTTTCAACGCCTTGCGGGGCTGGGGTTTGAGCAAAAAAATGACCTTCATGTTTCCTGTGAATTCGCACAGAATGTGCGTGGGAAAACACCCACACAAAAACATGGAGG